>Ga0247741_1001349_pt1 | contig 13679 bp, 11 predicted proteins | sample UWRJL213509R2_FD_180945 | JGI IMG/M metagenome (GOLD analysis project Ga0247741, IMG submission 180945) | Plant litter microbial communities from Arlington Agricultural Research Station in Wisconsin, United States - UWRJ-L213-509R-2 | ecosystem: Environmental > Terrestrial > Plant litter >... | reverse complement strand
AACACTAGGTCCTATCCGCAATCTTTCGCCTCCTCAGACGCACTATATGTTTCGCAGTCGACATACAATGGCAATGCCGGATATATTCGCCGGCCGACACTCGAGCACATGACTAGCGGGGCGACGGTTGTGGAGGGACTTGGATCCCCTGCGGACTCGCGACAACAGACTCAGACCGCCACTGCATCAGGGACCGATACCACCATTAAGAATCTTGACCGTCGGGCTGAGGGTGCACGGTTCGATCTTGGAGATACCTCTACCATCTCCAGTGGTCATACCGATGACGATGACGACGAAGAAAGTGGAGAATGGCACCGAGGGAGTGAGTACGCTAGTGCCGACGAGGACCAGGGGAGTAGGAGAAACAGGAGCCCTAGAGACAGCAGACGGAGTAGCACCGCTACAGGGCAAGACGACTATGACGACGAATCTGGAGACGATTTGAGCAGTCGTGGGCCACATTACGATGATGACGATGGCACCTCCGAGCGTGCTGTTACATTCTCGCCGAGGAGGAAACCTCTGCAACACGAAGGAGGTCTTGACCCAGCGGACCTGCGGCTTTAATACAGCCTCCTTCGTCGTGGATGTGAACCGACGATGTCACACTTCTTTTCTCCATTCATGAAACGTCTATCTCCGAATCCTCCCCTCGACAGTTTTCTTCCTGCATCGGCGTCCTGGCAAAGTCTTTCTCTCGTTCATCAAAATCATCCCATTTTTATCTTCTTGGAAGGCACCAAAACCGTACACAGCTACATTTCAGCCATGGACATTCGTCAAGGACTTCATTATGTGTCTCTATCATTCTTCGGCACCATCCCATCTTTTTATCCAACATATACATCACTCCTGCATTTGCATAACCCGACTACTACCACCACCACCACTCCCATTTCTTGATGTACTATCTATGTATGCCCAGTGTATCTCGTTAGGATTACTTATACCCCACTCTAGACTGTCAGTTCTCCCTGGCTTCCACTCCCTTACGCGTCTTCCCCACACAATCATTCGTACTTAGTTTGCTCCACAACATTGGACTTAGAGTGATGTATCAATGACTTACGTACTTTCATGCAATAACGCCTCTCCCCATCTTAGACTTTAAAGGGGTTTCTGAGTTTCTAAGTTTCTAAGTAACCCATCCAAGTATGCCCAGAAGTAACAAATCGGAATTGGATTGGTTTTCTGTTTATCAACAGCATGAGCAGAGATGTGGTTAACCCTAACACCTTTAAGAGTTCTCTTCACCAAGAACGACAATATGTGGACGTAAATTCGTAGCTCGTCGAGGAAGAGGTTTCACAGGTCTCGATGGCACAAAAGACGTGATGATAACCGACGACTCATCCGAGTCATAATCTGAGTCGTCTGAGTCTTCCTCTTGCGTTTTCCCTGAGCTATCAGACGATTCGGACGAGGATGATGTCGACATTTCCGAGTCCTCGTCTCGCTTCTTCGATTGATCCTCAAATAGTCCAAGTCCAAGATTCTGCGTGTGGTATAGATAAAGGTCAGTGGTTTAGGACGATGTGTGAAGGTGTACCATCTCAATGTACTGATCAATTCCCTCCGGAATGTGTTCAATATCAACACTGCTAGGATCCACCTCCATACGTTGTGCTAAAAGGCTATTCGATGCTTCAAGTTGGGGCAGAAAGGCCTGCACACGAGACAAAACTGAGGCAGGGCATCAGAAGCAGAATAGGTGCTTAATATAGTTCAAACATACGTTCAGAAGGAGGACCAACAAGAAACGTGGTCCTATCGCCGAAGTCAAAACCATGAGTACCAGAGGGGGACGTAGTAGTAGCAAAATCTTTCGTTCGAGTAGCAGATGAGGAATTAAGTTTCTCAAGAAACGATTCTATGGAAACTTTGATCAATCGCAGAGAAAGCAAAATAATATTTTGAACGCACGGATTCTAGCCTGTCTGGCTTCCTCGTCCTCCACGTCCAGCCTCTCGACCACCTTGAGATTAGGGTCGGCGCCTTCGTCCATGGTGAAAGTATAAGGTCAGGAGTCGGGAAAGAGCAGCGCAGCCCTGATTTGTTGACGGCATCCTTGGTCACGTGTGGTTGTGTTCAAATAGGCATCAACAAAGCGGTGCTCTGTTCGAATGCGCATTGTCTCGTGCTTTCATTGTAGGTGCCATCGTTAATGTTTCTTTCTTTCCAATACTAACACATCTTTAACATGGTGAGTACTGCTTGAAACGATGTTGGGCACGATCTGAACGCGAAATAGGACAATTATGGCCGTAACAGACAGTCCATTGCGGACATTGAACAAGAACTCAACAACATCTTCGACAAGCACCCAAATTCGCAGCTAAACGCCAACGGAGACCCCGTTATACCAGCAGACAACCTTCTGGATATCCTAAAGAGCTTCTCTGATCTCTACGATGGCCAACCACTTATGACGGACGAGGAGTCGGGAATGCTCCAAAAGTTACTTTTGGCCAACCCCGGACTAGAAGTTACACCGCAAATCCTTCTACAGTTTATCGCAGAGAAGACAAAGAGTTCGCCACCACGCAGTCCTGGATATGAAGAGGAGGATGATGAATATGATGGATTCAGGCATAAGAGAACCACAAGCAACGATTCGGACGGAACCTCGTACCAACCTGGATCTCACAGCCGACCTCCATCTCGAGGGCCCATGACACCTGGGGCCAAGTCCCCTCTGGACTCGGAACGCAGACAACGATCGACGCCTCTGGTTGCGAACCCCCCTTCAAGTTGGTCGAAGCGTCCAACGCCTCACAACCGGCGGAAGAGCGACGCAGGGAGTCGGAGTGATAACGAAGGCGGGACTCCTAGCGCGTGGGGTAGGAGCAGCACGAGTCGAACACGAACACCATCCAACCCGACATCACCCGCTACGTCCTCCAGAGACCTGGCCTTCTCACCTGGGTCGCCGTCTGAATATGGCCGGCCTCCGTCGCGTCCTGGATCACGTAACTCAAGGAACGCGTTTGATCGTGGATATGGCTCAGCTGACGATAATAAAACTGCGCGGTATGGTTACGACAACTCTTTTGAGAATGCAGTGTCGACTCTCGCCATGCCTCGTGGGTCGGCGTCCGACTCGGACGAGGAGGACTTGATTGGTGGATTCATTCACTCGCGGTCGACAACGAGCTCACTCGTCTCGATGGAGGAACATGAACGTATGGAAGCCATGCAGCGAAACAATGAAGAGCTGGGCAGAAAGTTGGTAGAAGCAGAGAGGACGCTTGCTAACAAGCTTGAGGAACACGATCTTGAGCTGGAGGAGACTCATATTCGTCTCGAGGAAATGCGAAATGAACTTACGGCATCCAACAGGGAGGAAAAGGAGTTGAGGGCGAAAGACGTATGTTCCGTATTCTTGATGCGAAGCGGCAGCTGATGCCTCTGCTCTTTTAGTCGCGAAACATGGCGCAGATTGCTGCACTCGAAGCGGAGGTGGCCAAGGTGCAGAAAGCACTTGACAGCGCGAAGGCAACATACAGCAGCTTGCAAAAGCAGTACCAAGAACAATGCGGTAAGTGTTAGAGAATTCAGAATGAATGTGTACCCATCGTACCTATAGCTTTTGCCGAAAAGTACCGCGATGACCTTCGACGTCGAGACGAGACAATCCGGACCCTCAACGATGCTGCAGGTCTGCACGAGATTGAGGTCCACAAATTCCAGAGGGAAATCCAGGCCCTCGAGGAACGGCTTCAGAACCTCGAGACCGAATACAATAACGCGATGGAAGCACATGCAGAGCTTGACGAGCAGAAGCAAGAGAACCTGCTCTTGAAGGAGACCATTGACCGTCTCCGGTTCGAGATGGATGAGATGCGCGCCTCTGCAACGGTAGCAGTGCCTGGAGCTGGCAGTGGGACTTCGAGTGCGGCGAACACCATGAGCAAGAGTCTTGGTGCAGAACTGGCAGGCAAAATGAGGTGGATGGATGAAGACGAAGGCGCAGAGGACTTGAGCAGCGATACCAGCACAGCTGTGGAAGACGAGGACGAAACTGCTGGAGAGGAGGAAGAGGATGTCATCCAGACGATCATCACCAAGAGGAAGAGGGTAAATCTATCTCAGGTGTTCATTATATGCATTATCTGAATAACTGACATCTTGCTCACAGAAAGTGGCTAGCCGTGCAAATGAGATTGAAGCGTCTACAAGGAGACAATTCGATGAGTTGAAGGAATATTCTGACAGCTCTACGCAATATGACCCCACCCTCTTCGCCGTCAACCATGGCATTCAGACTGAACCGGAACGGAAGCCTGTCAAGGCATCCTTCAGCATTCAGACTGACGCGGTGCCCGAACCTCGACCTATCACCCCGCCCCTTCCCAGGATTACAGTTGAGATGGAGATCCAGACAGAACAAGCTGCAGAAGAACCGTCGAGGTCGCCATCACCTATTCAAGACGAGAGCATGGCCTCATCATCGTCGACCATTGTTCCTTCTACACCAAAACCCTCCACCAAGAATCTTGACCCTATGGATGAACCACCAGCGTATGCTCAAATCACCGAGGCAGATAAGGAGGAGCGTGAATGGCGTGTTGCTGCCGAGACCTTGAAGAAGTGGCATCAGGGTGCTAAGATTCCATTCGAACCCGTGGCTGGCGGAGTATCCGAGGAGGCTGTGGAGGAATGGAAGACCTTAAAGCAAGAACTTGGGGTAGAGTGTACTGTCATCGACAAGATCATCGCTGCGAGCACTTCCTCTGGTCCCTCAACCTCCCCCAGCCGAGGCAAGGATGGCAAAGCACCCGTGCGCCGGAGTGGTCGATTCTACAACATCTATAACACATACGTGTACGGCGACAAGGGCAGCCAAGGTTCTTCTGGCTTGGCTGGTCAAGCGATGATGTTCGTTGGTGCATCGGCGCTGGTCATCCTGGCTGTGACGCCTTATATGATGCCACACTATTCGGTGCCGGGTGGTGCGACATACTACGACCGTGCTGCGTGGAACAGCTTCAATACGATGCAGGCCGCCGGTGAAGGGTTCTCGCCCGATGGTACGGCTGCTGTGTGGAATTTCCTGGGAAGAGTTGGGGGTGGTGCAGCGAGGATCGCGAGAGGATGGCCGACTTAGAGAGACTCCTCTTTGTGTTGAGATCCCCGCGACACATCGACTTCAAAATCCGACATTCGAACGTCATCCACCGCTCAATGAAACCACACAGCCGGTCCATTGTAGATCGCCAAATTCTATGCGCTCTTCCTTTTCCTTTATTCATCTCTTGCTTCCATCTCCAACTCCATGCGTACACATGTCCCATGTCCCACTGGCCCTTCCACTCTTTCTAGGTTTTCCTTACTCCATTGAACATTCTATGCATCATCTCATTCTCTCTCCGCATAACCGCTATTTGACAATTTTTCTATACTTATTGTCTTCTTTTTCTACCTAAGACTTTGATCGCCGCTTCGTCTTTCCTAACATGCTTTATTCGTAGAACCGACTCTCGATCCGCCGTCGCTTCCGCTAATCTACTCCCCTACTCTCACTTTTACGTTTCCGTGATGCTGTGTCTGTGCCACATTCTCTTGCATGTATCATAAGTATCACCTAGTGTACTGCCAGTGTAATGTGCAATCGCATTATAAAAGATAACGAGGCCATACAATTATCCTTGAACCTGAACTCCGTCGATGTTTTGGTTGGTTCTTTTTAAATTTAGCTGTGTATCCGGCTAGGATATGGAGCGCCAACTTGACTTGGACATGACGCGCAGAATTACTCACCGTTCTGGAATGAGGCCGTTCCATCATCATTGAAAAGGTTGATCGAGCTCTCTGCCCGCTTCCTTTGCGTTTGTCATAGAAAACGGCGCACAGATGACGCTAACTCGCACTGGGGGGACTATTCTTCCTCTTGGAGAGTCAGGTCTGCACGATTCAAAAAGGGCTGAATTTTCTCGTCCTACATTCCACTCGAACCTCCCAAACGCTTACCACTAATATCCAAAGATGAGGTTTTCATCGTGCTTCAAAATAACCCTTTTACTGGCTAGCTTGCTCAATGTTGCTCGGACCGCCTACGTTCCCTATGTTCCAGAAGGAGGCATCGAGACCAACTCAACTTCGCCGGTTTACCACGCTCTTAGCGACTTCGACTGGCAGTCTATTGTACGTGATTTGGCCACAAACCTCTTTTGCAACTAGATAAACCTACCTCATTGGTAGAACTTGGCATTGAACCATGAGTGGATCGAACTCGACCTATTCCACTACGGTCTTGCCACATTTTCTGTTCAGGATTTTGAGGACGCTGGCCTGAATTCCGAAGACCGCTATCTAATCGAATTCATGGCGGACCAAGAAGTCGGACACGCCACCCTGCTCAGCAACATCCTTGGGGAATACGCTGCCAAGCGTTGCACCTACAGGTACCCCTTTACAACTGTGCGCGGTTTCGTCGACTTCTGCCAGAAGCTCACTCGTTGGAGCGAGTCAGGTGTCTATGGCTTTTTGGAACACCTTGACTCTCGTGCGGCAGCAAATCTTTTGCTACAGACAATCACGACAGAGGCAAGGCAGCAGATGATTTTCAGGCAATTTGAAGGTCTTTTCCCGATGCCCATATGGTTTTTGCCAGGAATCACGCAGAGTATGGCGTGGACTCTATTGGCGCCTCATATCGTGTCCTGCCCTGCCGAAAACCCTAGGATAGCGTGGAACAACTTCCCAGCGCTTAACATCACCGTGAGTTTCCCCGTCTCTTTGTCCATTTCATTGATGCTCACAACAATCTGGCTAGAACAACCCTGATGCCACGGCTTATTACAATACAGGCTCGATAGGCAATATGACAACTCCTGCCATTACTCACAATCGCTCCGAGCCCCTATCATATCCAGAACGTGAGGTTCACCTCAGTTGGGAACTGCCTGGAAAGACTGTCGGATATAACGATAGTTATATTACAAACACCACTGCAGGAGAACCCAAGGTACGCAAATTTATTGACTAGCTGTTCGCCTCGACTGACTCCTTGTTCTAGTTTGTCGCTTGGATTTCGCAACTTAATACGACATATACCGAGCTGACAAACATAACGAACCAAACGGGCATAACCATTCAACCAGGCGGAACACTGTTTGGTGGCGACACTGCTCCCATTTGGAACGGGACACTGTAAGATCTTTTCATTCTTAGCCCTTGGAAGTTTACTGATACATCGTTTTATTTTAATGCCACAGATTCATCGCCATCACCGACGACAATATCACCGTAACACCATTTAACATGTCGCTGATCAACACTCACATCGTTGCTGGCCCGGCTATGTATCAGTCTGGTTAAATGCCACCTGCATGATAGTGATTGATATAGGCAGAACAGTAACATGGCTACTTGACACGAATCCTGTAACCTCTTGTCCTCAATTTAATCGCAATTTGCACTTGTACTATTCAAAGCTCTTGACTTTACGAGAGATTAGATGTTCCTTGCATTCCGTTGACTAATTTTCTTTAAATCCATCCCCAGAACAAGCGGGCATACAAGCATTCATAAATATAACATCGCAAACACTCTACACTCCAGCCAGTTCCAAACCCTGTTTTTTCGTTTCTTTTTGATACAGTATAACACCGAATCCCAGCGACGATATCTTCTTGAATAGCTTTCTGAGATGTAATTAGTCAATATCATGCATACTGTATGGTAGATAATCATTGACATACCATCTATTCCTCAAGCGTGGCTGTGGGTCGGCTTGGGAGGGAGGGAGAAGGTTGGCTTGGGAGGAAGGGAGAAAGTTGGCTTGGGGGGAAGAGAGAAAGTTGGCTTGGGTGGGAGGGAGTGGGTTGGCTTGGGTGGGAGCGCGATTGAAGTGAGGGTGACCGTACTGGGGGGTGGGACCGGGTGTGAAGACACTGGCGGCTTAGGTCCAGGAGGGGGGGAGAACGTCGGCTTGGGAGGAAGGGAGAATGTAGGCTTGGGTGGCGCTGAGAAAGAGTGGCTGGGCTTGGGAGGGAGGGAGAAAGTAGGCTTGGGTGGCGCACTGGAGACCGGGGGAGGAGGAACAGCCTGGACGGTGAGTGCAAAAGCGATGGCAGTAGCAATGGCGGTGAACTTCATTTTTGGCTTTGGTATTTTGGGGTTCGAGGTGGTGGTACTTGCACAAGGGTGTTCGGTGCGAGTGTCGAATAACGTTGACTTTGAGCAGTATTTATATGTGTTCCAGCATGCTCGTTGCATCTAGCCTCCTTGCGAGACATCGTGGTCAATGGTGCTTCACAGTACTAGAATTTCCGAAGTACAGTATTGTTTGAGCAAAAGAGTCCGCTTTGCCTTTTTGGATATCGTAACAATCGGTGGTTTCTCAGGGGTATATCCGTAGCTCGGATTGGGTTTTGTGTTGACTCGAAGTGTCTTCTTGAATGGGAGGGTTCGATAATTACACATCCCGTGAAGGCCATTTCATTCACTTAAGTGATTTTTAAGCAACAGAATCTGAAGTACCTCAAGGGGAAACGACCTGCGCCACGCTTACCAGAAAGGGCAATAACGCGAAATCAGGGACGCACATATCGGCGCAGTCTGGTAATAACATTCGGAAAATAGATGGCTAAATCGAGACTTCGAAATCCAAAATTAAACTGAGAAGGATTCAGGCATGCGTCCACAGGGACTACAGGTCTGTCAGAGGAAGTCCAGGAGGCTATTGGCTTGCAGCATGCTTCAAGGATCATGTGGGTGAAGGGTGATCAGCTTTTGAAAGGACCCTTCCAGAAAAGAAAGTATAAGGGAAAAAGAAATTGAGAGAAGATAGACCATTTGAGTTCAGGGTGTTTTGAATGAAGAACGCAGATCAACACATATGTGTATAGTATGGTGCCCCAGCCACGCTGTCGCGGGTTACAACCTTTATCAAAGGCCTACTCGAAAGGAAGCACATTTTGTAAACTTATGGCAGGTAATCGCGTTTTATGGCGTTCGAAGTTGCAATAAATTTGATTTTCGGGTTGCATAGCGAAGATTGTGTACATTCATGTGATCTGCGGACTGACCACTGGCAGTGCAGTTGACCAAGCCTTCGAGTAAATTGACAAATAATTATGGTGGCATCAAGCATTGCGCAATATATTTTGGAAATATGTTGAACCACGGACACAGGTTTCTGCCTTCAATCCAGCAGTCTATCCACGAGCAGTATCAGAATCTGGTGAGAAATTTAGCGCAACAAAGGAATCAGGCGCGTCCTTTGGCCAGCTGTCAACCATGTGGGGTTAGCTGACTGCATGAGTGTTCATGCGAGCATTGTTGCCAGAATCTCAGCGCTCGGAAAATATAGTAATTTATGTTGGGGTTCTTTTCTTTTAACTCGCCCTTGATCATTTGTCCGTTCAATTGGAGAGGTCGAACCCTACATCCGACTCTTCGCTCTGCATCTTTAACCATCACCAGGTGGGTCCAGGGCCGCTCTGGGGTAATGCGCCGATGTGCACTTGTGCTGACTGAGCGGACATACACAACATACCGAACTGTTAGATCTTATTTTAGCTCGACGAACCCTTGAAAATAATAGAGTCTCGGACTTTCGATCGGACTCGGATGCAGAAATAAATGATCTATTTTTAGCTATTATGACCGACCAACGTATCGAGCGATTGTTGTGAATTTAAATCCGAGAATGATGCTCTTCTTGTGGGGCGGTAATATAATGCACAAGGTAGAGAAGTTGCTAGTCCATTCAGCGATCAAGCTGAAATCCGTATAGTTAGTAGGTGACGCCGTAATGAGAGAAATGCCTCGCGAAACGGCGATTGCATGGTTTGCGCGTTCTCGCGATATGACAGTTGACCAGTTGACCGAAGACGAAGTGGATTCTGTCATGGTTCACATCTTGCGTATGGCTCAAAAAAAAGGCATTCAAGTTGGCCCTACTGGCGAACCTCTCGAAACCTTTCCAGATGGATCGAGCACAGTTGAAACGACGCACCTTATTTTGGTATCTCGGCGGATATCTCTTCGGAAGTGGGACGGGCCTGTTCCCAATATCCAGGAAGGGCCTCGAGAGGCATTAGTTCGAGACTATTTGACTTCGCAAGGTGCGTAGATCTGCTATAAGGTGTCGACAAGTCCGAATACGAATTCAAGATCATTCTTCTATGTACTCTTCGTAAAAGTTGAAATGTCCTCATACTTTACTCATCTGTATCATATTAATGCCATTAAAGCCACTCACAGTACTTGATGACACTTTTCTCCAACGGATTTACATATTTGAATCTGAGTACTCTGAGCGTCGAATGCATATTTGTGAGGCGATTCTGAATGCTGATTCGAGAGCTGCTTATTCTCTGAGTCTCTGTTCCTCTTAATCTTGTTGTATTCTAAGGAATAACATTCAAAATATCGCAATGCGAATTATTTATCAGATAAGATCAATTTTGCGCTACAAGCACGTCATGTGGCACAACTCTACTCTCTTCCCGATTTCATCCACCAACCTCCTCCAGACTCCCCAATGGCAAGTCCTGCGATATGTAGGGCATGGGGAAGGAGTGTTGCGCGTGTACTAGATGCTACATCACTATCGTCGACGGCCGCATGGAAGTTCAACAGGACGTGCAGGGCTAGACTCTTTTTCTCATCTTGTCGGAGTTCTGGGTTCTCGAAACTACATGAGGAGTCACAGCGCAGCTTGACAGGCTCTATTCCTCGAAGCACTACGCCATATGCCACGTCGACGAGGGGTCTTTCCACCTCTTCATCGATAGATGGGAGGATCTTTGGAATTGGGATCGAGCTCTGGAAACCACGTCCGCTAGGTCGGCAGTCTCATGAACACCGGAGGCTGTTCCGACATATGGCTTCTGGGCCAGGAGAACCACAAACCCCATCTAGATCAACGAACGCGCCCGCACCCTCCCCACCACCACCACAGAACCTGTCAAAACCGCCCACATCCTCGTCAAAACCAACAGATGCACCGCCATCCGACATACCTACCCAAGCGGAGCAAAGGAGGAGCGACTGGAGTATTATCAAGCGATTGATGATTAACGTTTGGCCAAAGAATGACTGGAAAACGCGATGGACTGTGATATTGGGATTCGCGTTGCTTGTATCGGCGAAGGTATGTAAATCCACGTCTATATTGTGGTTGTTTATAGCTGACTTTGTTGTAGGTTCTAAACGTCCAAGTCCCACAAATATTCAAGTCTGTGGTAGATTCGCTCAACGTAGACATTACGGCGACCTCGACTGCGTGGCTCTTGGCAGGATCTCTCATTATAGGATGTACGAGTCCTTCTGCCCTCACCTGAACCTTCCACTCATACATTTAGTCCAGATGGTGCTGCCCGGATAGGTGCCACCCTTTCTGGAGAACTTTTGAACGCCGTGTTTGCCAATATAGGCCAACGTGCTATCCGTAAAGTCGCAAGAGAAACATTCGAACATCTGCTCCACCTCGATCTCAAGTTCCATCTCAGTAGGCAGACGGGAGGCTTAACTAGGGCCATTGATCGAGGAACGAAGGGCATAACGTTTCTTCTCCAGGCTATCATATTTAGAATTGCTCCTACCGCACTGGAAATTTCGATGGTCTGTGGTATCCTTGTAAGTCTCCGAAAACCTGCCACACGATGCATCCTCCTGACTCCAATATCAAGACGTACAAATTTGGATGGGACTTTGCTGCAGTTACCGCACTGGCCATGGTCGCATATACATGGTTCACAGTCCGCACTACTTCATGGAGGACGAGATTCAGAAGGGAAGCGAACAAGGCCGATAACAAGGCTGCCACAGTCGCTGTTGACTCATTGATCAATTTCGAGGCCGTAAAGGTACGTTCGACACAATTTTCATGACCAACGACTGATCATCGGCGTCTTCCCAGTAGCATTTCAACAACGAGAAGTACGAAATTTCGCAATACGACAAACATCTGGCTGCGTATGAGAAGTCGTCGGTGAAGATCACGACGTCACTGGCGTTCTTGAACTCGGGACAGAACATAATATTTTCAAGTGCTTTGACTATGGCCATGTTTTTAGCTGCCCAAGGCGTCGTTAAAGGTAGGTCTAATGTTCTCTAATTTTGCATGCACCGATTGATAAACGTTCAGGAACGATGACGGTTGGTGATGTGGTAATGGTAAACCAGTTGATCTTCCAGTTGTCGTTACCTCTCAACTTCCTCGGAACTATTTATCGCGAGATGCGACAGAACCTACTCGACATGGAGGTCCTTTACAAACTCGTCGAAGAGAACACCCCCAAAGAAGATGTGCCAAATGCGCAACCTCTACAACTCAACGGTGGATCCATCCGATTCGAAAATGTCGCTTTTGGCTACCATCCAGCGCGACCCATATTCCGCGACCTCTCTTTCACCGTTCCTGCTGGAAAGAAGGTTGCAATCGTCGGTCCATCGGGGTGTGGCAAATCTACCGTCTTCCGGCTGCTCTATCGATTCTACGACCCCTCAGCTGGACGGATCCTGATCGACGACCAGGATATCACGCAAGTGCAGCTCGAATCGCTGCGTCGCAGAGTAGGCGTTGTACCACAGGACACACCACTGTTCCATGCGGATATCATGCATAACGTCCGCTATGGACGATTGAGTGCTACCGACGAGGAGGTGATCGAGGCTGCGAGGAAAGCGAATGTCCATGACACTGTCATGAGATTGCCGGATGGATATCAGACTCAGGTTGGAGAGAGGGGATTGATGATTAGCGGGGGTGAGAAGCAGAGGTTGGCTGTGGCCAGGGTTATGTTGAAGGACCCAGAGATCTTGTTTTTCGATGAGGCGGTAGGTTTCATGATTGTGCTGTCTCTAGCTGTGTCCTCACTACTATGTTTTATGTTCTGACTAGACTTCCGCTCTCGACGCCCATACCGAGTCGGAACTCATGAAGAATATCAACACCGCATTATTAGACAAGGCACGAACTAGCATCTTTATCGCTCATAGACTTCGGACTGTCGTCGAGGCCGATCTTATCATCGTCCTCAAGGAAGGAGAGGTGGTAGAACAGGGCAACCATGAGGAACTTATGAAGGAGAAAGGTTTGTATTACAGCATGTGGCAGCAGCAGGCCTCACTGGAGCCGTTAGAAGAGGAAGTTGAGGTGGTTTAGATATACCCTCGTTGTATGAGAGCTGTCCTTACCTCTACTTATTATCCTTGGCGGATCTAATTGCAATAATCACAACTCTACGCGGTATCCTAACCATTATCAGATAAGACTCCCTTTTGGTGAACAATCCGTGATGTTGACATCGTTCAAAGAACCCCCAAACCTGACAGTGATTGTCCTCTGAGTCTCTAGGGTATGTTGCGTTGATAATATAATTGGCTTCTCAACGTCGAGTAGGTGACCAAAGCGAATATCTTCGGGCGTTCCTGCTAACTACTACAGGCACTTGTATGTGGGCTGTGATGACCCATGTCCACAACCGCGACAGCTGGCAAATAGCTACATTGCGATGTATTTGAATTGACATAAAACTGTGTTTTCAACAGACCACTACATGTTACACGCATTGGGAGTAATAATCGTTGGAGACCTTGCATGTATATGGAGATTCACAGGTTGTCGGGCCTGAGTATCCCTGGCCACCGCATTGACCATAGTGGGTCTGTAAGGGCCCGGCGACGGTAGTGGTCGACGGAGGTGGAGGGTCGACGATCGT
>Ga0247741_1001348_pt1 | contig 13682 bp, 16 predicted proteins | sample UWRJL213509R2_FD_180945 | JGI IMG/M metagenome (GOLD analysis project Ga0247741, IMG submission 180945) | Plant litter microbial communities from Arlington Agricultural Research Station in Wisconsin, United States - UWRJ-L213-509R-2 | ecosystem: Environmental > Terrestrial > Plant litter >... | reverse complement strand
TCATTGGGGCTTTACTCAAACTCTTGATCCGAAAATCGTCGAAGAGTGGGAGACAATGTGCAAGAGCTGGGAGGATGACTGCGTACCAAAAACATCTAAGAACCCTTATGAGACGGAGGGTCTGAGTGAGTCGTTTAACTGCTTTTTTGAGGTAGTTTCTAATCAACGACGATTTACTTAGATTTGTCTGAGGCGGATGTCCGAAAGGAGCTGGCGAAGGAAGAGGAAGCTCGTCTGAGTAATGGTGGACACTCCCTTCACGAGATGTCTCTGGCGGCATTCCTTGCATTGGGTTTGGAGCTCGAGGACTTGCAGTAAGTCAACGCCATGGGTTGCCAAGATCTTTATTAAATCCACTAATCCACTCGCTATCTAGGCTCCGACTTTGTCGACTGGTAAAGGGAAAAAAAGCAACAAGCCACCAAGAGGCATCATTGACTGAACAACGCAATGCCTTACGGGTAAAAATTACAAACTGGCAACGGATACAGCCGATTTACATGCCCGGACTCCTAAGCATTCAGTCGGACACATCATCAACCATCCCTCCTCCACCCAATTCACATCAACCTGAGAATATGCTCCTCTGGCTTCCCTCAAGTCTCCCTTGCAACCGTCGAAAGGCAGCCTGCACCCCCATGTTACCGGATTACAAAGAAAAACTACGCATAGCCCAATGCTACGACGCCCTCGAAAAGCTTCGACATATCCTTAGAGTCAAGACTCGTATGGCGCATTTCAAAAACAAACATATCCGTGGCCAAGCAGGAGGAACACGCTCATGTGCCATCATAAACCGTGTTCAAGACCATGCTGCATACGTCACCCAACACTACCGCCTGGTTCGAGAAGCAAGGTTCAATCTCTCAGGTCCAGGGGAATGGGAAAACCAATTGCGCCCACTTAAGGACTCAGACGTTCGATCTTACCAGGATCCTGATCGGATTAAGAAAGGCCCCAGAAGGAGGGGTATCCTGGAGGATGGTCAGGTGGATGTGCTTGAGGAGAGACAGAGCACTGGGCTCACCTTGATCCCCGAGACTCAAAGCAAGCGAGACGGCACTGGTGAAACAAAAAGAACGCTCTCGTGGATTTGGTTGGTGGGGAGACCGGACGGCGCATTCGAGGGGAGCGACAACAACAACGACAGCATTTTACGTGCTGAATGGTGCAAGAGCCGCGCTCGAGTAAATCAATCAGTGGAGGAGGTGAAGACAACGCGGGAGGAGATGCGGCGCCTCATCGAGTCTCTTGATTGGGAGGCCCGATGGTGGACGAAACGGCACGCAAGTCGCGTAGTGGCAGATAAGGCCCTTACCGAGGGCCTAATCTCATACGCTGTCAAGCAGACAGCTATCAAACGTGAATTGATCGCCTCGTTCCAGCACCTCTTCAAGACACCACTAGAAGCTGTCAAAAGCGAGGAAATCGATGGCGATGGAAAGGATGGCGATGGCGAGGATGACAGCGACATCGACACCGAATGGGACAATGATGCCATGGTGGACGACTGCAAGGAGGATGAGTGAGCGGATGACAACAACGATGACACCAACGACTGCGAGGAGGATGAGTGAGCGGATGTAGATGATGACGACAACAACGACTGGCAGCAGCAACGAGAACTAGCAGCAGTATCGACACCAATCACAACAAGGATCGAATTCAGCAGCAACAGCAGCAGGCGGGTGGATGGTAGCAGCAATTTCGAGCTGAAGCCGTGAGCGCTGTCAACGCCAATGATCCCAGTGGCCAGCAGCAGCAACAACCGCCAGTGGCAATAGAAGCAACACCAGCAACGATAACATCGACGATAAGGAGCGGCAGTGTCAACAAGAACAGTGACTAGCAACAACAACCAGTGGCCACGTCAACAAGAAGCAACGACAAGACCAGTGTCAAAATTTCTGATGCCAATCGGTTCTATTTTTTTTTGCGATTTTGAAGATTTGACAACCCTGAAAACGGTGAGCAACCAGTCGCTGGCGCTGCCTTGCACGACCTTCAGGTATCTTGGCGTACTTTTTATAGGATTTTTTCGATTATTTCACCTTTTTACGATGACCCTGACAACAGCGGCCACGCATGTGTCGCCATCGTTGGCGGCAACGATGACGCGACCAGTATCTACCATAGTACACGTGATTAGTATGGCTGCAGCAGCCACGTAGATATCTATATGTAACGGACAGTTGACGAGATGGACAACTGATGGCGGTCGAAAGTTGTCCATCACCGTAGAGTGTCGCACCTGATATATCAGCTTCGACGGACAGTTGTCCATGGGTGATACATGAATATAGCTGTACTGGCTGTGCGCTTGAATCTATCAGCCATGCGAACTTGTGCAAGTTCATGTGCTGCCAAGGCTTCCTGTTGTGCCCAAGATAAGGAGTTGAGACATTCTTCCACAGAAGGGAATGTGGTGGATTTGAACATAAGAGGGATGGCTATTGGGGAGATGCCATACATGAGTTCGAACAGAGTTCTAGTTTGGTCAGCATGTCAGCGGTTATTGTGAGTGAATCTGAGTGCGGGTAGCATTTTGGCCCATGTTTCGGGGTGCGTGGAGCAATAGATTGCTACGTATACCTCAATTTCTTGATTGACGTGTTCGGTTGCTCCATCAGATTGTGGATGATAGGCGGTAGATAGAGATGATTTGATGCCTAGGAGTTTGAGAAGTTCTCGGAAGGCCTTGGCTGTGAACTGTGGTCCTCGATCCGAGATGAATTTGTCGGGGAGACCAAACCTTTTGTATAAATTGTCCAAAAGGATTTGAGCGGTGGCATCTGCAGTCTGTTTCTTTGTCGTGGGGACTAAAATCACCCCCTTCATAAGGCCATGGTCTACCACGGCCATGACAGAATCATAACCGTTGGAGATTGGGAGATCGGTGATTAGATCCATTGAGCATTGTGAGAAGGGTTGGGATGAATTTGGTCCAGGGATAGGCATGAGAGAGGGTTTAGTCGGGTTTCAGTTGATTTTGAATTGTTGACATATAGCACAACCCTTGACAAAGTTCTTGACAAATGATCACAGACCTGGCCACCAGTAATATCGGGCGATGTCGTTATAGGTTGCAATTTCTCCTGGGTGTCCGGCTGTAATAGGGTAATGGAAGGTGTTGACGATTTCTCGTCGAAGTTGATCGTTCTTGGGCACGTATTGTTTCCCTTGATAAAAGAGCATGGGTTTACCGTCTAGATCTTTGGTAGTCCAATCGCTCAAGTCGTTTTGAAGATTGTTAGGTCCATCCTCAAGTAGGAGCTTTAAGGCTTCAGCAGCCGATGTGTCAAGATTCTTGGTGTTTGTGATCTTTTCTTGTAGTTCTGTGTCGATCAGGTTGATCAAGATGCGGAGAATTGGTTCAGAGTCGATGGTATTTGCGAAAAGGTGGTTTGGCAATAGAGTAATGTCTTCATTATCGCGTTCATTCCCAGAGGAATGATCGGTTTGTCGCGAGAGAGCGTCGGATACAATCATCTTTTTGCCTGGTATGTGGATCAATTGAAGGTCAAATTCGGATAAATTGAGGGACCATCGAGCTTGTCATCGGTTGAGTTTTTGCGCGCTTCTGAAGTACGTCAGATTTTTGTGATCGGAATGAACCACAGTGAGCTCTTAGCACTCCTCCACGTAGTCCGGTGGACTAACCGGACTAAACCGGACAGTCCTGCCTCTACCAAAAGTGTGTATTGACCAGAGTCCAGTCCAGTTGAGTCCAGTCCGGTTGAGTCTTGTTCGAGGCGGACTCTGGTGGACTCTGCCAGACTCTGGTCAGCTCTAGTAGTGTTAGTCAGATACCGTGGGAAATAATTTCCAAAACAAGATTTGTCAGGAATCTCAAACTGATTATAAATCTGTCAAAATCATGTGATTAGGGTGCTTAGTCAGTGAGAAAAACCCAAAAAACCTGTTTAAATGCGATTCTTTTATTAAATTTAGCTTAAAACAGTCATATCTCAATAAGGAGCCGAGCTAATCACATGATTTTTTCAGATTTATAATCAGCTAGGAAGGGTCTATGATGTTGGATTAAAAAAATTCCTATTTTGGTAATATATGGTACCAGTCCGGCCAGAGTCCGGTTTAGTCTGCTGGAGTCTGGCGGACTCTGGCGGACTCTGGCCAGACTACGTGGGCCAGTGAAAATTATTGACCACAGTGGTGTGCGCGGATCCTTGGATATAATGACGCCATTTGGAGAGAGCGCGAATGATGGCCAATAGTTCTCGATCATAGATCTCGTAGTTTCGTTCGGCAGGAGAGAATGTTTTGGAGATGAAAGAACATGGATGTCTGTCTCCATTTCCGTCTAGTTGGGATAGAACGGCTCCAGTTGCGTATAGGGAAGCGTCAGACTCGATTTGAAATGGTCGAGTTGGATCAGGAATCATCAGAACAGGTTCTTTAGCGAAACATCCTTTAAGATCATCAAAGGATAATTGACATTTGTCAGGCCATTCAAAAGAGAGATCCTTTCGAAGACGATTGTTGAGAGCCCTAGCACGATTTGCATAATCTTCGATGAATCTTCTGTAGTAATTGCAGAGTCCAAGGAATGATTGGATTTCCTTGACGGACGTTGGGGTTGGCCAATCGGAGATACCCTTGAGTTTCGCTGGGTCCATAGAGACCTTGTTGTGTTCTACGACCATGCCAAGGAAGGATACCTTTTCCTTATAGAATTCGCATTTCTCCGTCTTGAGATACAGATCGTTGTCTCGTATGATTTTTAAAACTTCAAGAGTGGCTTCACAAAGTTTCTCCTTGGATTTGGCGTAAATGAGGATGTCGTCCATGTAAACAATGCAGTATCCCTTCTCCTTGAGTTGCTTGAAGAGATCATCCATCATGGCCTGGAACATTGCCAGTGAATTACACATTCCGAAGAACATGACCGTTGGTTCAAAGAGTCCTCAGTTGGTGGTGAACGCTCCCTTCCATTGATCTCCGTCCTTTATTCGGACATTATTGTAGCCAAGTCAGATGTCCAGTTTCATGAAATATTTTGCTCCTTGTAATAGATCCATGAGTTCCAAAATAAGGGGAAGTGAATAGGCGTTCTTGATCGTTCCATCGTTGAGATATTGGTAATCCTGACAGGGTCTAAAACTTCCATCCTTTTTGCTGACAAAAAAGAACGGAGAGGCCATGGGTGATTGAGAGGGTTGAATGTAACCTTTTTCCAGATTGTCGTCAATAAAGCAGTTCAGTTTCCTTTGTTCCGCCGGGATAAGATTATACTTTTTGAAAGCCTTGGGTATGAATCCTTCTTTCAATTCGATCTTGTGATCCCAAGATCGAGATTTGGGAAAGCGTTCAGAAGCCTTCTTGTCGAAGAGAGGCAGGAATTTGTGGAATTCAGGAGGTACCAGTTCAGCAGCAGGGATCGTCGGTTTCTTTTCCTTTTGCGCAAACTGGGCCGACGCCATGAACGTGGCGTTGATTTGAGGACAAGGATCACCAGAGCAGGGTTCTTCATTCATTGGTAAGATGAGGTTTGGTTCGTCGTTCGAGATGGTATTGACTGGAGAGTTAAATCGGTTGTCATCATCGTAGATTTCTTCTATGATCGGTCTAGGAATATGTTTGCGGTTTCGTGATTGAAGTCGATACTTAGGTTTTCGAATTTGTTCTTTGGGAGGCCAATCGAGTGTTGCCTTTTTCTAATCGATCACCAGGTTTTCCTTTTCTAGCCAAGGAAATCCCAAGATGATCTTTTGGCATCCCAGTCCCAAGACTAAAAACCGAACTTCTTGAGTTCTTCCTCCAATCTTGACGTTGGTTTCGACGAAGTGAACGATGGTTCCTTGTTTGTTCAAGGTTCCATCAACGTTGTACACAGTGATGGGATGTTCTAGTTTCTGAAGACGAAATCCCTTGGTTCGGGCGAAGTTTTGATCGATGAATGTTCCTCCAGTGCTGGAGTCAACTAGAGCTTTGGTTTCAACAGTTTTCTTTCCTCTTCCTCTGTCGCACAAGATTGAAATAGGCAAATGCATAGTCTTATTCGAAATCTCGGCTAATGTTACAGAGTAGAGTGAAAGAGAAGGAGATGCTGACGTTGATGCAGATCTCCGAGTTAAAAATCCTTGTTGTCCTCATCATTGGATCCTTCTTCGTGTTCGAAAAGTTCTTCTTCAACCATAGATTGGTTAAAGATGGTGTATTCTTTGTCTTCAAGTTTGTCGACTAGAGCACGAATGTGTTTGGTGATCTCCTTGCCTTTGTTGCTTTCAAACTTCTCCGTTTTGTTCTTGTTGTTCTTGCCTCGGTAATCCCTTCGGTTTTTGCCTTGATTTCCTCCATTTCCGGATCGGTTGGAAGGAGGTTTCTTGTTGCAGTCTTCAATGCAATGTCCGCCCTTCTTACAGTAGAAGCAGAGTCCCTTTTTCATGAGATCCTGGCGTTCTTTGGGGCTGAGAGCATTTATAACCGCGTCGATGTCCATGGCCATGGGATCACAATCGTTCTGAGATTTGTATTGATAGGATCGTCCATTCTTGGAGCCTTTGGGGGGTCCAGAGTTGTGGTCTCCTCTCATCATCTGAGTTTGATGCCAGTTGTTGTCGAGAGTGACTGCCTTCGCCATCCATCCAGCAAGTGATCTAGGAGTCATTTCTCCCATCAGGATTCGAGTGCATGTTTTCGGGTTGAGTGCACATCGGTAAGTGTCGATCAGCAGGGTCTCGTTGCTACCGATCACTACGTTTGCTGCAGGAACAACCGCGGTGGTTGGCCAGGTGAGTCCAGCCCTTCCAACAAGAAGTCGGAACTTGGTGTTCAGCTCTTCGACCAGCATATTCTTGGTTTGTCAAAGATTATGGAGTTTTTGAAGAGCGTTCTGCACCTGTTCTTCTTCTTTGAAAGTGTCAGTGAGGTCATCGAAGAAGGCAACATAGGTGCCTAGGGTTATCGTCGCTCCAGTTCTCTTCGATTGGAGCCATTGATTCTTCCACATCGATGCATCTCCTCCTGTCAGATAGGATAGGACAAATGTGATTTTCTTGTCATCGTGGTCGTAGATCTCTTGATTGATCAAGAGATACAATTTGCAGTCGAGGAGAAAGGTTCTGAGTTTGGACCTGTCTCCTTCGAATGGTGTCAGTGTGTTAACACGAAGTTCCTTTGGGGTTCCAGTCGTTGCAGTTGCGGGGGTGGCCATGGCAATTGGGACGGATGGAAGTATGGGATTTGGATGGGTGATGGCGGATGGACTAGGAAGGTTGACGTTAATCGGTTCGGGTTCGGATGATTGTTCTTCTGTCGGTGATTCTACGACAGGTTGTCCAAGGGCTTCTTGAACTTCTTGAAATTCTTCTTCTGAGGTCGATTTTTCAGATTCCTCTTCTTTGTCGTCTTCTTCGTCTCTTTCCGAGGATTCGGGATGCGAGTTATCGGTTTCGAGAGAGTGAGAAGATGCAGCTGATTCTGCTGTCTGTGATCGTGTCGGTTCGGTTCAGCCTACTCGTTGGTAAACGACAGTGGGTGTCGAGGGAGTGGGAGTAGGGATTTCTTCTGAGTTGTAGTCGTCAGCAAGGGCGCTGAATCAGTTCGAGGACGTGGTGGAGATAGGTGGTCACTTGTAGACACAAGTGACGGATTTATGGTAGTTAATTCTTTTGTTATGACTTGAGTTAAATACTAAGTCAAAGACAAAGTATTAACGACAGTCAAATTGTCTAAGTTCTGTAGCCAACTTAAAGAATGCTGCTGGAAGCAGTATTGTCTTTGAAGTGCAAGTAGAACGCTTCCAGTTAAGAATTAACTAAAGAACATGCTTGAGTATTCTACCGTATTTATACTGCAGTCATTGGTCCGTGCGAGATAAGGATTGAGTCACTAAGAGTCCATACGAGTCATGCATAATGGTGGCGCAGCCATATGAGTCAGAGCAAGTCATATAGAAGCGAGGCGAGTCAAAGAGAAGCAAGATAAGAGAAACGAGGCGGTGCACGTGTGTCACGTGTGCGAGAAGTGTTGTACAGTAAAGAAAGAAATGAAATTCGTAACAACCATTATGACAACTGGACAGGGTATAGCCCGACCAGTGTCTTTTACTTTGGCAGCATTGTGCTGGATGGCTGGTAAACTTCCTCGGGTAATCTGAACACTGTGAACTTGGACTTTGCGAATCTCACTCTCAGACGTTGAGGACCTGCTGGGTCTAATCGAAAAACCGTCGCGCCGGTCTCCAAGTCTGGATTATTAATTGAGTTAGTTGCCTCATCCATTATCTCAGGCAAATTTGGGTCTTGTCCATCCTCAGTTGCAGGATCAACTGGCGCTTCTTGCAGCTGATTTGTTCCCACAGGGTCATTGGCGGGCGCTTGAGTTTCAGCGGTGTCATTCTCTGCCAGAGTTGGATCCCATAATGTATTGCCAGGGTTAGTAAACTCACCAAACCATTCGCGAATAAGTTCATTCTGGTAATAATGAGTTAAATTAAAATCTGGACGTTCCAGATTGTCACGATCGATGAGTGTAACAAAACCTCGTCGATTATCACGTATCAAAAATTCCTCAGAGTCAAGAGGATTCACCTTTACAGAGTAAGTTACCTCATGGCGTCTATTATAAGGTACATCCATCTCCATAAGGTAGGGTCTACCAGCTTGAAGCTCTCATAAGATCGCATTTTCACTTACTGGTCCCATTGTCAGGTGTTCTTGATTAATCCATGGGTAGGTAACATCCACATGATCTCTTGACGCACACCTTATTCCATACTCAAGTGATGGGCTAAAGTCATGATCTCGAAGAGATGCCGTTGGCATGTACATAGTGGAACCTCTCAATAGATCATATATTATAAATAGATCATTATGAGCGCGCTTAATGTTGAAGCGCACATTTCCTGGTCTATAATGAGAATTAACTTGATCATAGAGATTGTCTCCCGGGTAGCGATCGATTGATTCCATGATCTGCTGAGCTCTATTGGCTAATATATCACCCATAGGTCTAGCTGGTAAGGTGGCTCTACCTTGGTGCTTATTTTCCCATTCAATCTCATCTTCTGATGGTTCAATTTCCTCAGCCTCATCATCCTCAGGTGTGTACATAGAAGATGCTGATGGTGACTGACCTCTGACAGAATTGTCAATATCTGCTGGAGTATCTTGAGTCGGTCCTGGGCTATCAGGTGCAGAGGGTTCTGAGTCGGAATTGACATATGTTACCTCTCTTCGACGTATTACAAAGCCAAAATCCTCCGTTGAACTATTATCATTGTCATCATCATTATCCAGATTATTTCCTGAATTCAATGGAGCTCTTAAACGGTATCTGTGTATCAAATACCAGTGGCATATGTCGAAGAAGGGGTTAGTGAGACTATTTTTAGAAACAGTAAGCGGGTGATTGGGAAAATCATCGTCACGAATGTGACTTGGTGATGAAGGCCGTTGCCCCTTGGCACGGCATGACGAGTCCCCAATGGGTGGTTACATTTCACAGTAGACAATAAATGTAATACATTACTGAATTTGGGGTACTGTTGGGTTGATTAGGTCGTCCTGAGCTGAATTTTTGAGCTATCAGCTTGGGAGTAGGCTCGTTAAAAAGATAGAATTGATAGGGTCATGTAGAAATTCTGAAAATTGTGATCTATGCCGAGCAGACGCCAGAGTGGAGGTAAGAACGTCCAGAGTTCAATTTCGGCAAAATGCTCGATTGCTCACTCAGTTGTTGGTTGTTCAGCATGCGCGCAGGTGCGTTAGAAAGCAGTATTTAATACCGTCCAAACACTGTATTAAACGCGGAAATCGGAGCAGAGGGGACGGCACAACGAGATGAAACATCGAAAAGGGAGAGGAGGACATGGCACGTTGTGAGACAACAAGCGCACCTGAAGATTTGAGAAGGGCACTAATCAAAGCAGGTCGTCGAGGAAATCTCAGAAATGTAGTCTGTCGCCGCAGAAGCTGAGTGTAGCCCAAAGTGGAGGCAAAACGATTTGGAAAGGGCAGAAAGTGGGAGTTCAGCACGTAGCGAGACAATGATTGCACCTCTTGGGTTGCGCCTAGGCTTTTTGGAAAGCTGTAATCAAAAGCTTTCGAAAGATATAGCGAAGTTGCCAAACAGAGCACAGGAGGCGATGCAACAAAACAAAAGAATAACATGGGGGAGGAGGACTTGGAGGACATGGTGGATTCCAAGACAACAAGCGTGCTTGGGAGCGTGAGAGGGGAACCAAACAAGGCTTATCGTTGATTTAATTCCATAAATGAGGTCCGTGTCTGCAGAGGCTGAGTGTAGCCCAAAACAGAGGCAAATCGAGCTGGAGAGGGTGAAAAGTAAAAGTAAAAGTCCAGCATGTAGCAGAATAATAAACACACCTCCCGGGTCGCTCCTGAGCTCTGTCTAAGAGTCTCGTTTGTCCGGAAACGATTCAGGAAATCGCTTAGCGACAGCTGCCTTCATTCCAACATTATGGGGCCAACATGTCGTCATCCTGCACTGGGAAGGGACTTCTGATGTGGTGGAGGCGCGGTTGATGACATGCTGGATGATTACAGCCTATTGGTATGTTAGCATGAGCTGGTAAACAAGCAAGAATGGGTCTGACTTACGCTTGGGAGGGCCTTCGTTGGAGGGAGGGAGATGAGTGGCAGCAGAGATCGAAAGTCGCATGATTGTTTGATCTCATGTTTGGCCATATCCTCTGTAATGCTCCTTGCGGCGCAGTGTGATTCATTATTTCTGACTGAAATATAGAGACTTAGTACTGAGATCTACATTAAATAATTATTCTACTGCTTGAAGAACACATGTGACGCTTAATCTGCAGAAGATCCCAGTTCGAGGGAAGGTTTGAGGATTAGAGATCACGTGCACACATAGCCAAACATAGAAAAAAGTTCCCTCAGTTTTGATCTGACATCGAACTGGTGGAAACCCCGAGGAAAAGAACGACTCCCCAATGGGGGACTCGTAATAGGCTGTTTCCGAGTGTTGTTCAACAGTGAACCTATGTTCATCACCCACATTAGGACTCCAGGTAGGGTACATTGTAGAAATCCCTGTCTGGAGTACCAATTGGGCGTTATATGCATAGGAGTCTCCCATGTCATGCATATACATCACATTTTTAGGGAATCCAAAATGCGATGCCAACTGGGCCGCATACCATTCACCTATTATAAAATGAGGGTCCAGTAGATATCTAATATTAATCTCAGATCTAATAAGACAAGTCTTATCAAATACATAGTACTGCTGGAATGCCCCTCTAGTTACATAGAATCTATCCGGTGCAGTTTGATGCGATACCATAGGCATATCTCCTGGATATGGCTGCTGGAACGTTAAAATATATTCCGCCATTCGTGCAAGCGTGTCTCCAAGTCGGCGGCATATTGGCATATTAGGAATATAGATGTTCCAGGTTTCTTGCAAACCTGAATAGTGCGCTTCGCGGGGTAGTTCGTCCGGAATTATCTCCATCATATTGAGGGAAATATTATCCATGACCTCAACATCATCCTCAGGCTGGTCTTCCTCATTTATTTCAATGCTGAAGTTAGTAACACCTGGAGGTTTAGATGTGTTGGATGATACATTGGATTTCTTAGGACAATTTCTTGAGATATGTCCTTCACCTTTACAGTAGAAACACTTACCAGCTGCCAGTAGTTCAGATCTTTCTTTGTCACTTAACTGACGTCTTGGCTGGTTAAATGGAGTCTTCTGTTGATCATTATACTTCGGTCTTCCGTGATTGGAATTAGACTTTTGACGTGAGTGATTGCCTTGGGGTGTGGAGTTACGGTTATGGTAATGCTGAGTCTGATCAGGCCTATCTCTATTAGGTGGGCGGGTGTCATGTCTCCCTTTGGAAACATTGCGTGCCTTTCCTTTAGAGTGTCTGTGACTTACAGGCGCTTGTCCATTCGCTGATCCTCTCCCATGATCCTTCACTACTACGCTCTCAGACAATTCAATCACTTTGGCCTGTAACACAACGTGATCCCAGGGCGACACTTCTTCATTAAGTCCGTCCCGGTACAGGCCCTGTTGTATGGATTGTCGCAGCCCATGCCAAAGTTTTACAACTTTTTCACGCTCGCTAAAGGTTCCAACCATGCTAAATAATTCTTCGAGCTCATGTACATATTGAGCAACTTTCTTATCGTTCTGATAGCACTTCATTAATTTAGTACGTTGTTGCGAACGATAATTAACTGGGAATACATAGTTGAACAAACCGTCGAAAAATTCGGGTAAGCGAATATTTCTAAAGTTATCAGCTACTTTATTTATCCAGTAGTTGTATGCGATATCAGTCATATAATACAAGAGTACAAACACCTGTCTATCCTCAGGTACGTCACCATCGTGTACATAGGCCGTACCTTCTGTAACAAAGCGGTTATACTTTTGTGAGTCAGCTGTTCCGTCATATTCCTTTGGGGGAATCGGCTTAAGGCTCGACTTCTTCTTTCAGCGATGTGAACACGATACTGATGATTGACGTGTCGACTTTGATGCACCACGTGCTTTGGAAGGGGCTCGTCCCGGAGGACCATTACCTCCAGAGCTGGAAGACGAACTCGAGTCGTCACTCAGGTTCTTGTTCCGAGTAGATAGATGTTGTATATTACTTAGAGTCTTCCCAATAAAACTGTTTGGGGCTACTTGATTAATCGGACACACTTGGTCGGTCCTGAATCCCTTACTCATACCCATTGGTACTTTCTTATTATGGATGGGTTGGATTGATTGTTCACGTGCCAGCGTGCTCTCAATTGGGGATTGACTGGCTCCATCAGCCTCAGCGGCCTTAGCTACCTCAGCTGCCGTGTTAGCTTTCTTAATGCGTAGAATTTCATTCATTTGTTCAAGGGCGGCGCGCTGAGCTTCAATATCAATCTTGAGCTCGTCAAGATCAAGATTTCCCCAGTCTCGGGGATTGCGGCCTTTGCCTTTGCCAGATGAAGTGCCTTCTCCACATGATGAAGGCCTTTTGGGACTTACCATGATTGGCCGAATTCCTATTTTGGCATTCCGTCGATCAATTCGCGCCCTCTCATCTCAAGTAAGGCTCTTCTCGGCTTCAGCCACTGCATCTTCAGCAGCTGTTCGCTCCACTTCTTTGGCCTGCTTGGCCCACTTACCGTATTGTACAGTCTTCCACTTGGTACAGTTGGGATTATTATTTACCCAGCTATTCAGGTTGTCACCTGAGGCTTGTATTTCACGATCAGGATTAATTTCCTTATTTATATTTATAGCCTCCGCATCATCAGATGCGGCATTAGCCTTGTGAGTGGGCGATGGACTTTGTCCGGTCAACGTGTCCCTATAGGACCGTTGGGTAACACTAAATGGAGTCTCAGGTTCTGGGAGGCCCCTTGGTTGGGCCTCCGTGTACGGCGTATACTCAGTCGAAGATGGAGACTCAGTCGAAGATGGAGACTCACCATTATCAGTAGTAAAGCCAACTTTGGCTTTGGAGTGGAGGGAGTAGGTTCGGGTAGACATGTTGTTACGATTTTTCACTTTCTTTATGGACTATACATTCCTCTACCACGTGACCCAACCACATGTGCGGCTGCGTTCACCTTTTCCTTTTCATTACTGTACTTTAGCGACTCATTCCGACTCATTCTTCTCGTTCCTCTTATGCTTGACTCATATGGACTCATAGTGACTCCTACCTTCTATCAAAT
>Ga0247741_1001346_pt1 | contig 13688 bp, 9 predicted proteins | sample UWRJL213509R2_FD_180945 | JGI IMG/M metagenome (GOLD analysis project Ga0247741, IMG submission 180945) | Plant litter microbial communities from Arlington Agricultural Research Station in Wisconsin, United States - UWRJ-L213-509R-2 | ecosystem: Environmental > Terrestrial > Plant litter >... | reverse complement strand
CTGCAATTTGAATAATTCCGCTCGGGATTAAAATATTATTACCCTCGATAAATGCGGTAATGCCAATAACTTCTACGCCGTGCCCTACTACAAAACTGCTGAGTTGAACTAGTGAGTCAGTAAGCTCACCCCAAATAGGAATGATGAAAATAAATATTGCTATGAGTGGGAAAAGTTGACGCGCGGTGGCAAGAGAAAAACTGCTGGCTACATAGAAAGTTAATAGGATGAGCAATAATGCGGCAGAAATTAACTGTAAATTAATAGTTTCGACAAGTGACCATGTAACTGAAAAAATGCCTAATGCAATTGATAAGGTCCAATTTATCAAGGATGAATCGCGATTGCCGGGTTGAGCGGAAATTCTCCATAGCAGGAAAATAAATATGCCGACTGTAGGTAAGCCGTGGCTTAGGGACTGATCGAACTTAAGCCATCTGCTGAAAAGTGACGTGGCCGTGGAATGAAAAAATAAAACAAGAATTAGCAACAATCCTGAAAGTTGCAGGCTGGTTTGCCTGCTACTCACCTTATCCATTTCTTGCATAATGATCGGCCACAAAAAGGCTGATGGTGCAATATTCGGTCTTTAAAGGCAAGACCGAATATGTTTACGAAGTTCTTATCGTTTTAATTGATAGTTACGTAATCGCTGTAGTTACCTGAAGTATCATAAACGGCGATATCGAATGTTAATCCAACAACGGATGTTAAAAGTTTGTATGACGTTGTGCTGTTGCCAGGAATATTTATGTGGGTGTAAATATCCACAAGCGGCAGCTTATAGCGAATATCATAGCCACCAATTTCACTCAGATTTAGATACTCGCCATTTGCACGATAGATAGGGTGTGCCCATTCAATTGTTGCACCGTTAGTTCCAGCTACACTGCTACTTGCAGCACTACTCGCTTTGCTGCTTTGAGAGCTAGCCTTACTGCTGGATGCTGAACTGGCTTTACTACTTGTAGAACTCGCTGCAATTTTGCTGGACGCGGAGCTGACTTTGCTGCTCGACGTGCTAGAAACTGAGCTTATTTTACTGCTCGAACTGACTACAGTATTACTAGAGGCAGAACTAACTTTGCTGCTTGCGCTTGTCACGCTATTCGCGGCATTGCTGGAAACTTGGTTGTTTTTCGATGCAGCGGCCTGGCTGCTCTTGGCTTGATTGTATAAGGCCTCAATGAGAGCTGAATCGGCGTCAATGGAGCTTGAACTCGAACTTGAAATGATAGGTGCTTCTACACTGTAGCTGATTGAGCTTGCTAAAACAGCATTGGCGATAGATTGGGCAGAGCTAGCAGCTGAAGTGACTACTAATGAGCTAGCAGCGCTAGAAAATGCTGCCTGGCTTGATTCACCGCTCGCTTCTGGCGGTTTGTTATTTTGCGTTGCAGTTAAACTCGTGCTTTCGCCCTCTGCGCCATCCGCACCGCCACCGCCGCAAGCTGATAGCACTGCAGATAGTGCCACGAGGCAGAGTGAAAGTTTGTATTTACATGCAAAAGAACGCATCGGGTTGCTACCTAAAATATGACGTGATTTTTTTCATCAAGTTAAAGCTTCGTGCTAGTTATCTTTTAGCATTTAGCTTTTAAGTGCGTGAGTGTTTTCTGAGGTTTTTGTTAGATTAGCGAAGGGCTCTTCATAGAATGTGATAAATGGTTTGCAGATTTGCGCGACTATATATTCGTTATTGTTATATAACGTTAGATAGCGAACGCAGGAGGTAGATTGGGTGTGCTAGGAATTTGCTGTTAGTGTGCCGTTAAATCACTGGCGTTGGGCGTAGAGATATCATACTTTTTGATCAAATCATAAAAGGTCGGGCGGGTAACACCCAGCAGTTTTGCGGCAGCGGAAATCTGGTTATCAGTCATGCTCAAGGCTCGTAAAATTGCTTCTTTTTCAGCTTCCTGGCGGATGTGACGTAGATTTAGCGAAAGGTTGGTGCCGGCTGCCAAACCTAGATCTTCCCGGGTGATGGTTTTTTCATCAGCCATGATCACCGCGCGTTTTATTTTATTTTCCATCTCGCGAATATTGCCGGGCCAATTGAAGGCTTCGATGGCTTCAATGGCGTCCTGCGTAAAACCAGTTATATGTTGATTCTGCTCTTTGGCGAACTTGTTCATAAAGTGGCGAGCAAGTAGAACTTTATCACCTTGTCGATCCCGCAGCGGCGGAATTTCGACGGTCATTTCGCATATGCGATAGTACAAGTCTTCGCGGAAACTTCCTTGCTGGACCATGTTTAAGATATTTTTGTTGGTCGCACAAAGTACGCGTACATCGACAGAGATTTCATTACGGCCGCCAACGCGTTCAATAACGCGTTCCTGTAAGAAACGCAATAATTTAGCTTGCAGATTTAGCGGCATGTCGCCAATTTCATCCAGAAATAGCGTGCCTTCATGGGCAGTTTCTACCTTGCCGATGGTGAGTTTATTCGCGCCGGTAAATGCACCTTTTTCGTAGCCGAAGAGTTCGCTTTCTATAAGATTCTCTGGAACTGCAGCGCAGTTAATCGCCACAAACCGATTGTCTTTGCGCGGACTCAATTGGTGGATCGCGCGCGCCATAACTTCCTTACCAGTTCCGCTTTCGCCTAGTAATGTACAAGTCACGGTGGTTGGAGCAATTTTCTCCAACTGACGACATAGTTTAAGCATGGTCGGCGCGTTGGTTATCAGTCCAGCCAATGGTGATTGATGATTGGCAATAAGGCGTCGATTTTCCGCTTCAAGTTCTGCGATTTGGAAGGCGCGCTGTACGATTAAATCCAATGTCGCTGGGTCAACCGGCTTTTGATAAAAATCATAAGCGCCAAAACCCACAGCGCGTATGGCGTTCTCGTGATCGGTTTTGCCCGTCATTACCACAATTTTGCTGGCGGGTGCGATGCGAAGAATATCCTGAATGCACTTGAAGCCTTCGTCTACACCATCTTCATCTGGCGGCAGGCCTAAATCCTGGATAATGACAGATGCTTCATGAAGGCGGAGCGCTGCGATGGCGTCGGCACGGTTATCTGCAAAAACGGTTTCGTATTGATCGAAATGCCAACGCAATTGGCTCTGTAAGCCAAGGTCGTCTTCGATAATAAGTAGTATGGGTTTTGCGATCAATGCGCTAGTCATGCAGGTCAATTAATCCATATTTAACGGCAAGGATATAGTGATGGTAGTGCCTTCACCGACCGCGCTCATCACATTGAGCGCACCGCCCAATTCACTGATGTATTCGCGCGAAAGATAAACGCCTATGCCCATTCCCTTGCCGGATTTAGTGGTTTCGAAGGGCTTGAATAAACGATTGTGGATAAAGTCCCAGTCCATGCCTGAGCCGTTATCTTCAATATTAATCACCGCCCGGTCATCAATGTATACGAGTGTAACATGAACTCTTCCGCCCGACGGAATAGCTTCCAGCGCGTTTTTGATGAAATTCGTGATGGTCATAACCAGCCGAACCTGATCGGCATTCAAGGTCTGTTTTCCCTGCGCGATATTACTCGTGAGTTGTGAATTATTGCGCGAACATTCTGCAACGGCTTGTTCGACTATTTCAGTCATGCTCAGGCATTTAACCAAATCAGACTCATCGCGGCGCAGCTTTTTGAGCAAATTGTTCATTCGATCAACCGAATGACTAATGGTTTTAATCGCATCCTCCACGAACGCAGGGTTATCTTTATGCTTCTCCGCGTTTTTAACCATAAGCGCTTGCTGCGCGATCAAATTGTTAAGGTCGTGAATGATAAAGGCGACCAGCTTGTTATAGGTATCGAATTGCTTGCCTTCCGCCAATTGATCCGCCTGGTGATGGCGTTTTAAGTAACTTGCGATTTGGCGCCCGATGGTTTTCAGTAAATCCAAATCTTCCCATGTTAATGCGGCGTCGTCGGTGGGCTTGGTCAGCGCCATAAAACCAACCAGTTCTTCGCCCACGATCAGCGGAAATATCAGCCACAAGTTCGGGAAGTTGCGCGCCCAATAGGGCAATAGTTCGTTGTTCTGACTCAGCGCCTCGTTATCGCCACTATCGGGAAAATAAACCCATTCCAAATCCAGAAATGCCTGACAAAACAGGCTATTAGTTGGCTCTTCCTGAAGATCGACGATTCTCGGCAAATTAATTTGATAAACCGGCTCGTAATAACCTTGTTGGAGCAACCAAATAGCACCGCCTGGCGCTTTGGTTGTGGAGGCTACCGCAAAAAAAGCGCGTTCATTAACTTCGCTGGCATCCGCCGGTTGGGCGAGGTAATTAATGATGCGTAGCCATTCGCTGCGATAGTCGTATTTCAAACGAAACAAATGTTTATTGATCAGCACGGAAAGGCGCGACCGCAAACTGCTTGAGACAAATACGGTGGCGATGATCAACACCGCACCCACCAGCACAAAACTATAAATGACCGTTCCCCAGTTTCCGCCGTAAAGACGAACGTAATAGCCCCCGAGCGATAGCGAAATAATCAGCAACCCGACGCCTATTAATGAGGTTGTATAAAAGGCGATGGGGCGAGAGATATTAAAATTGGCAGTGCGATGGGATTGCTGCAGCGGAACCAATCCGCCCAGCGCCATAAACAGGCAGGTGGCGATGGATACCGCTGCGCGCGACTGCCACAGCAAAGGATCTATGCCTTGAAAAATTAGGCCATGGGTGTAGAGGTAAATATCGTAGATAAAGATCGCGCCCAAATTCATACAGAGCAGTTTGATTTGGCGATCATTACTGGCCGAGTAGCGATACAACTGCTCTACACTGACCAAGCTAATAACCGCCAAACCCAGAGCAAACCATGGACTCAGGGCAAAAACGGCATTGCTATCCAGGAGCGCGAAAATGAAAATAAGCGCGGTTAGTGGCCAGCCTGCGCCAAACAGGATCTGTAAGCTGCGCGGAAATTGTTGTTGGTTAGTTTGCTTGCGCAGGCTTAAAGCAATCGCGAATACCCAGGCGTTGTAATGCAGGCACTCGATTAATAGCAGCCAGTGGATATTGAGTTGATAAGCGGAAAAAGACAGCGCAATAGCAACCAAATGGAAAGTATTAATAGACGCAGCCACTGCAAAAACAAAGCTGCGCTTGTGGTGCCAGAACTGGTAAAGATAGGCTAGCGTCAGCAATGTGGAGATTACAGCTGCGCTGAGGTAAGCCGTAAAAGTGACTGCTGCGTATTCCATGGTAGGCGGTAAATTCCGGTTAAGTTTTTTCTCAAGCATAACATCGAGGCAATCTCAATCAAAACCTCGGCGCCAATTCCCGGAGTAAATCGCCTTCAAGTGTGATCCAGATAAGCAATCGCGGATACTTTTGGCTATAATGATCCCCGAGCCCTGAAAATACCGGCAATAGTCCAGCGGTTCCAAGATACGCTAGCGTGGCCTAAAGAATATAGATGAGGAAAAAACACCGTGAGTTTGATGAAGAAATTGGTAGGAATTTTAATGGTTGCCAGCGTGGTAGCTGTTTCAGGCGTAGCCTACAGTGAAACCAAAGCTGCCGACACGGTGAAGGACCGTATCGCACCGGTTGGCAAAATTTGTATGTCCGGCGAGCCATGCGCTGCCGCACCAGCCGCACCTGCAGGTTCAGGCCCGAAGACTGGCAAAGAACTTTACAGCACCGTTTGCACCACCTGCCACGGCACTGGTGTTCTCAATGCGCCGAAATTTGGTAACGCTGCAGATTGGGGTCCGCGTGCAGCCAAAGGTTTGGAAACTCTTTACACTCACGCGCTTGGCGGCTTTAACAGCATGCCACCCAAAGGTACTTGCGCAGCTTGTTCGGATGATGAAATTAAAGGCGCGGTAAAATACATGGTGGATAGCAGTAAGTAATTGCTGTTTGCCAGATTTGTTTTAAAGCCGACGTTTTACAGTAAAAAGCCCACTTAAATTTAAGTGGGCTTTTTTTATTGTGTAATAAGTTTAGGTTGCGGCGTGCGCAAACTGTTAATCAAATAAATTCAACAAACTCGAAATAGTTTCTGCACCTTGCGCGGTATTTTTTTCAGCGCTGCGTTCACCGAATCCTTCGTGTTCAACATCTTCTTTGGGCAGCTCATCTAAAAACCGGCTCGGTGTAGTTTCGCTGTGCTCGCCAAATTGTTTACGTTTTCCCGCAAGCGTCATGGTCAATGTTTTTTGCGCACGCGTAATTCCCACATAAGTTAAGCGACGCTCTTCTTCAATATTGTTATCGTCAATACTGTTGCGATGCGGTAATAAATCTTCTTCCATCCCCACCATAAATACATGGGGAAACTCCAAACCTTTGGATGCATGCAATGTCATCAGTTGCACCTGGTCGCTCTCGTCCTCTTCTTCCTGGCGTTCCAACAAATCGCGCAAGACTAATTTTGCAATCGCATCTTGAATTCGTTTTTCATCGTCCTCATCATCGTCGGCAGTTTTATCTAAACTTTTCTTCAACGACTCCACCAAATAAAAAACATTTTCGATGCGTTTTTCGGCAGCTTTACTGCTGGGTGAGTTCTGGTGCATCCAACCTACGTAGTCAATATCGTCAATCATTTCGCGCACGGCCGCGATAGGATCAATAGTTGCGCAATTGCGCGCTACTTCACGCATCCAATGTGAGAAGCGAAGTAAACGTTCCAGATTTTTTTCGGGAATAAGACTTCGTAATCCCACTTCATCCAAGGCCGCAAACAAACTTATTTGGCGTTGGCTCGCATATCCGCCCAAAGCTTCCAGAGTACTTGTACCAATGTGGCGGCGCGGTGTATTGATGATGCGCAAAAACGCATTGTCATCGTCAGGGTTAACCAGTAAACGCAAATAAGCCATTACATCTTTAATTTCAGTTTTTGCAAAAAAAGATGAGCCGCCACTAATTTTGTAGGGAACTTGATGATGCTGTAATTTCATTTCCAGCAAACGCGATTGATGGTTGCCGCGGTAAAGCACGGCGTAATCGCGAAACTTATTTTGCTTACGCAAACGTTGCGTCAAAATTTCGGTGGCAATGCGTTCGGCTTCAGCGTCTTCATTCGCACAACGCACAACGCGAATGTGATCGCCTAAACCCATTTCGCTCCACAAAGCTTTATCAAATTCGTGCGGATTGTTTGCAATCAAATGGTTTGCAACGCGCAAGATTCGGCTTGTCGAACGATAATTCTGTTCAAGTTTAATAAGTCGCAATTGTGGGTAATCAACTTTCAGTTGCGCCATATTTTCCGGGCGTGCCCCGCGCCAGGCGTAAATCGATTGATCATCGTCACCTACAACTGTGAGCCCACCGCGATTACCCACCAATAACTGAACTAATAAATATTGGCTGGAGTTTGTATCTTGATATTCATCTACTAATAAATAGCGAATTTTTTTTTGCCAGCGCGATAAAATTTCACTGTGCTGACGAAATAAATCCACAGGTATTAAAATCAAATCATCAAAATCTACCGCGTTGTACGCACGTAGCGCTTGATTGTAATGTTGATAAACTAAAGCGATAGTTTGCTCACCGGGGCTTTGCGCTATTTCGAGTGCGCGTTTGGGTGTAATTAAATCGTTTTTCCAATTGGATATTTGATTTTGTACAAGATTTAAATGATCCGTATCGAGGTCACCGTCTTTTAACATCAGCTCTTTTAAGAGTGAGCGTGCATCTTCCGAATCAAAAATTGAAAAGCCGGGTTTGAAGCCGAGGCTTTTATATTCGCGGCGAATAATATTGAGACCGAGATTGTGAAATGTGGAGACAGTTAAGCCTCTTGCTTCACTTCCGCGCACAAGCTTGCCCACACGCTCTTTCATCTCGCGTGCGGCTTTATTGGTGAATGTTAGTGCAGCGATGTGGCGGGCCGGTATTTCGCATTTCTGAATGAGGTAAGCAATCTTGCGAGTAATTACACTGGTTTTTCCGCTGCCCGCACCAGCGAGCACGAGGCATGGGCCATCAATATAAAGTACGGCTTCCTGTTGGCGAGCGTTTAACTGAGTCACTGTATTTGATCTGAATGTAATGGGTGGTCATTGTAACAAGCGCGCATAGCTATGCAATTGCTCGTTTTTTATAACCAATGATTTTAAAAATAATTTAAGCGTCTTTGTTTGTTATATGGCGCTAAATCTTATTTATTCTCACGGGGGCAGGGTGTAGAGTCCACACAATCTGGATCAAAAAATATGAAATCGGTGTGCCTTCAATTGAGATGCGCTCAATTGTCGGGAATGTGAGGCTATGGAAAGAACGATTAAAATTTTATTTATAGACCGAGAGCATGGCGAGTATTTGCTGATTGCCGATATTTTGTCTCAGGTACGGAATGTAAATTATGAACTGGTTTGGTGCGACCAGCTTGAAACTGCTGCGCCCAAAATTCTGTCGAATGAGTTTGATGTAGTTTTGCTCGATTTTTATTGGGGGGATCTGAGCGCACGCGATCTACTCAATAGCGTAAAAGTTCAGGCCAATAAAACGCCAATTGTGATCATGACTGACGAGATGGAGATTGAAGTTGATCGCGATGTGATTCGCACCGGTGCATCGGATTATCTCATCAAAGGTCAAATTGATTTTCAATTGTTGGAGCGCACGATTCGCTACGCGATTGAGCGTAAACAAACTGAAATACATCTCGCGCGCCTCGCGCATTACGATCAGCTCACCGATATTCCCAATCGAATTTTATTTCGCGACCGTTTGGAGCACGTTATTCATTTGGCGAATCGCGACAAAACATCATTTGCATTATTGTTTGTCGACTTGAATGGTTTTAAACAAGTTAATGATAATTTTGGTCACGATGCTGGCGATGCAATCATTCGCGTTTGTGCAGAGCGTTTGAGTGCGTGTATGCGCCGCAGCGATTCGGTGGCGCGCATGGGTGGTGATGAATTTACCTTGCTGTTATCGCACATAGAGAATCACACTGATGTAGCTCACATCGCTGAAAAAATTATCGCACTGCTGTCAGAGCCTGCCGACATTAATGGCTATGAAGTTGTAGTGGGCTGCAGTATTGGCATTGCGATTTATCCGCAAGCGGGACGCGACGCTGAAACGCTTTTAAAAAATGCTGACATGGCGATGTACAAAGCCAAGCAAGAAGACGGTAGTAGTTTTTGTTTTTTTACCGATGCAATGAACCAAAATGTGCGACGCCAATTGCGCATGGAGTCAAACTTGCGAAAAGCGTTGAAAAAAAATCAATTCTTTTTGCAATACCAGCCGCGAGTCGATGTGGAATCGCAAAAAGTTGTGGCAGTTGAATCGCTACTACGATGGGATAATCCTGATTTAGGAATATTGAACGCGAGTGAATTTATTGCAGCGGCTGAGGATACGGGCCTAATTATCGCCATAGGTTATTGGGCGATTCGTCAGGCATGTAATGATTTAAAAATAATTCATGAACGGTTTGGCAACGGCATCACCATGTCAATAAATCTTTCCATGCGACAATTCAAAGATGAGCGTTTGGTGCATGAAATTGCGAGTATTTTTGAAGATTTTGAAATTCAGGCGGGCGATATTGAATTTGAATTAACCGAATCTTCATTCATGGAAAATATTGATTTGGTAAGCTTGTGCATGCGTCCACTCGCATTTTTTGGTATTAATTTTACGCTGGATAATTTCGGTACTGGCAGTTCTTCATTTTTGCATTTGCAGCGCTTGCCGATTAGCTCGGTAAAACTTGCATCGCGTTTAATGACTGAACTGCAACGCAATGCAAGTGATCGCCGCCTAGTGGCAGCGATGATTAATCTTGCGCACAATCTCGGAAAAATCGTTGTCGCTGAAGGTGTAGAAACACAAGAGCAAAAACAATGGCTGCATGAATCAGGTTGCACGCAAATGCAGGGTTATTATTTTGCGCCGCCACAATCGTTAAATGAGCTATGCAATACGCTTCAACAATATTGTTCTGAAAATGTTTCTGCATCTCTTATTGACGATCAAGAGTACGATAACTCAGCGCTTCGCTAATATTTTCAGTGTCCGGCTGATTTTTTTCTTGCATGTCAGCTAAGGTTCGCGCCACTTTTAACACGCGATGGTAAGCGCGAGTTGATAATCCCATTTTGGTAATAGCGTGTTCGAGTAAAGCTTTATCGCCATCGGTTAATTGGCAATGTTTTTCCAGTTCAGGCGCGCTTAATAAATTATTGGATTTTCCTTGCCGTTGAATTTGTCGCGCGCGGGTTTGCTCAACTCTATCGCGAATATGTGTGCTGCTTTCACCTTCGCTTTTGCCGTGTAATTCGCCTTGCTTTAATGCTCTGACTGGTACATGCATATCAATGCGGTCCAACATTGGCCCAGAGATGCGATCGCGATAACGACGCACTTGATCAACCGTGCAACGACAGCGATCGTCATTATTTCCGTAGTACCCGCAAGGACATGGATTCATCGCCGCAATTAATTGAAACCTCGCTGGAAAAGTAGCTTGTGTTTTCGCGCGCGAAATTCGAACCTCACCACTTTCTAAAGGTTCACGTAAAACTTCTAAAACCTGGCGAGAAAATTCGGGCAATTCGTCGAGGAATAAAACACCGCAGTGCGCTAACGAAATTTCTCCCGGCTTGGGATTACTTCCTCCGCCAACTAGAGCAATTGCCGACGCCGTATGGTGTGGAGCACGGAACGGACGAGAGCGCCATGATTGATGATGGGTTTGTGCGGCCACTGAATAAACTGCGGCGACTTCCAGCATTTCCCGTTCGCTTAATCTTGGCAGAATTGCTGGTAAGCGACTGGCAAGCATGGTTTTACCGGTGCCAGGTGGGCCGAAGAATAAAAGATTGTGGCCGCCACTTGCCGCGATTTCTAAGGCGCGTTTCGCTTGGGCTTGGCCTTTAACATCGCGCATTTCCATTAAGTGTTCGATGTTGACGGCTTCCGGCGCTTTGGCTTGGAACAAATGTTCGCGGTCATGTAGATGCGCGCACACCTGTAATAAGCTCTTTGCGCCGAAAACTCGTGAGCCGTTACTCAGTGCGGCTTCGCTTGCGCTGTAATCGCAAATAATTAATTCGCGCTGGCTTTCGGCACAAGCAAGCGCAGCTGGCAAAGCGCCGCTGACGGAACGCAGTTCTCCCGAAAGGGCGAGTTCACCTAAAAATTCGTATTGGCTTAAAACGGGAATGGGGATTTGGCCTGATGCGGCAAGTATACCCAAAGCGATTGCGAGGTCGAATCTGCCACCTTCTTTTGGTAAATCCGCGGGCGCAAGATTGACGGTTATTCGTCGTGCAGGAAATTCCAGATGGCTATTAAGGATGGCACTACGTACCCGATCCTTACTTTCTTTTACGGCGGCTTCTGGCAATCCAACAATCGATAAACTTGGAAGTCCGGCGGAAAGATGCACTTCAACAGTAACGAGTGGAGCGTTAACGCCGAGCTTGGCGCGGGTGTAAACAATGGCGAGTGACATAAGTATTCCTTACTTAGAGGTGAATTGCTCCGTGCAGCTGCTTGCGAACAGCTAAGTGGCGTGAATATACCAAGTTGCTGTTAAAAGTTAAATAAGCCGACTTATTGTTTATCGCTCAATTGTTGCTCTATTTCGGCGCATCGCAATTCTAAAGCTTCAAGTTTTTCGCGAGTACGCTGCAAAACTGCTGATTGGGCGTCAAATTCTTCACGCGTTACCAAATTAAGTTTGGATAAGGTGGATTGTAGAGCGATATGAAACTCGCGTTTGGGGATCAAGCTACCAATTATCGGTAAGGCTTCTTGTAATTCCTGGCTTAGGCGTTGGGCCAACTGACTAATCATGATAAATCCTCGGTGTGCTTTGGTGCAGTTTACCTATTTCGCATTAATACTTAAGGTTATTTTGTGGTTGCTAATCTCACCATGTCGCAAAAATTTAAGAGTTTGCGGTTTTAAGTGCCTGACTCCAGGAAGATATGGCCTCCAAAAGCACACAAATCGCTATCAAATGCCATATTGGTGCCAAGCGCACGCGATCATGCTTTAATTTGGTGCGCATTAACTTTCGGGCGTTAAAAGAAGCTGGGGTAATCGATTGGTGTTATTAGATAGGCCCTTGAATTACATAAGTAAATTTTAATTGGCCTGCAAAATGCTAAATCACTTGTGAATATAAAGGCGTATTTCAGATGAGTCCAAAGCGGCTTGTAATGCGGCTTTTTAGGTTCCATCTTGAATAAAGTGGTATTTCCGGGTGCTTCCTGACCTACAGAACGCAGGATTTTTTGAGGAGTACAAAAATGAAGTTAGTAACAGCAGTCATTAAGCCATTCAAACTCGACGCAGTGCGTGAAGCCTTGTCTGAAATTGGCGTACACGGGATGACCGTAACCGAAGTTAAAGGTTTTGGTCGCCAAAAAGGGCATTCAGAGCTGTATCGCGGTGCTGAATATGTTGTTGATTTTTTACCGAAGACCAAAGTGGAAATCGCTGTATCTGCAGCGGAAGTTGATCGTGTTGTGGAAGCTATTACCAAGGCTGCCAATAGCAGCAAGATTGGCGATGGCAAAATTTTTGTATCGAGCCTGGAGCAAGTAGTGCGTATCCGCACTGGTGAAACTGGCGAAGAAGCACTGTAAAAAACCAATAACAAGTACAAATTCAGACACATCATTTGTACGTTTTAGCTAAATCACTTAGGAGTATTTCCCGTGAAGAAATTTGTTGAAATGAGCCGCAAGCTCTTACTTATAGCGGGCGTCGCGGCCCTGGTAATCGGTGCAGGTAGTGTTTTTGCACAAGATGCAGCAGCCCCTGCTGCTGAAGCAAGTTCTGCAGCAGCGGAAGTTGCTGCTCCAGCTCCCGAAGCAGCAGCTCCTGCGGCTGAAGCAGCGGCCGCCGCACCTGCAGCGCCTGAGTTCAACAAGGGCGACATCGCCTGGATGTTGACCAGCACGCTTCTGGTATTGTTCATGGTGTTGCCAGGTTTGGCACTTTTCTACGGCGGTATGGTGCGCGCTAAAAACGTACTGTCACTGTCCATGCAAATTTTCGTAACCTTCTGTTTGATCAGCATTCTCTGGTCGATCTACGGTTACTCTTTTGCCTTTACTCAAGGCAGTACGCCGTTTATTGGTGGTTTTGATCGCCTATTCCTGAAAGACATGTTGGACGCTGCGGGCAACCTAACGCCAGCTGCAACTTTCAGCAAAGGTATCTACATTCCTGAATATCTCTACGCTGCTTTCCAAATGACCTTCGCTGCATTGACGCCTTGTTTGATCGTAGGTGCTTTTGCTGAGCGTATGAAGTTCTCTGCAGTACTGTTGTTTATGGTTCTGTGGTTCACCTTCGCTTACCTTCCAATCGCACACATGGTGTGGTTCTGGTCGGGTCCTGACGCTTACACCACTAAAGAAGCGGCTGATGCTGCAACTGCAGGTGCTGGTTACATCTTCCAAATGGGCGCGCTCGACTTCGCTGGTGGTACTGTAGTTCACATCAACGCTGGTATCGCTGGTTTGGTAGGTTGCTTGTTGATCGGTAAACGTAAAGGTTTCGGTACTCAATCTTTAGCTCCTCACAACGTGCCTTTCACCATGGTTGGTGCTGCTCTACTGTGGGTAGGTTGGTTCGGTTTCAACGTAGGTTCAAACCTTGAAGCTAACGCATTCGCTGCACAAGTGTTTATCAACACATTCCTTGCAACTGCTGGTGCAGTATTGGCCTGGACTTTCGGTGAGTGGGCGATTCGC
>Ga0247741_1001345_pt1 | contig 13690 bp, 14 predicted proteins | sample UWRJL213509R2_FD_180945 | JGI IMG/M metagenome (GOLD analysis project Ga0247741, IMG submission 180945) | Plant litter microbial communities from Arlington Agricultural Research Station in Wisconsin, United States - UWRJ-L213-509R-2 | ecosystem: Environmental > Terrestrial > Plant litter >... | reverse complement strand
TTCCTCACTCTCTTTCTCGACTTTCATCGATACACGCTCTCCGGTGCTCTTCACTATCCATCGATACAAAAGCTATCCCGTTCAAAAGCCTCCTCTGCGTGACATACAAGTGGATTCACACCACTCTTAAGCTGCTATCGATGTGAATGTGAATGACAGCATCCCGGCTCCTGGCTCCATCGCTGAATGAATCAGCCGTGGCCTCGCGGGTGGACTTGTGCACAGCTATACTTGATCGCTCCGTGCCTGACCTTTTATGCATCAAAGCGAGTATATATACTATGGGTTCCCTGAACATTGGTCGGACCCCTCAATCGACCAGCCACACAATTTGGCTGGGAAGCGTGATGGCGTTACTCGCGTGCTGGAGAAATGGAGCGCTCTGATTGGCTCAGACACGTTTTGTCCGATTGAGGCGTCCGACCGATGTTCAGGGAACCCATAGTAGGGGTTTCAGAGGCGTTGATTTTACCTGGGTTTCTTGCACTAGGCTCAAAATGACACTCAGCGCTAGCGACAGCCACTGAGGCGCGCTAAAACACATTATTGCCATCATCTGGGCAACACCTTACGCATGTCATGCCATGCTTACACGTTTCTGGATAATTCCATCCGGATAGCGGATTTTTCTTCGAGGATAGAGGTATAGCTGAAGGCTAATTACCCCACGCACGCACCCCCACCTCTGATCCCTCGGAACCCGAGTCGCAAATCCTCAAGATCGACTGCGCGGCATGCAGATCAGCAATCAGCCTGAGGCTGGTTGATCATGATCACCGGACGAGGACCATTATGCCTCGAGTTGCGAAACTTTTGCCCAAGTTTAGGCTCTGAATGCGCGGAAGCATCTTGGACTGTTCTCCAATTCCAAACTTCCACACGGTCTCTACTTTGAAGACCAGCGAAATTAGCTTTTGGGAGCAGCTGGCTTGGGTGTCAATTGTATTCGCCACATGTATTCCGGTGAAAGAGCTAGAAGAGGACATTTCATTAATACTCGGCCGACTCGGATACTGCGGCCCCATGCCCTTGTATACAGGTCCACTGGACGATACTCAAATGGAATAACCAAAGAGTCTACAGGGCCCACAAGCGCCCTCAGCGCCTTGCTCCCGAGAAAATCACGTTGAATGATTACCCACTCGACCTATTCAAGGCTTCCATGGCCATCTCGCATCTCGTAATTGTGGTGGAACGCTCAAGCTGGACGAGTCAGCTGCGCTGCTCCCACACTGTGTGCAAGTTAATTAAGCCCTCGCGTATCTCATCAGCATCGCGTATCGACAATTGCGCCTCGCTTAGGTCGGGGGCTGATTGATTTATATCTAATCTACTATGTCTCCAACCCCCGAATGGTCCTAAGGCAGACAGTTCACATTCGGGGTTTGAAGAATATCCCAGGTGGTCACCAGCAGGTTACAACGTTCCACATTCAAATCAAGTCTGCGCAAAGAAACCTGCGTCCCGATTTTTAATCAATGAGCTAGTTAACCGGCGTTGCAGCTTGGAAGCTCCAGGCACAATTGCTCGCGTTCAAACGAAATGTCTCGTAAGCTCAACGTATACTGTGTCATACCGTAACTTCTCACCGATCGGTCATCAACTTGAACACGCCAGTAGACTCTGGGTTCTACGGGCTGTTTTGTCCAACAGCCGAATTCGCTCACTGGCGCCGTTCATGTCCGCTGTATGTTGCACTGGCATGTCCTCAACATTCTAAACTCCAATCCGAACGGAACATGCTTCAAAAATTTCTTTTTCAAATAGCTGTAAAATAACGCGCGCCCTATAACTATGATTGGCGGCTTGGGATTTCGTGACCTCAGCTTCCTGATTTCATATCTCATATCTACATCTTAAAATCTATTCATCTATCGTCGAATCCTGACCACTTGTTATGTCGTCTACAGTGATCCCCGAGAAATGAGAGGGTCTTTCGAGGTCCCTCCCCTCTTGTTTTCGTTTTGATCCTACGGCCCTTTGAAGTTCTTGTTCCTGGAAACTTAAAGCAATCGAGGAGACGGGTCACGCGAGCGAGGACGCCAATGTACCCTTGTATCCACCGGACTGCAATCCCCTGAAGTTGGCCCCAATCTCCGAAAGGCCATTCTAGTCTGCACGACAACATCTGGATAGATCTTATGCTTCCCTTTCATTAGTAGCTTTGACCTACCCAAACCCTGCACTGTCAAGCGGTACCTACTCCGACGAGAGTATTGGCATAGAAGGAGACAGAAGCTTGAAATGTCTACGTTGATGAAGGGTCGCTTGGACAAACCGCAAGGTTAGACAAGTCAGACAAGCCCAGCCGCCTTGAAGACAGATGGACACATGTTTTACACGCGTAGCTTCTATCCATTTTCGTTCGAATCAATTGAGTTGAGCTAGAAATAACATCGATAAGCGGATGTCGAACGCTCTGCCGCCCTGCGTAAGTTGCTTGGCCGAAGTCTGACGAGAATGCAGCTTAAGAGGTCCAGTTTTTTAGGCAACAGTATTTCATCGATGCGCCAGGGTATGGCGGTAGATCTGGCCGTTGTATGCGGATCTGTAGTAAGCCCATATGTCTTGATCACGGCTTGAGAAGCGAGGACAAAAGGATAGAGATCGTCAAAGGTCAGCTGAACCTGTGCCACGAAGTTGAAAAGGATGCGTCCATATATTAAGAAGGATGTGTTTACAGTTCAATTTTACGGAGTTCATGCATCTAGAGGAAAGAGGGTTGAATTCGAGCTTTTTTTCCAGTCCGACAATCTGGTAGAGAGTATAACTCACAGTATGAAGTTCCCACCAGCATTGTCGACAAGCTTTGCAGTTGATCTTCGTCGAATAAAAGTTGATCCTTGTGCCATGTGTCCTAAAGAAGTTATCCGTCAGCAGTCCGCAGGCAGCATAAGCAGCGAGATCCCTACCTGATGGGTCTAAAGAAACAGAAACGAAAAAGAAACTCAGCTCAGGGGTCTGCAGACAGCAGAAGAAAAATAAATCCTCACCTTCTTGAACTCAGACGCACATTTGCGAATAGTGGTGGATATTGGGGGTGGATCCGTTGCATGTGGGGCAAGAACTGTTTTAGTGAATAGTGGATTCAGAAACGAGACAAAGGGTCAGCATGTGTGCCTACCTTCAGTCAAAGAAGGCATCCACGGCTCGACAGAGTAAGGTAAGCTCTCAAGCAAAGCGCATATGCCAAGGATTGCGGAATGAAGCTTCCGGAGCGAGTCTGCGTAGGACGGGTCGCGTCGTGAAGGCAGGGGTGTCTTACGGGCCAAAGTGACAAATCGATTCTGCAATAGAGTCAGATCAGACGGTTATTGCTTCCCAAAGCATGAACGTTTAGGCACCTTCAGGGGAATGATACTCTGACGCTGAGAGCATCTAACCACGCCCGAAAATACCTTTGAAGCCTTCTCCCTAACTTCCACGTTTTCGTCGGCCAAGCAGTCGAGCAAGACATCCATCACCTTCGCCACACCATCCTGTGATATTGATAAAAGGTTTCTGTAGAAGAAGACGACCAAAGCTGGTAAGGCGTGAAGGCGAATCCTCCAAGACTAGAATAGTGTGTCAGATAAGGACCTTTTTAATTTCCCAATTCGACAAAATGAAGCATACCATGGAGGATTTGATGACTGTTGCGAAATGGTTGAGAATTGCGTCGATGTATTCTATAGGGGGTGTAACGGCAGAAAGTATGTACAAGACCGCGGAGCTATATGCTTGCAAGTCCGAGCTATCGTTCAACTCTGACATGCGAAGTATCTCAGGCCTGCGAAAGGGAAAGACATGAGCATGCGAACGAGCCCAGGGTGGAAGACAATGTAAGAAGTCTTGCGTACATCAAGGCAATGGCATAGGGTAGCATGAGGCATGCCGTAGGACTGTGTGCAGACACCCAAATCCACTGGAGCACTGAAAAAGTGTCAAAGTAATGCCAGTTATCAAAGAGAACCGCCTTGCTTACGAGTTAGGCCAACTTTGTCATACTGATAAAACTATCAGCCATTACTCAACCATACGTCAGGGTAAGCTACAGACCTCCGATTGGTTAACACGAGGTGGAGGCAAGCGCTCTTCTCTCCATTTCGGTAGACTTTCCATGATTTCGGCTAGATACTTCATGAACGGCGCACGTCTATCGAGATGTTAGCGAAGATACTCAAGACCAAAGATGAATTCCGCACCGAGTTTGCAAAGGGTCCTCATGTTCAGTGCAAGCAAGTAGAAAGGCTTCTGTTGACGGATGCCATGGGTGCCACTGGTTGCCGAGGATAATGTAAAGCCCGTTGCAGATATGTTGGCGTATCTAGAACGTAGTTAGAATTGGAACAATACAGAACGACAATTTGACCCACCTCCGCGTATCCAGAGTTGGCGTTCTGGAACAAAAGTTTCACGTATGGTTCTGCTCTTGGAGTAAAGAAGACTCCTAAGCTGTCGACTGTGAGGACAAATAATGATAGTGCCTTCGTCACTGTGGAAATGTCTAACTTCAGATTTGGAGGTGATCATAGTGGAATGGACACTAACTTTCAAAAGCGGAGTCCCCATTGAACTCCAAGGGCAGTGCGAATATCCAACTTATGAGAGGGTTGTTCCGACGAGGGTCACGTTTGTGAAGTTGATACTGTTTTTTAAATCAATACATGACTAACAAGATATCGCTCAAACGCATACCTGGAAGACGGATTCCCAAAGTGAAGTGGTTTCAGGCTTGACTTGGGCAATGATTCGATTGAGTCGGCTCGCAGTCCATGACCACACCTTCTTCAGGGCAGATGGACGCCAATGTTTCGAGCCTAAGCACACGTCAAGACAGCACTCTCCGAAGACAACAAAAGAATAATACCCCTCAAGATGCCAAAAAGAATTTCAGCTCCAGCTCGCTGCTTATGTTTATCTGTGTCGAAAATGAGCGGGTCGATGATCTCAAAAATCCCCTCAAGGTTGTCATCTTCGAAAAACTTGGCTGTATGAAGTCAATATCATACTGGCTGAGACAAACATGCCTAAAAATACCTAAGAATTTGAAAAAGACCAAATTCTCGACTCGGATATCAACTGCGCCGCCTTTGGTTGACTCTTGAGACCAAAGTGCAGACAATTGACGGAGGTAATCATCATTCTTCACGGACTCTTGAATGGTGGCCAAAGCTGGACGAGATTCTAAGTCCCAAGAAAAGGGATTTTCCCCGTCAGCGACAGGGCGGTAGCCTTTGATAGTTTTCGACCAAGTCAAAAAGCCAGTTTCGACGGTGTCAAAGTAGCACCTAATCAAACCTTGGTAAACATAGGTTCAATTCAGATGGAAGAGAACGAATACCCATTTGCACCAAGTCCACGCTGAAGTCCCGCTAAAAAGTCCTTAGGGTTGCCTGTCGGTACATCCCGCGCCATAGGGTTCTTCCATTCGTCCAACCAAAGTTCTTCTTTTGACCTAGAAAAACTACGTATTTTCACGAAGGCCAATAGCTTCACCAATGCCCTGATTAAGAATTGCGGTGAATCTCATGACGCTGAAAGAAAATCAATAGTTCTTACTTTTGAACAGTTATGCGTATTGCCGGCTGAGGACTCGTTGTCTGGTTCAAGAAGAATTTGGCGACCTCAGGTGACGGTGCAACATCTCTGCGGAGAAGGTAATACAAAAAGCGAGCCGCTATTTGTACGTATCTCCACTGTATATAGGAGGTCAGTGCGACTTTGGCCATGTAAATTCTTGGGAGATGGACCCACGTGTGTAGTCGGTCGCAATGCAACATGGAGAATGGATGAAACCTATGAAAAGCGTCGTTCACACAAATTGGTTTTGGTGGGTCAGTTTGGGGTCTACGCACCGTTTCACGGTACACGGATTCTCGTTTGACTATACGAATCGCCGATTTCCCGATAGACTCTTTGAGAAGTGCCTTATCGAAACCAGAAGTGGGCAAGTCACTCTCGAGATCTTTCAAAGCCTCGTCAAGTCGAAGGGTAGGTAGGCTGTAGGCATCGGTTTGTGTAGCCTCTTCGTTGAGGTGGGAGACACAATCCTGGGCAAGATTGCTGACAAGTTTTTGGATCGATGGCTAGGAGGCACTTTCAGCTTACATTGCCCATTCACCACTATGATTCATACCTTTTCCTCATGCTGGCATTCCAAGAGTGTGAGCAGATGATCTTTATGGTATGTTTGATCTGCCGAAAACTTCAAATGACGCCAGTACACATGAAAATGGCCACAAACCGGCTAGCGCATACGCAGCTGCAAATATAGCGAACGTGAGCGCATGGACTAGAGATCTAGTGAAGAACCCGTACCGATGCCTTTATTCCAAAGTATGTATAAAGCCCCTTTCATCCTGTCGGGATCGCTACCTTTCTCTAGCGCTTTGTAAAGAGAGGGAAGGATATATCGGGTTGACCGCATGTAATACTGCTGAATGTCAATATTGTTTGACGAGTGGTGGGTAAACACCTACTCCTGTGACGCTATGTAGGACACCTTGAGCTTGCCTGACAAATTAAGGGTTAGTTCGTTCGTGATAGACGGTATTGGCTGCTCGTGATTACCTTCTGATCCTGGTGTACTGAGAAAGAGAGAGCTCAACGAGCTCATTGAGCAGCTTATCGTCGAGTTCGGATCTTCGCCGATATAATGAGTGGAGATAAACTCTGCCGCTATGATAGACATGCGCTCGTTTCACGAATACCATTCGCGAGTTGTCCTTCTGCTTGAGCCACGACCTGTTGAGACTGAAACGAAAGGTCGATTATGTGATCAGTCATGCAATGGCCACAAGAACGACGCGACGCACTCTCTGGCTTGGGCGTAATTCTTCTGCATAGCGTCGAAGTCGCTTCTGTTGAGTGCGTAGGACAGCATATAGGTGTCGATGGCTCTGGTCACACTGATAACCGCATCAATATGATCCTCCGCATTTGTAGCGTTTCTAAAGGCAGATGCCGCTCGTAGAACAACTCGTCCGAATTCTTCCCTTCGCCTGATGGCCTTTTGATATCGAGCATCACTAATGTCAGTGAGCGTGAATCCAGCCGCTACATCTAGATGGGCTACGACCAAATCAGGGCTCTCTTGTTCTGAGTTCAAGCAAGGGTTTACAACATTCTTGGGAGATTCTTTGACAAACGTCGGCAGTCCTAGCCAGACGGAGCGACAGGCATGGATATATCTGGGCCAGATGCGTGAATAACATGGTCACCCTGAAGTTCGATCGGAACTACCTGCAGAAGTCATTGCGCGCAACATTGTCCCACTCTCCACTAGTCCTTGCCAGTGAGTCCACGATTTGTAATGAGGCGTGGCCGATTTTGTCCATGATTTCCAGGACCATGGCGATTTCCGCATCATTGGGCACTGCAGTCACGATTCAGTAAAGTGTGCCAGTGTGTGAGATGAAGTACCAACCATGCCATTCCACGACGACGTCCTGCGGTTCATAAAGAAGGCCCCAATGAGCAGCATGGTTTTTGACAAAATCTATGGACCTAATTTAGTCTCTGACGGCGCTAGTTTGTTCAAGACACTTACCTGGCTCTTCCCAGTCTTTCGCGTTCACGAATCTGGAGTCAACAGGATAGACCGTGCCAATCGTGTTCAGAATGCGGGTGATCATGCGTCCGGTACCAGTATACCCACGCTCGCTCTTAGTCTTCTCGACCAGAAGTGACAACAGTCCGATAATCTGATCCTTGTACTTCAAGAGCTAAGAAGAGATGCTCAGCATGTTATAGTCAGTGGACAGTAAATTGGCTAACCGCAGCTCCTCCGTATCCCAGGCACCCGCGAAGAATTGCCATATCTATAGAAGGTCAGCTTAGTTTCGAAAGATCAAGTCGTGTGAAGAGACTAACTCCAGTGCAAGGTCGTATCTGATGGAACGGCTGCATGGGTTGAAGTGGTACGAATGCTCGAGGCGCCGTGCTTCAATTCCTCTTCGATTTGGGCAATGCAGTGAGGCAAAAACTTCCCCATTGTCTTCTCCGGCTGCACACGAGCCAAGCATGCAACCAGTTGTCCAAATGCACGGACAGAGTTCGATTTCGCGTTGGCGGTCGCATAATCGTACACGAGATTCAAGACAAGGTCGAATAGTGGGTCAGACAAGTGAAGACAAACGACGTCCATCATGCTTTTGATTGACTTCAGAACACTTTCTTCCTGTTTTCCACCAGTAGTGTTCTTCTTTCCACCTTCTTCTGGTAGGTTCTCATATAATGCGAAGACGCGACGGAAGAGGGACACGACCCAGTCTGTGAGATGATAAGTTTAAATTCATCAACCGACTGTAATAAATTGACGTACCTGGGAAGCTTGCAGTGCTATCGCGAACCAGGGAACGCTCCTCAGAGCGGCTCAAACGAGGAGCCGCCCCGAGCTCCGTACCCTCAGGTAGGTGATCCACATCGTCTTCGTCCATTGCGTCGTCCGGTTCATCCCCGGAGAAAGACATACCAGATTGAGAAAGATCGCCAATCTTGATGTGCTGGATGACAGATACGATGTACATCGTCGCACATACAGTCTTTACCGGGTCATTCTACAGAGTGACATTAGGGTTTTGGAGAGATAGTTGGAGGCAAGGTGCTTACCAAGTCAATTCCAGGAATGCACAGTTCGAGTAGCGGAACGACATGTTTCTGCCCGCCGAGCCAAATGCTCTCGGTGACCAAAGGTCGGGCGATTCCCGACAACTGGCTGAGGACAGCGGTTGTTCGGTGCGTCTCGTTAACAACTTCTAGGCCTCCGTATGCTCGTTCAAGAAGTTCTGGCATAATTAACTTGGGCTCCAGCATGGCAAGTGCGCGGAGAGCGCCTTGAGCAAAGCTCATGCATATAGGGTCCTTGGAAAACATGGCAAGAAGTGCAGGGGTCTTGAGGATATTGACGAACGCGCGACGGATTGCTGGTGTCAACCTGTGCGTCTTCGAACGGAGCAATTTTGAGTGATTTTAAGTTGTACGACGGAGAGAATAACCTACAACCGGAGTTTTACACGACTCTTGTTGTTCTTCGTGCCATCGTTTGGTGAAATCGGCGCTCAGCCTTTGAATAAATGTTGTCAGCTGCAAAAATGATCAGCAACAGACGCATATCTCGATGTATAGAGAACCTACTGAAAGCGTCCACGCGCCTGAATTCGAGGGGTGGAAGAATGACTCGATACTAGTCATAAGGCGGTCCAGAGAGTCGACAGCTTTTGAACCAGCTATGTAGCCTTTCTGTTGGGGCGTATTTCCGTCCTTCGTATTGACCTTGGCGGTTGATACTTCGCGGACTTCGCCGTCCATGCTCATGGAATACACCAGGATTTTGGAAATAGCGTCTACAACATGGCTAAGTCGAGGTCACCGGCAGTAACAAAATAAACGAACTAGTTTTGCTGATCGACTTCTTGATCCTGACACCGCTCTTGTCCAACAGGTCGGCGTGCATGGATGTATTGGATGCCCCCTGCAAGCAAAAAATCAGCAAGATTTTTATTTGTTTTGCTGAAGTAGGTTACCCGCATAGCGCCCACAGGTACATCTGAAAATAATTAGTTTCGTGGTAATGGAAGTTGTTTTGAAGATCATACTCATCGATCCGAGGCCCTTCCCAATGAGCCTGTTCCACTGAGCGGCTGTCCATATGCCGACGTCCTTCCAGGCCGCGCCGCCTTCTTCACCTGCATCGCCTGCAATTCCAGCGACATGTTCCTCCGCTAGATCTCCCCACATGTCCATGAGCCTCTCATCAATCGTACCCGAGTTGAATGCTTCCCAGATTGTAAAAAGAGGCTGGATATAGAGATGGGTGTGAGTAGGAGGTAGGAATGAGGTCAGAACTGGTATCATTGTGAGCACGGTCTACGGAAATGGAAACGTCAGTCTCTGATCCATGTAACTGGTCTAAGAAACACGTACATCTTTCGTCAAGATAGGAATGAAAGTCTCTAGCATGGCAGGAATTTCCGATGCCGGGTAGTAGCGTTTGCACTGTTCGGCCACGTAGAGTAAGATATTAACGAGATTTCGTCTATACTGTGCGTCAGCCGGTGAGGTGCGTGCTAAACAACTCGCAACTCACGAAGATTCGTCCAAACTGGCTTTGGGCCACAGTTCCTTCTGCAAAACGCGCCAAAGTGGTTGCCAGGGGAGTTCGAGATCAGTAGACTCGAGCTTCCTCTTTGCACCTTGCTTGTTCGCAAGCAGGCGCGACAGCATGTCTGCCCAGCTACGGAGGACACGAGGTTCGACACCAGGGATAAGACACAATTCGTAATATAACCGCACGAGCTTAGCACGCGTAGTCGTCTGCATAGGGTATCTTAAGAGCATCCAACTAATATTGGATGAGTGGCATGATCTGAACGAATCATCAACAAAACGTACCATTGTAACATGCCATCCCAGGTGCTGAGTAAAAGCCAATTCTTGCTTCTGGAACAGATGTAGATTTTCTCGATGATCTGTTCCAGTTGGGCTTGCATCTCCTCGACAGATTCGCACTTGTAGGGAAGTGAATCGAGATACGTCTGCAAGGACGCGCGTTGCTTGTCATAAGCCGAAATATCTGCAAACTCTCCTGGAGTGTCAGCAATGTCAATCTCGTCGTCATCCATGAGGTGGGGTGCTTTGTTGTTCAAGAGAGATTTCAAATTCGCGGGATCGAAACCGGTCTGCGATGAAAGGAGTTGAGCGAGAGAAGTCATTGGGTGGGTTGTTTTTTGTAAGAAACTGACATGTAGGGTAGCTTATATATTCAGCTGACGCGTCCTCAGACCAAGTATGGCAAGCGATCTGAGCCTGGAGTATGGAGTTGACGCGCAAGCAAATTCAATGGACCCAAGGACGCGTGTAGTTGCCACGTGCGCTGCCGAATATGAGCCCGTCGGCCCGCCTCAGCCCGACGCACCCTGCTCCTTACCATGTCTTTTCTCAAGTTTACTCGATGTTTCCGACCAGCGGTGACGCGTCGTTTCGCGTCATCTCTTGCTACACGGTCGTATCGCACTCCATATAGGTCGCTTGCATGGGGAACAGCGTTCGGAGTTGCAGCATGTCTCGCCATGTCCCAGAACACAGTTCATCTTGACAGTCTACCTGATATTCAAGATGAGGCTGCTCAAGACACAGTTGGTAAAGTGTTTTTACAATGTCTTGCATATCAACCCACTTATGTTAATCACAGTGGACCCTGCGACGTCGATTGCCTTCCCAAAAGTCATGCGGATCCCTTCGAAGGCGAGAGTTCCTCCACTGGACCTCGTTGGTGTTGGCGTCCGTACGGTGTCGTTTCTAGGCATAAAGGTCTACTCAGTTGGCTTTTACGCCGACCTAGGAAACCCAAATCTAAAAGTTTGCCCACTTCTCGCCTTACGTGTTGTGTATCTAACTCCAATGCACACAGGTGCCTTTGGACATGCCGGCTGAAGACAAAGTCAAGTATATCGTTGAAAACACTGCTTGCGTCATTCGCATAGTCCCAACTCGGTCAACCTCATTTACTCATCTGAGAGATGCGTTCATGCGTACACTTCAGTCGCGTCTCTCTGCTGGTATCAAAGACGGCTCTCTCACGGAAGAGGTTGCCGTAGAGGTCGCTTCACCTATGCGGAAGCTCAAAAGCTTGTTCCCCAACTCTCCCCTTGCAAAGCACACCCCCCTCGACATATTTCTTTCGGCGCCGACCCCCAACAGGCCAAGAGCGCTGGTTTTTAGAGACTTGGGCTCGGTAGAGAATGACTGGGTAGCTACTGAACTTGTGTTGAACTACTTTGATGGGAATAGTCCCAGTCCTCCAGTGGGTCTTATCTTTCTGGTCGCTGACTTTATTTATTTATTTACTGATGAATCGTTGTAGCTCAAGGCTGCAGTGTTGGACACTCTGAAGACGTTCCAGAAGTGACTTGTGTAGTAGACCATACATGACTATTTTTATCTGGTCAGCTGAGCATTAACTCGGTCCGTTGCGACACTGTGCCTTCATTATCCCGGCCTGAAGATCGACGGAACGATCTCAGAAGCAATCCCTTCACGTGCTTCTCTGGTATATAAGCCTGTAACTGTTGTGAGATTGCCGTTGCCATTGTCAGAAACCACCATGGCTCGCCAGTTGGAATACCTTACCCGTATGTTTTCAGTTGCCTATTGTCATTCATCCGCTGAAGAATGGATCGTAGAGGACCAAGTCGACCATTTTCTCGAGTATGGCTACATTGTAATCAAGAATGCATTCACCAAAGAGAAGGCCGACGAATGGACAAAGAACATTTGGTTTCGCTTGAACATGGACGCCAGTGATAAATCCACCTGGAACCGTGAGCGGGTGCACATGCCATTCCAACGGCGAGAAAAAGTCGCGACGTTTGCCCCTAAAGTAATCCACAGCCCATCAAAGCATGAGAGACTGATGCAATACATCAACAGGCTTGGGCTGCAATTACAGACTTGCTAGGGGGAGAAGAGAGGATAAACGAGGATGGGTCAACTTGGGGCGACTCTTTCATCGTCAACCTTGGCACTGACGAGTTGGAAACCGCCGACAAGCTCGCTCCCAGAGACCTCGACAACTGGCATGTTGACGGTGACTTCTTCGTGCGTAAATTTCGGTGCTTGGCCGTGAGTATTGGATGTTGAATATCAAACGACCTAGGTGCACTATCTGGACTCCCCTGAACAAGCCCTACTTGTGATCCCCATCTACTCTGATATCAAGCCCGGCGGAGGAGGGACAATGATTTCTCCAGATGGCATTGGTCTCATCGCTAACTATCTTGCCGCCCACCCCGAGGGTGTCCTTCCGACTGGGCTTTCATTTACGCCGTCGACAAGTCAGTACGCGAACAAAGAGGATGACCCAGGCTACTGGTCCCACTTGCAGGAGATCAAACGATGTGAACGGTTTGCAGAAATGACTGGGGAACCAGGCGACGTTGTGCTTATGCACCCTCTGATGATCCACTCTGCGTCCAAGAACTATCTGCGTATCCCGAGGATAATCACGAACCCGCCTGTCTCGCTGAAGGAGCCGTTCAACTTTGATAGGGAAGACCCTGTTGACTACAGCGTGGTTGAAAAAATGACCCTCAAAGCTCTCGGTGTCGATCGGTATGACTTCAAGATAACAACTGAGAGAAGGAGGATTATTCCAGCCCGGGTGCTGCTCGAGCAGAAGATGAAGGAGGAGGAGGAGAGGCGTCGTGAGGCCTTGAAGGTCAATGGTGTGAAAGTGGTGTAGTTTCGACCTAATCTAAGTCATTTTATTGTGATCAATTTCGGAGACATCCCATCTCACGACTGGCATTTTGATATCAGAACTAGTATGCTGGGAATGAATTGAATTTTCTGCGAGAATTGGTCAGGGTATCAGTGGTAGAGACCTATGCCACAGTAGCGCGATCAATGTGCATACATGGGGATGGTCACTAGCCCGTAACTGATCAATTCGTACCCTCTAGCTAAGTGACAGTCTCTTTCCTTGGAGAGCCCTCAAGTAGTGCTCCTTATGAAAGTATGATATTTTTCACCTGCCGAACGTGGCTTCAGGTTGACTTTTAAAGAGATTCCTCCAAACTTGGTTGCATTGTCAAGTCACGTTAGCCCCTATCGACCGCGACGCGTTTGTGGTCACGTGATTAAACGCAATTGAGGTTCGTTGATTGTGTTTTGTGTGCCAACGCGCCTCCGCGACCTTTAAAAGGCACTC
>Ga0247741_1001344_pt1 | contig 13712 bp, 9 predicted proteins | sample UWRJL213509R2_FD_180945 | JGI IMG/M metagenome (GOLD analysis project Ga0247741, IMG submission 180945) | Plant litter microbial communities from Arlington Agricultural Research Station in Wisconsin, United States - UWRJ-L213-509R-2 | ecosystem: Environmental > Terrestrial > Plant litter >... | reverse complement strand
GTACGGGCCGTTTTCTCGACCAATTGCTGGCGATCTGCCAGCGGCATACCGGCCATTTCCAGTCCGAACGCCATGTTCTCCTCGACAGTCATATGCGGGTAGAGCGCATAGGTCTGGAATACCATTGCGATGCCGCGCTTGCTTGGATCGGACCTGGATACGTCGATGCCGTCGATTTCGATTGCTCCGCTGTCGGCGGTTTCCAGTCCCGCGATCATGCGAAGCAGGGTGGACTTGCCGCAGCCCGATGGACCGACGAACACCACGAACTCACCGTCGTCGACTATCAGATCGACGTTGCGGATCACCTCGGTCTCGCCGAAGGCTTTTTTCATGTTCTTGAGTTGAAGTTTTCCCAAGGTTCGCTCCCTTATTTCACGGCGCCTTCGGTGAGGCCGCTGACGAACCAGCGCCCGACCAAGGCAAAGAGGATGACGACTGGCAAGACAGCGAGGCTTGCGCCCGCGAGTAGAAGGCCCCAGTCAATTTGGTACTGACCTATGATGCCCGAAAACCCGACCGGAACGGTCCGCTTCCCATCTGAAAGAATAAGGACGGACGCAAACACATACTCGGTCCAGGCAGAGATGAACGCGAAAATGCCGACCGATGCTATGCCAGGAGCGATCAGCGGAATCATGATCCTCCGCAGGATGATGGTGGGCGGGGTTCCGTCCATGATTGCAGCCTCTTCAATCTCCTTGGGAATGGAGGCGAAGAACGAGCGCAGCATCCAGATGGAGAAAGGAAGCGCAAACGTCACGTTGACGATGACCAGCGCGGCTAGCGTATCGATGAGACCTATTTTTGCGAACATGCCGAACAGCGGAATGAGTACCACGGTGCTGGGAAAGGCGTAGGCAAGAAGAATAACGCGGTAGAGTATCTCGCGACCGGGGAATGCAAGGCGAAAGAATGCGTAGGCTGCGGGGATTGCTAGGGCCAGTGTCACGGCGGTCGATAACACCGCAACGATCATGCTGTTGACCATATAGGTCGGGTAGTCGGACCCGCTTAGCAGCTTCATGAAGTGTTGCAGGGTGAAGGAATGCGGCACCATCGTCGGCACCCTGGCGATGATCTCCTGCGGTAGCTTGAACGCACCCGACAGCACCCACCAAAACGGCAGCCCTATCAAGAGTGTCAAGACGATCAGTGAAAAGTAAAGCAGCAGGGACGAGGGGAGAGAGCGCTTCATCGGTCGTCCTCCCGCATCAAAGTTCGACTTGCTAGGAGTGCAAAGGCCATCAGTAGAATTGTTGCCAGCACGGACATGGTGGCGGCTTCGCTGAGCTTGTAGCCCTTGAATGCCGTCTCATAGATGATGATGGGCAGCGTGCGCGTGCCGCCCGCTGGTCCCCCTGCCGTCATCAGCCATATGATGTCGAACACGTTGAACGAGAGAAGTGTTCCGACCACGGTCAGGACACCAAGCGTTGGCGCAAGGAGGGGCCAGGTGATGCGCGTGAAGCTTCGCCAACCGTTGGCGCCATCGATCCGGGCGGCTTCGTAAAGATCTGACGGAATGCGAGTGAGACCAGCAAGCATCATCAACGCGATAAACGGAAACCAGCGCCAGGAATTGATGAAGATCAACGTTGCCATCGCCGTCCACGGCGTACTGAAAAAACCAATCGGGCGATCGATCATTCCTGCTTGCGCAAGGAGCGGATTGATCATCCCACCTGAAGTCGAAAACAGCCATCGCCAGATGATGACAACAACGACTGTGGGCACGATCCAGGTAAGAATGACCCAGGTGCGGACAATGCGCACACCTGGGAAATTCTGGTTGAGGGTCAGTGCGGTGATCAGCGCGAGCGCCGTCTGCGCAGCGGCATTGGCGACGACCCAGATGATGCTCATCGCCACTGCCATCCAGAAGCTCTGGTTGGACAGGACGGCCTGGTAGTTATGCAGGCCTATCCATTGCCCCGCCGAGCCTATGGTTCTGACGTCCTGCATGCTTAGCAGGACGGCAGAAACCAGCGGCCAGCCGAGAATGCCTGTCAGGACGATGAGCGCCGGTGCCACGAAGACAATGGCGAGTGATCGCGATTTTTGCATTCGGCGCTCCGTCCGGGTATTACTTGGCGACTTCGACCATTCTGTCCTGGCCCGCAGCGACAGCGTCAGCCGCGGTCTTACCGCCGACCACGATCATCTGCAGGGTTTCGGCGATTACGTTCTGCGCCGAAACCGCTGCGATCGATGGGAATGTACGACCACTGGTAAAGCCGAACAGCTTGCCATTTTGCGAGTTCGCGATGATCGTTTCCACCTGCGACCTGTACTTCTGGACCATGGGATCGCTCCAGAAGCTTTCTGACTTTGCGCCATCTTCCGTCACCGGCATGAACAGACCAGGTTCCATGTTGAGGAACTTGCCGTAGGTTTCAGGCTGAAGCAGGTAGCGAACGAACTCCTCCGATGCCTTGCGCTTGGCATCGTCCTTTGACAGCAACATGACGGCGTTTGCGTACGCGATTGTGTTGTGACCGGTTTCGCCGTCGGCATGCGGGATCGCCGCGACGCCAAGGTCTGCCGGGTCACCGCCGCCCTGGGTGTCGTAGCTCGAAATAACCGAGAACTGCATGATCATGCCGCAGCTTTTGGAGACAAAGCAAGCTTCCGCTTCGCCCCACGTCCACGACGTGCTGTCTGGCGGTGACAGCTTCTGGAGGCTGGAATAGTAGTCGAGTGCTGCCACCGTCTGAGGATTGTTGAAGCGGAAACTTCCGTCCTCATTGAAGATCTCGGTAGCGCCGCCATTGACCATGACGCTGTAGATGGTCTGGTCGGTGTAAAGCTGCTTGTTGGCCGGCAATCCCATGCCGAAGACGCCATTGGTGCTGAGCTTTTCAGACGCGGCCTTCCAGTCGCTCCAGGTCTCCGGAACCTTGAGGCCTGCTGCATCGAGCACGCTTTTTCGGTACCAGAGGTTCATCGCCATGTTGTAAAGCGGTACGGCCCAGATGCCGCCATCGTAGCTGTAGGACTGCACGGCGCTCTTGACGAAGTGGTGTTCCTTGTCGAGTTCACCTACGAAATCGGAGACCGAGGTGAGAGCGCCGATGTTCTTGAGAACCGGCGTAAAATCGGGAATCGCAAACAACATGTCCGGCCCGGCGCCCGCAGCCAGTGCAGCGGGTGCCTTCGCGTAAACCTCGCCCCAGTTCTGCGGTTCCTGCTTGACCTTGATGTCGGGATGGGCCGCGTTGAAGGCGTCGATGATTTCCTGTATGCGCGCCACGCGGTGTGGAGGCTGTTCCATGTGCCACAAGGTAACCTCCACGGGTGCGGCCATGGCATCGAAAGACATCGTCAGGCATGCGCCGAAAAGGAGGCCCAAAATTCTGTTATTCATGTCAGTTCCCTCTTTTTACGTTGTTTGTTGACAGTGAACTTGTGTCAGAGATGCGGATTGCGCGGACGGAACCGCTCAACCAACCTCTCGTTGATCTCCTTTGCACCCGGCATGTTGGCGCTAAGGTAGATGGGAGCGTTGCCATCCGCCGAAAGTCGGACGGCAACCTCGGCGAGAATGGCGTTCAGGATCGTAACCCCGATTGCCGTCGATATAGGTCCGACTTTCAGCTCGCTGCCGGGAACGTCCAGAATGGCGTCGCCGGGAGGAGAGCCATTGTCGAGAACGATATCGGCAAGATCGGCTAGCCGTGTCCCGCCGTTGGCAGACGCTGTCGAGTAGGCCACAGAGGTGATGGCGATCACGGTCGCGCCCAGTCCGCGCCCGATCGTCGCTGCCTCGATCGGCGCGGCATTGGTTCCGGAATTCGAGATGACGAACAGAACATCTCCCGCGCGAATGTCGTAGCGCGCGAAGATCGGTGCAACGATGCCCGGCATCCGTTCGTAAGCGGTGCCGGCCACCGCTCCTTCATGTAGCATCGTCGGACCGGCAAGGATCGGTACGGTAATCGCCAGTCCACCTGCGCGGTAGTGAGCTTCCTCGGCCAGGACATGGGAGTGACCTGTTCCGAAAATAAAAACGCGGTGATCGGCCCGCGCAGCGTCCACAATCGCCTCCACGGCTTTTGCCATGGATGGCGCCAGTTCCGTCCGCACCTGGCCTAAGCGGGAGATCAGAGCATCGAAATATTGATCCGTCAGTAGTGTCATTGTCCGTATAGTGCTCCGAGATTGAGATCCACTTTCATGACGAAGGAATCGCCACGATAGAAAGATCTCACAAATTCAAATGGATGGCCTCTGCTGTCGAACGTCAGACGGGTCAGCTTTAGGACCGGGCTGCCTTCGCTGAGGCTTAGTGAGCGGGCCGTGGATGCGTCAGCTGTTGCAGCCATCATGGTCTGTTCGCCGGTGGTTGGAATGATCCCGAAATGATCTTTCAATATCCCGTAGAGGGACTCGCTTCTGAAGTCGGCGAGGTCAATCAATCCTGGCGCCAGGGAGGCGCTGACGTCCGTCGTTTCAATCGCTACCGGCTCGCCGTCAACGAGACGAACGCGAACCAGCCGGTGAACTTTAGCGCTACTAGGAAGATGCAGTGCTTCGATGGCGAAGCTGTCTGCTGCACGGGTCTCCGCCAAGACCACGAGACTGGATGTCTTGTGGCCTTGGCGCGCCATCTCCTCGGTAAAGCCCGACAACGTCGAGAGTTTCTGTTCGATGACGGGGTGCGTCACGAACGTGCCCTGGCCAACTCTTGTTTCGACGAGGCCGCGCGTGGTGAGATGCTGGATGGCCTGGCGGGCCGTCATGCGGCTGACGCCAAGATCAGCAGCCAGCACACGCTCAGAATCGATCTTCTCTCCCGCCTTTAGGCGACCTGTCTGGATGTCGGCGGCAAGCTGAGTTGCAATCTTGATATAGAGAGGCGCTTCTTGGTCGATCACAGTTGTCCATCCGGTATAGTCCGCAATAGAGAATGGTATAGACCAATTTTTGAAATGCAAGCGCCCCCGGCGAATTTTGCTTTACCGCGCTAGAAATTCGAAAGAAGGCGGTCTCGGTGACCGCGATAGCGTTGCAGCGCGGTCTCGTATTCAGAGCGCGTCGCCGGGTTGGATCGGTAACGTTTGGCATCGCCGGCAACCGCTCGGGACGCCATCCGGATATCCGGGAAATGTCCAAGCGCGGTGGCAACGAGAAGCGCCGCCCCCCGCGCGCCGAATTGGGAACCGTGGGGCACCACAACTTCGCGCTGCAGGATGTCGGCAATCATCTGGCTCCAGAACGGGTTTTGGCTGCCTCCGCCTGTGAGCACGATCTCGCTTCCGCTGAAGGCCAATACGTCGAGGAGATCACGCATGGCGAGCGTGACACCTTCGAACACCGCCCGGAACAGTTCCGGCCGACCGTGCCTTGATGTCAGTCCGGCAAATTGCGCGCGCGCGTCACGCGAAACGACCGGTGCAATGATGCCGCTTTCGCTAAGGTACGGCAGATATGTCAGTTCCCGGGCGCCAATTGGGACATCCTCGACCATTGCGGTGATCTGCTGGTATCGATCAGGTTTCACGGCTAGGTCGGGCGCCAATGCACCGATTGCCCAGTCGAGGTTGAGCGTTCCTGCCACATTGACCATGGAGCGGTACCACACATCGCCAGGCAGCGAGAATAGCAGACCCACATCCGGCGGCGTGAAGACTGGTTGTTCATGGCAAACGCCAACCATGCAGGTCGTTCCGAGGACAGCCGTCGCGCGGTTTGCATCCAATCCACCGGCCCCGATGACCGTGGCAGCAACGTCGCCCGCGCCGATGCCCACCGGCAGGCCCGCGGGAAGTCCAGTTAACGCTGCTGCTTCGGCACCGAGGTAGCTTTGCACTGTTTCGGAATCGAAGACCGGCGGCAGCAGATGCGCGTGCTGCTCCAGACCGAACAGCGAGATCATAGCCGCACTACGCTGTCTTTCGCGCGCGCTGCCGGGAATGACGGAGGCCTCGCTACGGTCAGTCGCAGCAAAGCCGGTTAGCTTCATGCGGATGAAGTCCTTGTAGCTCAGGACACAAGCGGTCAGCGCGATCGTCTCGGGCTCATTCTCCACGAGCCAGGCCAGGACGGGCAACGTACATCCTTGCTGCAGGACGGACCCCGAGGACTGGAATATTCGTGAACCGACATCCTGATCGGCTGCCGTCATCTGGTCGATGATCGCCTGGCTTCGGCTGTCTTCCCAATTAATACCAGGCCTGACTGCCTTACCTGCCGAATCAACAAGCCAAGCGCCCACCATGGCCGCCGAGATGCCAATCCCGCCAATCTGCCGCGGCTCCAGACCACTTGATTGGAGAGCGTCACGGACGACCTCAATGGCAGCCGTCCAGCACATGTCCGGGTCAAGCTCACACCAGCCTGGCTTCGGCCTGCTTATCGGAGTACGCCGCGTGGCTTCCGAAAGCTGCCGTCCGGAGAGATCAAAAATTGCTGCTTTGCAAAGGGACGAACCGGCGTCGATGCCAATAAAATAGGTGCTAATGATCCCCTGCCTTTCTCGAGGTGAAGCTATCCGAGAACGACTTCGTGCTTTTCGGCGAGGGGAGCCCTCAACCACTGGTTCTCGGAACTAAAACAACCAAACGTGCGTGGGATCAATACGCATCTGGTATTTGAGGTCAACCGTGCGGCGGAGGGGCGGGTAAGGGCGCTCCCACATCCGGGACAATTGGTTTATCATATTTGAGGATGAGCACTGATGCCGTTATCCTCTTCTGAACTTCGTCGAAATCAAGAAAGATGACACCGAGCACCTTATAGCCCGACGGTTCGCAGCCGTGCAGGGGCTTGGAACACGCCGCACTTGCACGAGAGGGTAACTTACTCGGCGATACCCGGTTTTGGACCACGCTCAGCCTCGTTGTCCGGATCGCGATAGCCGCCGAAGGGAGCGGGGCCGTAACGCCCGCCAACTCCGACCGAAACGGAGCCCCCTCGGCGATCATAGAGATAGAACTTGACCCAAACGCCCGATTAGAAAAGTCGTCATTTTTGGCGGCCGTAAAGGAAGGTCGCTACTGGAACAACTTCGATTGCAGCAACATTCGCCTAGACAATGCCTCCATCCCGTTCGACAAGGTGATGCCGTCACTTAGCCCGCCGATGAGCTCCTGCAGACTGCCCCGGTTGATCTTGAGTGGCTCGATGTTTCACCCACGGAACCTCTGGACTGTGTAAATCGACAGATACATCGCATCCTTGCCCACGACGGAGAAGAGGAAAGTGCGTCGTTCGTGAATACGATGCTCAATTTTCCTAGGCCTCGATCTCCAAAATTTCTCATGCCGCACTGCAACGGAAGATTAATCGCTCTTCAGATAACGTTTCGAGTACAGATTGGAGTGCTCTGATGCCGACACAATGCAAAGGCTGCCGCGATGGCGCAACGTTCGACCTGCCGTTTTCGATGGCGTTCCAGCCGATTGTCGACATTAGTTCAGGAGCCGTCTTTGCTCACGAGGCATTGGTGCGCGGACCGAGCGGGGAGGGCGCAGGTTCTATCCTCACCATGGTCAAGGACGACAATCGGTATGCCTTCGACCAGCAATGCCGGGTTAAGGCGATCGAGCTGGCATCGGCGCTCTATGATCCGTCGGACAATGTGAAGCTGTCGATCAATTTCATGCCAAATGCTGTCTATGAGCCGCGGGCCTGCATTCGCCTCACGCTCGCCACTGCCATGAAGACCGGCTTTCCGCTTGATCGCATCATCTTCGAGTTTACCGAAAATGAGCAGCTCGACCCAAAGCATATCCTTCATATCTTGCGTATCTATAGGGATATGGGGTTCAAGACGGCGATCGACGATTTTGGCGCTGGCCACTCGGGCCTCGGTCTCCTTACCCATTTCCAACCCGATATCGTCAAGCTGGATATGGACTTGATCCGCGGGATCGATACCGACCCCATCCGACGGAAAATCGTCAAGCACACCCTCCATCTGCTCCAGGATCTGGCGATCGTGCCGCTCTGCGAGGGCGTTGAGACCGCAGGTGAGTTACAAGTCCTCAAGGATCTTGGTGTTTCCCTCATTCAGGGCTATGTGCTGGCAAAGCCAAGTTTTGAATCGCTGGCAGTGCCGATTTCCCCGGACACCCTGTTAAGCAGGGCAAGCTCAACTGGTAGTCGGTGTTTCGGAACTGCGGTGTGAACCCGGTGCAAATCAGCGCGCTTAAACACTCTGATTGCAAACGCCGGCGGTCTATCGTGAAAATATCAGGTGCTGTCCATCGCTGCGTCTTCGACGCATTTGGATATGGCTAGGGCGAAGCACGTCTTCCAGGAAGCGGAAAATCGCGTTCAGGTCGTGCTCAAACCCGTGACCCCGCTATCGGTCGCGGACGCACTAAACACGCGGCCATCTGGCGAGAGATACCGTCTGGCTCCAAAGCGGCATGCGTCAAACTACCCATCACGATCTCGCAGGCAGACATATGGTAACATCATCCGGAGATATTCGATGTCAGCCGCGCGCGATTAGGGATGTCCTGAAATGACCGCACCAACATTGAGTGAGATGGCACGACACGAGCGCTCGAAAATGATCACGCTATGGCGCAAGCATGAGCCGAGACCGTCCGAGGTAGCTCAGCGTCTGCCAGTATTCTCTAGGCGTGTTGAAAGCCTGTTATGTTACCATCTGGCAATGTTCAAATTCCGAGGTTGCTATCATTTCTTACAATTCGGCATATGCGTTCCATTAACTCTGCCAAAACAGTACAATTAGATTTAACCTGTCATTTGTTATTGCGCCTGTAGATTTTCGCAACCTTAGCGAGGATAACATGCGCACCTTCACTTCCGACCTTGCACGTTTCTCCGGACACCAATTCACGCGGCGTGTCGTCTATCCGATGGCTGGTGTGATGGTGGTGATGATTGCGGTCGTGATCAGCTTTATCGTTCTCTCAGCACGTCAGCAGAATGCACTCGAGGTCGCGGAATCGACGCGGCTTGCAACCACGGCCCTCCAGGTGAAAGCACGTGAGGTCGGTCGTAATCTTCGCGACTATACGATCCGCCCGGATGTCTATGAGAACATTCATGACGGGATCGATCTCGGCTGGGCGGCAACCGAAGGAAACCTTGGCGCAAACATTTACAACGACCTTGGCTATGAACTTGTCTTCGCGGTGACCTCCAAGGATCGAACCGTTTACAGCCTGGTCAATGGTGCCCCGGACAAGGTTGACGCCCTGACTGTCATGCCGCGTGGCCTTAGGGACCTTCTTCATGTCGCTGCGATCCAGCCCGAGCCGACAACCAGCCTGATAAAGTCGGGCAACGATGTGTTTGTGGTCGCAGCCAACGCAATCCTGCCACCGTCCATCGATCGCTCGACCGTCAACTCGAGGGATCTCACGATGCTCGTCTTTGCCAAGAAACTAGATCAGAAATTCCTCGACCAAATGGGTCATGATTATCTACTGAACGGTCTTTCGATATCCGCAGGGACCATCGTGTGTTGGAAGCGTTCATCCCGCTGATGACACAGAACCGCGTACCCCTCGGCGCGATATCCTGGACGCCGCGTAAGCCGGGCGACCAGCTCTTGAATTTCATCGTGCCTCCACTTGCGATAGCGCTCGTGATCCTGGCTGCATTTGCAATTCTGGTCGTCCGTAACGCACGCCGCTCAACGATCGCGCTTCAGGAATCGGCAACGCACGTGACGCATCTGGCTCACCATGACTTCCTCACCAGCCTGCCAAACCGGGTGCTGTTTCGCGAGCGCCTTGATATCGCGATCGCACAGCCTCCTGAGCGGTCAAATGGGTTGTCGGTAATCTGCCTGGACCTCGATAACTTTAAGGAAGTCAACGATAGTCTCGGCCATGGAGCGGGCGATCAGTTGTTGCAACAGGTCGCAGAGCGGCTCCTGGGTTGCATTGGCCATAACGACACGGTCGCTCGCCTCGGCGGCGACGAGTTTGCTGTCATCCAGATGGGCATGAACCAGCCGCACGATGCCGAGGCGCTTAGCCGCAAGCTCATCGAGTGTGTCAGGACGTCATTCGTTATTGAGGATCAGGAACTGCATATTGGTGTCAGTATCGGTATAGCACTGGCAGGAGCTGAACGTGCCAATCCTGAGCGTCTTCTCAAGAACGCCGACATCGCCCTTTACCGCGCCAAGCAGGGCGGCAGGGCGACCTATCGCATCTTCGAAGCCCAGATGGATGCCGAACTCCAGGAGCGGCGTGGCTTGGAGTACGATCTCCGCCAGGCCGTCCTGAAGGGCGAACTCGAGCTCCATTACCAGCCCTTGATCGATCTTGAGAAACGCGAAGTCGCGGCTGTCGAGGCCCTCGTGAGATGGCGTCACCCGACGCGCGGGCTGGTTTCTCCAGCAGATTTCATCCCGTTGGCGGAGGAGACAGGGCTGATCATCGCGATTGGTGAGTGGGTTCTGGAAACGGCCTGCACCCAGGCGCTCTCCTGGGATCAACTCCGTATCGCTGTGAACCTGTCGCCTGTACAATTTAGAAACCGTGAACTCGTCGAGACAGTGCACCAGGTCTTGCAAAGAACAGGGCTTGATCCCGCGCGCCTTGAATTGGAAATCACGGAAAGCGTCCTGATCAACGATGCTGCCGCTGCACTTGAAATCTTGAATGGCCTCAAAGGGCTGGGTGTGAAGATTGCCATGGACGATTTTGGAACCGGCTACTCGTCACTCGGGTATCTGAACTCGTTCCCTTTCGACAAGATAAAAATCGACAAGTCGTTTATCGGCGACTTGAGCGACACGGAGAAGTCGGGTGCAATCGTGAAGTCTGTGATCGGTCTTGGTCAAAGCTTGAACATGGTAACGACGGCAGAAGGCGTTGAAACAGTCGAGCAGGCGGCGTTTCTCAGAAAACAGGGCTGCGATCAGGTTCAGGGATTTTATTTCAGCAAGCCAGTCGAGGCAGCGGAGCTATCGTTGTTCGTCGCCCGGTGGAGGGCAGAAAATAAGGGGTTGGGTGGGACGGCGGAGGCGGCCTGAAAGAATTGGACGCCTTGCGTCTTTGCAATCGCTTTTTGATCAAAACTCCCCTTTTTGCTTTCCTTGATGGGAAGACTGAAATTGATCTTTGATAAATGGGCGATGATACCGGATCTCAAAGCCCAGTGTCGTGGTAGCTGTAATCAGACGTCTGTACGAAGCTCAGATACGCCGACAAATTCGCCAGTCAACGGCTGATCTTTTCCCGGTCGTCTGAAAAGTTTCGATCCCTAGGAACTCCAATCGATGCCGATGATCGTTTTTTGGAACTCATCGAGCGCTGGGTGAAAGGCGAAGTTGAGATGAGTGAGGTCGCTGGACTGTGGCGAAACCTCCCATCCGGGTTCAAATCGGCTGCGCTTTGCAACTCCGCTTTACTTGTGACTGCATGAGCAAAGTCAGCTGCCAAGCCGGCGCACGCAAATAATGGTACGACCAGAAGAGCCGTCATTACACGGAAGTTCCCAGGCAGATGTTTCCAGAACATCAAATTACCCCAATATTTGGGATAAATGTTCGAGATAAATCTCAATTATACATACAGCACGAGTTTCTTTATTGTATACTACTTATTTATATATGACTGTGTACTAAAAGGCCTTTGGATCGTGCCGCTAAGGGTGGCGGCTGGCCTGACGGCCTGGTCTGCTAGTTCCGTCACTTCCAAAGCCAGCCTGATCGCACAACGTCTAGTGACCTTCGCATCACGCGCTGCGCGTTGAGCATTTATAAATCGCGGTAGCGACCGGTGGGGTCTCCGCAAATTTATCTCGGCGCTCGCCTTGGTCCTTGACGTTGAGCGCAATATGTTAGACCCCGACATTGGCGACGGGGTCGAAACGGTTAATCAGGCTGCTGCTAGCGCTTTTTCTATGTCTTGGAGAGAGTGACCGGTCAAGTCCTTGTCGATCTCGCCAATAAGGACGTCGGCCAGGGATTTATGGTAGCCCTTTCTCATCTCCCCAAGTGTCCGTGGGGCGGCAACAATGACAAGGCTTTTCACCTTACCATCTAGCACCTGCTTGTTGAGCATCTCGGTCACACCGAGACCAAAGCCGTCTTCGTTTTGCTGACTATCATCGGGATTGGCCGAACTACTTGAATGGCGTGCGCCAGAAGAAATCTTGGAGCTATCGATCTCAACCGATGGCAAAGCGATCAGTTTGACATTTGCCGCGTCTCCGTCATTTCGAAACAGACTGAGCTTTTCGCCGTCTGCGACCGCGATGACTGTATTCTGGGGTAAATCCATGATGCTTATCCTTACTTCAGGGCCACGCTGTTTGGTGGACCAACGTGTATTACCTAAACCGAGCGGTGGCTTATCTGTTCCATCTCCAAGGTCGAACGACATGCCGAGGCCCAACGACGTCATATTCGGTGCCGTTGATCGATCGGGCTGTAGGTGCGACTTGTCGATGCTTTGTGCTGCTCAACAGGAGGCTCGTCGTTAGTCTGAACTTTCGTATCGTCAAGCCGGTGCAAAAAGTTGCGACCTGCACTATAGTGGCTTTCGCTTTGTCGATTGCCAGGGCATCGGATGGTGCCGAATGCGCGCCAGTCCCGTCGCCTTCTCAGGGCTCTACGGAGAAACTAGGCACCCCATAAATCGTCCGGTTACGCCAGATCGATGCGTGGATAACTTCATTTCGCTTCCGGAAGATGCGCCACCTAGCGATTGCTCTTAGCCCGATTTGGAATTTTGGCCGATTGTTTCGCGAGAAAGGTGCGATCTTCTAGATCGTCATACCAGTCGGCGTAGGGAGTGTTCCGTGCAAGGTAACGATTATAGTCGGGAGCTCCATCGTCCCACCAAGGATTCCCCCGCTCACCGAGCGCCACTTTCGCATCGTTCACCCGGCTTCGGGCATCTGCAAGGTCGCAACTGCCCACTTTAGCGTCACGAACGGCCCGCCGCGCGGACATAAGTTCGGCCACTAAGAGGTCATGAGTATCCCGGTCGAGCGCGGGGTTGCTCTGCCGCCAAAGACGACCACGGACAACAAAGTACCGCCGATCGGGAGTTGTAGGATACTCTGGCAATTACACCTTCCTTCTCGACCGAGTGCTGCAAATCTAGCTAGTTTCAACACGATTTAGTGAGCTTCAACGATCCAACTTTGTCGGACGTCCTATCAACCATCAGTGCTGCCGGTCAGTTTCCAAGACTGGCCAGTGGGACAGGCAACACCGTCGAACCGAGTTTTTCCGTCCAGCGACTGCTGGCTTGTCGTGAAGTTTCGGCACCCATTTTCTTGATCGACGGTAGTGCCGACCTGCTCGATGACACCTGCACTACCCGTCGCCGGATTTGCCCATGCAAGTGGCCTCGATCCTGCTGTCGCACTGCCAACAGCTTCTGCAATAATTGCACGATCGGTCGTCGCGGTGGTGGCAGTGGCGGGTTGTGTTGTCGAGGTAACTTCAAGGGGTTCCTGTGAAGCGCAGCTCGCAAGGCATAGCGACAAGAGGAGAACAACTGAAACCGAAGACTTTACCAAAATTGCCACTCCAACCGAAAGAATGGTCTGCCAATACATTGTGGCCACAAGCTGGCACCGTCACGTAAAAGCGATCGAAACCCCGCCAGGTCGGAAAAGGGTACGGTCAGCTCGGCGACAATGCTCGTGTGGCTCGATTGCCACGCTTATCGGTGGACTTGAGCTGGGGAGCGAAAACTGCACGCCGTTCTCTATGCCGATGACAAATCGTACCTATCTCGACTTCAGTGATCAAACGGCGA
>Ga0247741_1001343_pt1 | contig 13714 bp, 18 predicted proteins | sample UWRJL213509R2_FD_180945 | JGI IMG/M metagenome (GOLD analysis project Ga0247741, IMG submission 180945) | Plant litter microbial communities from Arlington Agricultural Research Station in Wisconsin, United States - UWRJ-L213-509R-2 | ecosystem: Environmental > Terrestrial > Plant litter >... | reverse complement strand
TGAATTACCAGGGCTGGAGTTTCTGGAATTTTTAAGAAATGGTCAGATCGTCACGAAATTTTCAGGAATCGGAGTCCTAGATAACCTGGTCACACTCCAGTTTAGATCGTAAATAAATATGCAGCCGCTGCTGAGATTTAAGACGCTCAAGTTGGAAAATGGCCTCCTTCGATGCGGAATTTCTCAATAATGACTGCATATTTATTTACGATCTAAACTGTAGTGTGATCAGGTTATCCAGGACTCCAATTCCTGAAAAATTTCGTGACGATCTGACCATTTCTTAAAAATTCCAGACACTCCAGCCCTGGTAATTCACACTTTCCGAGCCCAGTTTTTTTTATTTTCTTGCATGCTTTCTTTGCACATATTTTTTTACCGCTATGTATCTCTAACTGGTATTTTAATTGAGCAAATCGACCGGGTAATTGACAAGAAACACCCGCGTGCATTCTTTTCGCTCGCCACTGTAGATCGCACTGACTTGTCGGCGGTTTATATCTTTTTTAAAATTCCAAGACAGAAATAAAGGACCTCGGCAAAGTGCGTAAATGGCGGAGATTAGGCTCTGAGTCTCGACCATCCACTTCTTGTAAAAAAATCCCCAAGGCTACCGGGCCCAAGTGATCTTGTTGAGAAAATCACACTGAAACTCGTCGAATGACATAAATTGGCGCCGGGGCAATCTATGCAAAATCACAGTATTCTACAACTGGGGACGGGATCTAGATAAAAATGGCACTACAAGGATAATTCTTGGGCTGCTCAACAGCGCCTAATGATATTTACTGATTGCACTGAGATATGTTCTGCCGGATTCACTGTAGCAACGTTCGTCAACTACGGCTGGCGATCACATGTTCGGAGACCTTACCTCAACGAATTACCGTTCATCATCGGCCACACATCCCCAAGTCCTTCGCCATTGCTATAAGCATACGCAAATACCCTGTTATCTGATTCTAGGACATCGACAATATTGTTAATGTATGTGTCAATTTCGCCCTGGTCGGTGCAGGGTACGAAACCGTTGACATCTGTTCAAGGGGCGAGTGGTGAGCGACAGACTATATTGCCGATGAGAAGTGTATACCATTGACGCAGGCAAATTCAGTCACCCAGATCGGTTTGTTGTAGGTCTTGGAATAGTAATCCTATAGGTAAACTTTTAGTCTCAAATTATTACGACCTATAGCTTAGTCGGACTTACAAGATCCTTCCTGACCCCGTCCATATTGTTCTTGTTGATGTGTATGGCCGTGAAGTCAAAAGGCACGGGGTTCGCGGCCACAAACTGTTTCAACCAAGTCTCGTCTGCCTGTTCTGAAATAAGATAGACCTCAGAACCAGCACAAATAAATAAAAAGCGGCGCGCACTGCACATAGACGGACTCCCCAACTTGGCACCCTTCTTACCCATTGGGGCGATCAATTCCTCCCATTTCTTGACGCCATCCTGGACGCTCATACCCGCAGAGCCCGAGCCACTAGGACAATCCGGTTCCTCGTAGCCCAGAACATACATTGGGGTGGTCGAAAGGTTCTCGAATGCCTGTAAACGTTGCGCGTCTTGCGCGTCGGCTGTCCCACCTCCCCAGAGCATGGGTACGGCGATGGGTTTACCTGATTTGGACGGTGTTGGAGACCTGCCAAAGAAAATGAAATTAGCTACATGACGCCTACAAGAGAATGAAAGTCGTACCAATCATACCACCAGCCGATATGATCCTTGACAAAGGGATATGAGTCGCCTCCTGCAATGCCAGCCTTGATTCCGTTGGGAGTCAAAGATGAGGCAAGCGGCACAGATACTTGCATTGTTGTAGTAGTCGCCGCCTTCGTGGATGAGGCCGGTTTTGTGGGTGTAGGGGTCGTCGTCGGATGAGACGTAGTCCGGGCCTGCATGGACGTAGAATGAGAAGTTGACAAAACGGTGCTGATGATAGACTTGGTCGGTGGGGAGTGATATGCGCTCAAGGGGATGCTATGCGTGCTGGCAGCCGCAGTTTCAACAACCAGGACCACGGACGATGTTGAGTGTGAATAAAGGAGGTATTCGAAGGTCAAATTCAGACGAGGTCGACACTCGTTTCGATGGTGAGGGAAGCGGTGTTGTCTTTTAATATGGTTTTCCGCGTTGACACCCAGTGCAAGGGCGACGACGAATGCACAGAGGAATTGCAGACCGACAAGAGAAACCATTGGAGCCGAGTCAACGGCAGGCACAAGCAATAGAGAGGAGACGAGACGCAGACGGATTGAAGAAAGGGACTGAAAAAAAAGGAGGGACGAATGGACAAAAATCGAGGCACGGAACCTGCTTTTAAGCAAGGGCGGGTGGCTGAGAGATGACCACCATCATGCTTCGAATGCCTACGAGTGAAGTTTGATGGGCAGCCAGATATCCTGTTGGCTTGCGATATCATTCCATGCTTCGTGGACATCGGAGTGGTGGCAACGCGTCGTGTTCGCCCTACAGGACGAGAGGGCTCGAAGTTTGATCGTTTCTGGATCCTTGGACATAGTTTCCGGGCTACAGATACGCGGCTATGCCACATCGCTCCTCGGAACTCGAACGACCATCCGCAACGAATTAACCTCCTGCTTGTGCACGACAGTCCAATGAAGGAGTATCACATTTCTTGTTCCAGTTTGACACCGCTGGTTTCCTGAGGAGTAGGTGTTACGGGTTCCTCTTCGACAGGCACTCCCAGCCGCGACAGAAACAAGAGCAGCACCAAGTCCAAAGGGTCTCGCGATGTGCCACGCCCTCGCCCACGAGTCAGAATTCCAGATAGAATGTGCGTTGGTGTTAGCAAGCGACTCTCCTTCGATGAAGTGGCGTTTGTCTTGTTGCGGCTCCGTTTCCGAGACGACGAAGAGGAGGACAAGCCTATGGCAATGGTCTTGTCACGATTCGCGACTTCTAGGCCGCGGTCTACTATTGCACGGATGAAACGCTGGGTGAGAATGGCCAGAAGTGAATGCGGAGCAAGCGTTTTCTCGACGTCTTTGCGACTCGTCCCGAAGTGGTCCAAGGGCATTTTTGTCGGAATAAGATCCGTAGGTGTTGCTGAGAAAAGGAATGTGCGAAAATGCCATCGTTGAGTCAGATCATGGATTTTCGAAGTGAGGCTGGGATCGGCAGCAGACAGTAACAGTCTATTCTCCATGTTGAAGTTCGGAGGACTAATGTCAACATGTATTGGCGCTTGACTTGAGAATAAAAGTCGTTGAATATTGAGTCGCGGAAGCCGGAGAATCTGTAACTCCTCTGGGACAATTGGGCAGCTTGAGGACAAAATTTCAGTTGTGAAAGTGTTCAAAGAAGTTTTAACGTCGCTATTTTTAGCCTTATGTGGGTCCCTAAGATCCTCCTTCTTGAAAGTATTCGCATTTTCATGCATCCTCATTTCCAGTCCGCATATTCGGCACCACTTGGGTTGTATATCGCCTGCAGGAATCTTATCCGGGATTTGATTCTGCGTCAAATCGACCATCTCCTGTTTAATTTCTGTGGATTTTCCGAACTGCCGGGCTCGTGGATTCCTCAGGAAGTGGCCATTCTCTGACAACCAGACATACACATCCACTACGCTGAGTGGTATGAGATGCGAGTTCGATGGTTGGGTTCGCAGCTCTTCGTAAACACCTTGAATGGCTCGCGCTCGACCCCACTATGTGCGTATGAGAGGATGCTCAACTAATCAACAGACGACAGACCTCGATTGCTTTTCGTCTACCCATTACTAGTGTCCAAAATTGTTCCGGAGAAGAAGGTAGCCTGTAAGGCAGGGATGAGGCCTTGGGTCGCCTTCCTTTGAAATCTTAAGATGAATCAGCCACCAGATCTATGATAACTAGCATTGCACTAACCTCTGAGAGTCATCGGAAAACGGTCGAGCAAGGCGACAAGCTCTTCTTTGTATTTCCCTATACTCGTCACGGTCAGCGATAGAAGCCCTCGAGAGAGGATGGCACTCGCCATCGGTGGAAAGCGAAGGAGTGGGCAATATTGGGCCTTCCACTGTAACTTCATGGAATGCCTCGTGCCAATGAGATTTATGCTCAATAGGCGTATATTTCAGCTGCGGAGGTTTCAAGATGGTGTCCTTATCGAGGTCAATATCGACTACCTGATCTTCGCCTTTCATTACGACGGGTGCTTGAGTATAGAAAACTTGGGCAGGATACAGCTAAGTTAAACATAATTTGAGCGAGTGAGTCTCGATGAGAAACCACGCAGGGACGTACGTCAACCCAGTGCTGGAAGATGAGCTTTTGGTCCAAGGCTGAACTTGTTCCGGAAAATGTTAGCTCTATTTTGGCCAGGAAAGGTCTGTCCGCAACACCAATTACGATGAAAGGTGGACCGGTCCTTATGGGTGGTGTCGGAATTGATGCATTGGATTCGGAAGGTGTAACTTTTACAGAGTTCAAAATGGTCGTGATATGATGTGTCTGTTCCACATACATGAGTGGGGGTACTCCAGATCATAAGGTCGACTTACGTAGGAAGGTGAATCAATTGAAATCATCCATTCGTGAGTATAGCGAGTGTACTCAGGTGACCTTCGCTCTGTCAAAGTGAGATTATCAACGACATTCTTTATTTGGACAAGAAAGACATGCACACCTGGAGGCATCCATAAATTCCGATCTGTGATGATGATTCGAGAAACCAAATGGAATCTACTTTGGGAAGTGATGGAGGTTTGAGCCATTGTTGATGAGGGCTGAGTGGTTTGGAATGAAAACAAGAATCTCTTCCAAACAGAGTAAAAGCATACCATTGGGACGTCTTGTATGCTCGTGATCGCTAGACCCTCATCGCTTTCAGCGGAAGTTGTAGAACCGATCTCCGACTCAAGTGTCGAAACTTGACTGAAGTTGCGTGGGGCGAATGGCATTCGCCAGGGTCTGCGCGTTGATGTCTCCCGACGAGGCGCGACTGCGTGCATAATATCCACTTCGACATCGTCCTCCATGACCTTGATTCCGCGACGAGTTGGAGCTTTCCCAAGAAAAGGTGCAAGTGCAGGTGTCTCTTCGTGTATCCCAAGGGTTCGATTCAAGTGACCCGCAACTGCAGGCATAGCTTGAGGTTGGTCAGTGTCATCCATGAGGTGATCGCGAGTTGGGTCTTCGTTTTCTTGAAGTGTATGGGCACTGACTGCCATCTGGAATAATGTTCGTAGACCTGGAAGAACGCCCATGGGTCCCAGTCCAACCTCGCTTCCACATGACGTGTCTAGATCGTTGTCCTGAACAGCGCAAGCTTTGATGCACTCGTCGTGAGTGCCCCATTCGAGGTTGTGTGTTAGACGGGCGTGATTGAGAAGACCCTGAAGGGATGAAAATTTGGTCCGAGAGCATGCTGGGCATCGCAGAAGATATAGATGATTTTGCTGCTGGTCACCGTCGCCATTGAGGAGCGCAGGCGATCGCACAAAAAGGAACGACGGCTTCAGTCCTGTGCTGGTTTGAGGGACAATTTTTCGGGGAAGTGGTCGAGAAATAGAACTCCTGAGTGGTGGAGGCGGTGGATCGCGGGCAAGGATGAACTGAGAAGGGAGGTCTGCAGCTTGAAGAGCATCCAACGCAACCCGCCGAAAACCATCAGCAGTAGCACCTCCATTTCCACTAGCTAATCTCTGTCAGCGGGCTAAGGGGCAGAGGAAAGTGGTACGCACCATTTTTCAAGGATTCTTTCAAGGCAGAGGCCCACACAATCCTGGATTCGAGTGTGTCCGCTAGACGTTCCCTCAGCGCAATATCTAACTGGACCTCCGCGTTGACCTCTGAGAGAAATGACTGAGAAAAGGATGCTCCGTATGCTTCCCCGCTATCAAGCTTGAGTTTCTTAGAAGCAGACATGAGCCTAGTTGCTTTCACATAGCCAAGCTTGAGATGATCAATCTACAGCGGACAGAAAGAACATCAGAACTTTTTGGATGTGAGCGCCTGAGCACGGCACAGCCACGCATCAGAAATTGTTCGGACCGCATGATGCTCGAAAATTCAGTCCTCCTTTCTGCTACCACTCGGAATGTCGACCTCACTCGCCAAAGTCTGTGGCTGCTTTCAAATGAGAACTAAAATACCAATCTTACTTCAGTGTTCAGGAGAAGACTGCCTCGAAGAAGAGATATTTGAAGCGTAAAAAGGAACGCAGAAAGCATAAAGCCACACCCACTGTGCAAGACCACCCCGATTCCGATGAAGAAGATGGAGAAATTGTGGAGGAAATATTAGAAGTTGAAGAATTTTCAGGGGATAACGAACCTAACGAACCTAAGGAAGACTCCGATACCCACAAGATCCAGCCACCTGTGAAGCGGCCTAAGAAACGTCCAAGACTGGCCGAAGATGCGCAAGAGGAAAAGGTCGAGATGGATTTGGATGAAGAAACTGTAAAGCAGGAAGCACGGGCGAAGCCTCAGAAATTAGTTGGAGCTTTACCGTCCTTTCCACTACCTGCACTACCGAACGCACCGTCGAAGTCTCTTCTCGCACTTCAGGGCTTGGATCAAGCTCTGCTCGATGCAGAGCTGGTGTCTTCGAATACCGTTTTTGCAATACCTCAAGGGGAAGACGATGGAGGGACGAAACTTAGTGAGAGGATCAGGAAGCGTTTGTGTGATATTGGGATAACTGAACTGTTCCCTGGTATGTTCTACCGACTTGAAGTTCAAGAAAGAATACTCATATTCTTTTAGTTCAAACGGCTCTTCTTCCCTTTTTGCTACCAGAAAATGAAGCATCCAGGGCTCTGTACCTCCCGTTCAATCCTCCACGGGATGTCTGCGTTTCTGCGCCAACTGGAAGCGGCAAGACTTTGGCTTATGTTCTGCCTATAATTGAAGTAAATGCTCAGTATGCTGCCTAAAGGTATTCTCTAACATATTTTCAGATCCTATCCCAACGGGTGGTAACAAGACTACGTGCTTTGATTGTTTTACCAACAAGAGATCTCGTCGCTCAAGTAAGAGAGACCATAGAAGTCCTGAGCAAGGGAACGAATCTCAAGGTGAAAACACCCTCTACTCAATCAACCATCTGTTAAATTCTCTCAGGTTGGAACGGCGACTGGCCAACACTCATTCTCTCAAGAGAGGTCACATCTTGTCCACGACCAAACATCCAGGTATGCCCATGCCCACTCGTCACTTATCAATCTCAACCCACATAATAGCCTGCAAGGAGGTTCCAGTAAAGTTGATATTCTGATCTGCACGCCAGGCCGTCTGATAGACCACATCGTCGGCACACCAAATTTCTCTCTTCAGCACCTCCGTTTCTTGGTGAGATTCACGCGAACAAGGATAGCAATTTACTGAAATATTGACTAGGTGATTGACGAAGCAGACCGATTGCTAGCCCAATCCTTCCAAGACTGGTTGGCTCAAGTTCTTGCGGCGACGCGTGCCCCAGTGGATGATCGCTCCAAGGCCATACTTTCACCACCTGGCGTTCCCGAGGAAAGCGAAAGGATGAGACAGAGCAACTCAAGTGCCCTTGTACCTGATGGTCTTTCCCCGACCCTTTTGTATGGTCTAAATCAGTTGACCGTCACGCCCTCATTCTTCCTGGAACAGAGAGAGTCGTCCTGTCAAAAACTGCTGTTCTCCGCCACGCTTACGCGAGATCCAGGGAAGATCACGGCTCTCAACCTACGAAAGCCGAAATATTTTGTCGTCCAAGGTAGTGAGAAGGAAAGTCCTGCTTCTGGTGTATTGGATGTTGTAATGGAAAAGTTCTCTATGCCCTCTACGCTTTCTGTGAGTAGCCAAGATGAACTTCATTGCAGGGTATCGGTGCTCATCTCTGGACAGGAACATATGGTTGTCACTGACTCGTCACAAAAACCGCTCGTCTTCTTCCATCTCACACACGCACAAAAAATGACGAACGCTCTGGTATTTACGAAGTCGGCCGAATCCACAGCAAGACTCGTACATTTATTCGAATTCTTCGAGGCCGCTAGAGCAGAAAATCTTGCCACATCGCCCCTCGTCGTGCGAGCCTATTCTAGTGATCGTCCGGCGAATGAGAGGAAAACCATCTTGGAGCAGTTCAAGAACCAGAATATTAATATGTAAACAGCACCCTCTCTACCTTGCGACTTGATATTAACACCTTCACCTACCAGACTTGTGTGCTCCGACCTGATATCTCGCGGTATTGATATTAGCCACGTATCGCATGTGGTGAGCTACGACGTACCAGTTGATATGCGCAAATATGTCCACCGTGTGGGACGCACTGCGCGTGCAGGAAGAGCTGGGGATGCCTGGACACTGGTGGAGGAGCAGGAGGTTAGTTCTCCAGCGCATATCGTTCCATAAGCTCGACTTCTGATGGTGGATCAACGTCAGGCACGTTATTTCAAGCAAATGCTCAAAGAAGCGGACCATCTAGACAAAGTCAAGAGATTACGGCTTAGTGAGAAGGACCTTGCACCGCTGGTGCTGCATTATGAGGTATGTCTAGGAATCCTCATGTCGTGTGATACTTGACTAACCGCCTATCAGTTGGCCCTCCGCAAGCTGAAGGGTTTATATAGTCGACAGGGATAAGTACCAGCGACACTCCAGCTAAATTGAGAGCAGGTTTATAACGTAGATTACACAAGGGCAAGATTTAGCCTATCATTATCCTAGGAGTCCTTTCACATATCTGAGCAGGTCTTTGCCCTGTACAAAATGTCAGGGTTCGTTCTATACACAAGATGCGGGAAATAAACTCACGCCACGCGTCTTAACTCCTGTTACCATAGCTTTCACGTTGTCGACATCCATCTTATCAGAGTCGTCGCCTGTGTCGCCGGAGTCCTTAGGAGTTAAAAAGTTGTATTCTATCCTCTGCTTCTCGGCCATCCCATAGCGAAGTACCACCGTCAAGGCCGCTCTCCAACCCTCAAGAGCACCAGGAACACCAGCACGGCCGTTGAACTGGGATAGAGATGTCGCAGACATTGAGTGCCCTTGTGCGCTCCCCGATTTTGCTGGCGTTCCAGGTGTTTGCGATGGGAGAGGTAATGAAGGTACCACTGTCGACTTAACCACATAAGGGCAGTACGATCTATGTTCCTTTAACAGGTCGAATGACCTCTGAGGCAGTGGTTTCCTCGGTCGCACTGAAGAAGGCGTGCCGAGAACACCTGAGTCTGCTGACGCTGATGTTGAGGTTACGTCAGGTGTTTCGTTGTCGTTGGACTGTGGCCGTGAAGTAAACGCCCACAACCCTATCCGTCGTTGACACAATTCACATTGGAGAAGGGAATTATCTGGCTTGTTGACCAGGTTGCTGGGGAGGCGAAAGACCAGTTCTGATGGCTGTCTGGAAGGTTTTGGAGGAGTGCGGGGTAAGGAAACCGTGGAAGCACGCGACCTAGGAGGACTGGGTGGTGCAGAAGACACTACGGAACTTGCGCGAGTGGTCGAAGCCCGACGGAGAGGTTCGGGAGCGGCAGGAGGTACAAGCGTCCATCCAAACAAGACAGTGAGAACCGCAGTTTCTGATGGCTCAGAGATCGATGCTTGTGACGCTTCGTCCACTTCCATAGATGTTGATGCGGCTGAGTGAAGATCAGGTGGTGTATAAGATGCCACGGTAGAGCGTACAGCGTTGAGTTGTGTTGCTGTCTGCAGAACGGGTTAACGAGATGTGGCTTGAAGGTGGTGATGAGCTCACTAATGGGTGTTTGATTAGAACCTCTTTTACAACTGGGTCCAACGTTGCAGCATGAGCCTTAATCTCGCGAATCATTGCACCTGGTGACTGCAAAGGAATACAGTATATAGAATCTAAATCACACGTCAGGAAAGTAGTACGAACAGGATTCAAGGCTCTCACCATCGCACTGCCGTGTTTTCCAAGGGCAGCCATGCTTGTGCGCTTCAACAAGCGAAACGCGTTGTTTTTCAATCAGAGCATTTGCTATACGGACGGTTAGACATCGCACTTGACAGAAACCCACCTGACCTTACCAGCATCGCGACCCAACCCTTCACGGCCTGCCACAACCCAAGAGGCATTGCATAGACCGCATACCAAGCGATCTTTACCGTCATTCACCCAACCGCACTTTGACGCCGCGACTGCATCAATTGAAGAAGGCTTATTGGCGTATGTCGTCAACTTGTAAGTTGCAAGACGCGACAGAAAGGAAGGAAGTGAAGAGGGGCGATACTCTGCTGTCGTAGGGAGCAGAGGTGCTGGTGTGTGTGATTGAGAGGAGAACTTGAAGGAGAATGTGCTTTTTGTCTTGGACGCGGCTCGATTCAGAATAGCAGTAAGGTGAGGAGTGGATTTTCCGTTTGGGAGACTTGAGGTCTCCCTCCTAAATCAAAGTGAATAAGGGCCATAGCTCAGGCGTGGCGAAGCTTACGACGGTGTGCCCTCCCTGGACTTAATCCCATATTTCGCTAGAGTGGAGTAGAGTGAACGGATTGTATTGCTTCGTTTTGGCGGAGGCGGCCTCTCAGATTCCTCGAAATCCCTTTCATTATGATTGACAGCGTTGTCTAGGACATGGAACGCATCGTCGAGTTTACGCTGGAAGCAAAAGTTAGTCGCAGTTCACAATCCACGGCTTGAATAGGTATAAGTACCTTTGTACTCCTTATTCTACTCTCATTAGCAGAAGGCGACTCGGACTCTGATATGGTCGCAAGAAGTGGGACAGAGTCAGTCATTATTCAGTCCAACATGTCCTGAAGCTGGTTTTTGGAAAGACTCTCGCTTAGTCATCAACTTGAACGCCTGACGCAAGTGCGCATCCTCATCACAGCTTTAAATTTCACAAGCATCGAGTCGGTCTTCGTAGTGATGGATCTTTTAGGTGATGCAACCCATTTCAAAAAATTACCTGAGGCCAAATCAAGAGGATGGCATCTTTGCTTAGCTTTGCAGTTTAGGTGTACGTACATTTGGCTAGTCTTTCACATGGCCAGAAAGTTTCCCGTTCCGCAAAGCGACAATTACTCGAGGAGAGGGAGTAGGTTACGTTTGTGTGAATTCATGGGTGTCTTGGCTGACCGTCAGATGGTATAAAGCCACTCGACATAACATCAAGTAACAAGTTGGCAAAACCTCTTACACAAACCTCAATATCATAACACAGCTCGCATTGTAGATGCTCGAACAACAACCAGCAGCGACACGATGAACACATCAAGACTTCTTTCTTTGCCTCCTGAACTCTTGGAGTTTATCTGTAAACATGTCAGTGCGAATTAATCCGTCTTGATTGAGGAGCTGGCGCTAAACGCGATACTCTTCTCAGTTGGACGTTGAGGTTCTCAAGGAACTGCGTCTTTCTTGCAAACGCCTCGGCCATGCGCTACTTCCTAAAATTTTGAACCCGATGGCCCTCAACGTGAATATGAAAACGTTCAAGATAGAAATAGAAAAACTTCGTGCAATGGCATCTGAGAACGGCCGTATCTCGTTTGCAGTCAAAGAGCTCACCATTCGTTGTCTTATGCCGACTTTCGATCCTTCATATCAACCTATATGGAACTTCGAGAGCGACCGTATAACCAGGGGTGAATCAGAGCCAGCCAGTCGTTCCGATGCACAACAGGCCGAAAAAGATTTGACACGGATCCTCCTCAACGCGCTAACGTCGTTAAAGTCTATTAGAAAGATCAAGTAAGTCACCATACTTGCCTACGATCTATCTAGATCTACCTCTGATACAGCAAATGCTCTAGCTGGGTTCCTCACGAATCCGACAATGCTGAGACCCAGTCCATCGTCATGTCCGCGCTCAAGAGTCTTCCCAATCTCGAAACCCTGAAACTCGACGCCCTCCACTGCAAGATCCCTCTTGCTCTCAATGAAATCACTGGTCTTAGCGCCATTTCCCTGGAAACCGACTACAATGATTACTTTGCAGGGATCTTGGATTCTCTCGTGAAGATGGTGGCTATATCTCCACGGCTCACATCAATCGATTTTCTACCAGGCGAACCCGAATCGAGCACGGAGATTTCCCCGACCCATAGCCTGCACTATCTCCTCAAACACATCCCGAACAATGCTGCGCCCCTTCTCCTACACCATCTCGGGATGGACGGATGTTTCCTTCGGCTGGATAATATCACTCTTCCCCATCTGAAGTCGCTCAAGTCGCTCAGGCTCACTAATATTGTCGATCCCAGCGCTCTATCTGGCAATGACGCCAAGAGACAAAAGCAGGTGGGTGCCCCTACTGAGCACCTGTGGGCGACCATGGTGCATGAAGGCATCTGGCTAGATGACATTGTCTGTGAAAATGTATCTCCGCCGTTTCTCGACTACCTCTCTGCGTATTCCGGTCTCAAGAGCCTAAATTTGGTACCTGACAAATGGGATAAGGGCTCGGTCTATTCAGATACGCAGGCAGGACGATTCTTTGCAAACAATGGGCCGCTTGTGCAGCACAGAGGGACGCTTGAGGAACTTGTGGTCCGGCCAAAAAACGAAGGGCGCTGGTGCTTCGACATGCATGCCCCACCAGAAAGTCTTGCCGCCTGCCCAAGACTCAAGAAACTAGGTCTAGGTGTTATTGGAGCCCAAATAAAATGCCAAGCTTTAGTATTCTACGACGCCAATGCCATGGTGGAGGAAATCGAGGCCGAAAATGCTATCGTGAGTGACTTTTCCTTGAGCCAACTGCTTACTTGATTTGATTGCTAATTGAATCTTTTTCAGCAAGCCCTCATTGACACCGTAATTGCAAATTTACCACATCTGCAGGATCTGGAAATGTCCCCTGCAGATTCGGTAACTAGGTATAGCCCTATGGCTGGAATCAACAAACAGGAAGAGAGGGGCTTCGTACATCGTCGGATGATCCGAGCTGCCCTGCAATACAATGCGCGATTACTCGATCAGCATTTACCGTCGCTGTCTATACGTCTCAAGGGTGCATTTGGTTCCGACGCGTTATTCAAGGCGACATGGAAGGTCACTGACGCTGGGAATGATCTGAGCTTGGTGTCTGTAGCCTCTGACAAATGAAATTGTACATCAACCTTTGTTCAATTTTACATCAAGGATTTGAACGGCGTCTTCCAAAAATCTTTTTGGTGCTATTAAGCTCCAGAACGAAAAACCCCCTCTCGCCATTGCATCGAGACAACACAACGCGCAGAGTTTGACCTCCGAGCCGCGATCCTGAGCTTCGCCACTGTGTTGGGTGCACTTTGTTTGGCCACATAGCTGAATCGGTTAATTGTGAAGAGGTATAATACTACAGTTTTGGGTCAAGTGGAAGTCTCCCTGCTTCTCGAAAAACAAGCGCCCAATACTAGTCGTCATGTTTAAATCTGAGTTTGAACTCAAACCTTATTTTACATTCCCACGGCACTCATCCACACAACTTTCTGCGATCAAAGACGATTCCGTGACAGACACTCACAAGTCGCCTTTAAAAATCCATTGGCACTACCAGGTAAGCCTTGGAAATGCGAAATATGGCAGAATTTATAAATGAAATTTCCTCCAGGAGCAGAGGTCAATCGGGAGGCACTCGTTAGGACTAATCTTCAAACCACAAAACTCGTAGGTGTTTCTGCCACAAAGTACACCATCTAGTATACTGACCATCAACGAACCAGAATCAACAATGGGAGCATCTCGTGCTGAAAAGGAGATCTACTTTGAGAAGCTCAAGGAGCTTCTCGCTAAATATCGTGAGCAGCCTCACGCGAGAGGACGAATG
>Ga0247741_1001342_pt1 | contig 13725 bp, 9 predicted proteins | sample UWRJL213509R2_FD_180945 | JGI IMG/M metagenome (GOLD analysis project Ga0247741, IMG submission 180945) | Plant litter microbial communities from Arlington Agricultural Research Station in Wisconsin, United States - UWRJ-L213-509R-2 | ecosystem: Environmental > Terrestrial > Plant litter >... | reverse complement strand
GCCTCCTCCAGTATAGTTGCATTTACTATTGCTGATAATAGAATTATTTATAGTCAAATTCTGAGTCTCTGTATGAATGGCAGCTCCACTACCCCCTATGGCGTTCGTCAATACCATACTATCCACCAGCAGGTTATTTGCGGCGGTGCAATATAAGAGGCCGCTCGCATTATTGCCGCTCACTTTTACCGTATCGCCTGCTGCATTATAAAAACCTTTAAAAACAAGTGCGTCCTGGGCAAAGATTATGTAACCAGTGGTAATGGTGATTGTTTGCACCCCTCCACCCGTAAAACTTGCTTCACTAAAGCGGATAATATCTCCAGCCACCGCAGAAGCTACAGCATCCCGTAACGAGCCGGGGCCACTATCGGCAGTATTGGTTACTAAACGTGTAGTTTGTGCTGTAGAAACGAAAAAAAATAAATTGAATAAAAAAAATACGAGCACTTTTACTGGCAAGCGTTTAAGCCTAATGTGCTGAAGCTTTTTAGTGATGTTGATCAGGGATACAAATGCCATGCTATTTTGTTAGTGTATTTTTTGCATAATAGGGTTGATCCGGTTTAGCTGGGTACAGCCAACGTAGGCGCCTGGCGAAGGTAGGGAGAATATAGAATTCCTTCTTCCTGGCCGGTTTGCCCGTAAAGAAACGAACTTTCAACGAAACCGCAATACAGGGGCGGGCACCCCAGGTTTAGATCCAATTTCCGGGCAGTGGGTTAGCGACAATGTTGAAGATCAGGCAAGACAAAGTTTTTAGCACATTCAAAATAGCAGTTTTTCAACCCTGCTATTGTAGATGATAGCCTTTACCTGTTGGGTGAGGGTTTCTATCTTTAAATGCCACGCCTCTGCGAATTAATCACTTCCATAATAGTTTATTCTCCCTCCTTTCACGTCACCGCAGCTTTTGCAGGATGTAAGCCCAGTGTTGGTTGCCAGGCTCCAGTGCCGCCGCTTTTTCAAAATAACCAATGGCCGTTTTTTTATCCCCGTTGCGTTTGTAGGTTTCTCCAAGGCTTTCGAGCGGGCCTGCAGATGTAGGATATTCCCGGGCATTCAGTTCAAAAATACTGACGGCATCTTTTATGTTGCCGGCACGCCGCAATTCCAGCCCGAGATAGTTGAGCTGGTTTTCTTTGAACACATATCTTTTATCTTTTCCCGCCTTTAGCTGGCCATACAGTTCCAACGCTTTGTTCAGGCCATTCGCTTTTATAGTCGCCCTCAACGTATCCAGCAATGCCCAGGGAGATCCATAGGTTTCTATTTTTATGGAGGAGTCCAGTATATGCCAACCAATATCGGTTACAGAATTATTGGAATTGGATAACACCACCACCCCGATCTTGTTTTTTTTATCGATGCCTAAAAACGTGCGGTAACCGGCTGTTCCGCCATCTTTATATAAAAGATCATGGCCGTTGTTTTTGGAGAGTGTCCAGCCCATGGTGGTGTAGAGATTGTCATTCCCATCTTTTTTTGCCTGCTCCAAATGGGTAAGTTCCATCGCCGGGTACAGGGCGGTTGCTGTCATCCCAAGATTAGCTTCGGCAAATGTGAGCAGGTCGTTTACATCCGACCGCAGGGCGCCGGCGCCGTCTAATACCGCCAGATCGGTAAACACCGTAGGCTGCCCGTATTCCGTATGCCCGATAGCCATATTGGCGAGCCGCTTTTTGTTGAGCGTGATCACCGTATTGTTCATCTGCAGCGGTATACAGATCCTTTGCTTTACCAATGCTTCAAAGTTTTTGCCCGCTACGCGGCAAAGGATATTGCCCAGCAACCCATAAGCGGTATTGGAATAGCGCCATCTGGTATCGAAGTCTACATCGGGCTCAAACCCCGACACGTATTCGTATAGCTGCTTCTCCGTATAATCAACATAGGGATTGTCCCAATTTTTGGGGTCAACATTATAAGGAAAACGCGGCATGCCCGAGCGGTGGGTCGATAAGGTGAGCAGCGACATTTCCTTGCCGTTTTTCACCGGCGATTTTACCCATGCCGGAAGATATTTAGAAATGGGGTCTTCCAGTTTCAGCTGCTGCTTAACCGACATATCGGCCAGCAGCAGCGAGGTAAACACTTTGGTGATGGAGCCAATCTCGTACAGCGTGTTGCCATCTGGGGCTACAGGGTGTGCATCGCTGATGATGCCTTCGGCAAAAATATGCCTGCCGCTGCTATCTACAATTCCTACAATGATGCTCTTACTTCTTTTATTGGCTACTTCTCTTTTAATGATCGCTTTGATGTCGCCTATCGGTACCTGGCCAAAGGCCGCACCCATTACCAAAAGAAAGCTAATAACACAGGAGATCTTTTTCATGTTGAATGTTTTTGAATGATAGCCGGATATTTTTGAACATAGCTTTACCCGCGCTGATGCGCAGCAAAGGATGAACGGTCGTGTTGAGTTGAAGTTGTGGGCAGATGCCTGAATAGTTGAATATTTACAGGCAACTTTTAAAAATGCGCCGCGGCCGAAAGAGGTTTGGCAATTAAAGCCCGGGGCGATTTCGGGTTAAATATACGAACATCCGAAAAGATGGAGAGGTATTTTTAGCGATGGATTGCCGCAGCAAGTTGCAGGAGTGCCGGGAAGACGGGAAGAAACGATGCCTTATATAATGGATTATTTATTATCCGCAATCGTCGCACTTTCTACCGATGAAGAGTCTTTCGCGGAAATTTGTTTTTTCCGCAGGTACTTATCGAACATCCGGCGAGTGAGTTTTTTTACGAAGCGGTTAAGGTCGTTGGGATAGTTTCCACTATAAGTATAGTATTCTATCGTATTGTTGTCTTTTATATAATAAATCTTCCCGATCGATCGTTCGGTGATCGTGTCTTTGCGGGTGACCCTTTCAAAATATTTCACCTTTTTAGGATCAAGGGGCAAAAAAAGACGGCCAAGGGGTTCCTCATCGCAATCTATAGGAATGTACTGATCTCCGCTCCAATACATACACCCGGTTTGCTCGTTGGTTACGGTATAGATCGTATATAAGATCCCTGTTCCAAGGATGGCAATTAAAAATAGCAGGATCGGTTTGCTAAAAAAAAGTCCATCGGTTTTGTCCACGGGCGCAGGTAAATTTTTTATCGGACGATTTATCGGGGAAGGCTCCGGCCTTGGTGGAGGCGTGGGTATTGGGGGTTGACCATCCAGTATTGCCTTCTCCTCATCCGTTAACTGAAAATCTTTAGTGGTAAAAAAAGGCCGGTGTTTAAAGTCGATCAGCCAGGCCAGCAATTCTACATTTCGCTCATTGGTAGTTTCGGGCTCTCCTTTTAAATACTTATCCAAAGCTTTGAACTTATCCGGTTCGGTTCTGCGGATCAATTGCAACGATACCGCCTCCTCATTTGCCACATCAAAATAGTTTTTCAATGTTTGTTCATCCTTTTGATGATACCGGCTTTTAAAAACCGCAACACATTCGTCTTTTAATTTTGTAGTGGTCGATTTAACACGAAACCTTGGGAGCTCATCATTAGCGCTCTTTCTTTCAAATTCTGCTTTTACAAGTTTGGCGTATTCAAGGAAGACTAGCCTCATATAATTTTTGCTTCTATTAATTATTGGAATAACCGGAATTTTCGGAATTAACAGTGAAAAATTAAAGCATATACGGTCAGCCGGTTTACGGGAAACCGGAACGGGGGATATTCAGGCCCGGGAAATGAGCATGATAAAAAGAGATCCTTACACATGCTGCCAGCAATAACCCTTGTATTGCGCTTTTCTTTTGCAGGGCATTCCCTTTTTGGTAATACGGCGGCACAGGCCGGTTACCAGGTTGGCGGTAGTTGGTGAAGCCGTTTTCAATTTGATGCCGGTATCCCGTTTTACGGGCTTTACTTTAGTGTCTGCCGTCAGGGAGTCTGCTTTTTGTTTGGGCTCCTGTTGCGGATCGTCCGCAATCGGTTTCAGCTCTGGTAAGGTATTTACTGTTTCTGCCTGTCCATTCGTTGGGGGCTGCCAAAAGGCGGAGATCGCCCCGGTAAAAATTACCAGGAGCCACACTGCAATTATCCACTTCTTTCTCTTGCCCGTATCGGGTTGTTTATCTTCTTTTATAAAAGGGACAATAGGTTCTTCTTCACCAGCAGTTATCTCCTGCACAGTTTCCAGGCTTTCGCCTAAATCATCTTCGACATCAACCGGCGGAAGCGTTGTTGGTTCATCTTCCAAAAGCAATTTTTCCTCCTCGTTCAGCTCAAAATTTTTTCCAAACACATAAGGCCTGTGCCTGAAATCAATTAACCACGCCAGCAATTCCAGGTTTTTTTTATCTGTATTCCCCTTATCTCTTTTCAAATAGTTATCCAGCGGCCTGAATTTATCCGCCTCAAACTCTTCAATTAATTTCAGGAAACGCTTGCCCGGTTCCGCCGGCCCAAAAAAATCTTTCAGCAATTGCTCATCCCTCTTCAGCACCTGTGGATCCTGTTTTTCAAACCGTTCCTTATACTCATGCAAACATGCCTGCCTGATCTTGGCCGGTGTGGACTGAGCCAATAATAGCGATAGCTCGTTGTCTGCACGCCTCTTATAATAAGTACGTTTCAGCAGTTTGGTATAATCGAAAAAATCCAGGGGCATAAGTAAAAGTTGCTTCAGACTAAATATACAATTAATGGAATTATTGGAATTCTTTCCCTGTAAAAATACTTCAAGCCGGAATTCCTGGATACGGAAAACCGGAATTTCTGGAATGATAGGAATCTTCGGAATAACATGCTACCCAGCCTGTTAGCCGATGGTATGTTTGCATTGTGATCGATCGGTAACAAAATAAAAACTGATTGATCTGCTGAGTGTGAAGGTCGCGGCAAAGTTAGCCAGCAAGGGAAGTTGTTAACCCACCCCGCTACCGACACTCTTTCTTCCCGCCAAAATGTAAGGAGCGCTACTTACAAAAACTGCCGCACCAGGGTCGCGAACCTGGCAGGCCAAACTATTTCCTTAACAATTAAAATCACTAAAAATGATAGAGATCATTATATGGTTGGCAGGACTCTTTTGTCCTAACCCGACCCACACATTGCAAAATCACGGCAACTGTAACCTGATACATGTTGACGGCGGAACGGTAACTACTAACGGGGATACCGGAGGGGAAACAGGCGGTGGTCCAAAACCACCGGTTCCACCTCCACCACCACCCCCACCATTAATTCCGTAATACCAGATTCATAAAAGAAGGGCAGAGATATCTCTGCCTTTCTTTTTATATTTAGCAAAATATATACTTCTTGAAAACTTCTAACTACCTGCTATTTATTACTTTCATTTGCTGCGGGTGCGGCCGGCAATCGAAAGAACAATCGGTTAAGTATACAGACTTTGATCACGGCATATATTTATTTTGGACAAAAAAGAAACCAGACTCAGCTTTCCTGATGTTTAATCGTTATGTGAACAATGCCGATGACACTTTAAAAAAGGGAATAGCGTACAGGCATATGGGCGAAATTTTATGGCGTATCGGAGACTTATATAGTGCCCAGGAAACTCTCACAGAGGCCATCAATGTATTGGACACAGTTAATCAAAAACATCGCGAAGAACTTGGAGCGGTATATAACTTATTAGGAAATATAAGCCTAGATTCAAAAAGATTCAATGATGCCGTAGAGTTTTTTGATCGTGCAATCAACTTTAATGGCGGAACGGACTATCTCCCGGAAATAATGAATGGCAAAGCCACGGCTCTTCAAAAAAAAGGAAATTATTCCGACGCAATTGCAATCTATGATACTGCTATCGGTCTTACACCTTGGGATGAGGAGATGGTTGCCCGGATGATAGATAACCTGGCTTATACAAAGTGGCTGCAGAACCCTGCGTATAATGCCTTACCTGAATTTAGGGCAGCGCTAAAAATACGCGTAGACAGCCAATATGCACGCGGATTAAATGCCAGCTATGCGCATTTAGCCGATTATTATGCAAGAATCAAAACTGATTCTGCATTATGGTATACAAATAAAATGTTTGAGAAAGCTAAGGAGATTCACAGTCCTGCAGACAGACTTGAGGCAATAGATAAGTTAACCAGCTTAAGTCAAACTTCCATCGTAAAGCAACAATGGTATGAAGAGTTTAAAAAACTAAACGACAGCCTCCAATTAATAAGAGATTCATCAAGAAACCGCTTTGCATTGATAAAATATGATTTTCAAAAAAACAAAGCTGAGAATCTTGTATTACAGCAAGATACTATAAAACAAAGGTTTTGGATATATGGGTTAATAGTATTTGCTATCTTAAGTCTTACTTTGCTTTCGATCTGGTACGATAAACGCAGAAAGCGAATTAAGTTAGAGGCTGAAAATGAAATCCACAACTCTAAACTAAAAACTTCTCAAAAAGTACACGATGTTGTTGCCAACGGCCTTTACGGCATCATGAACGAACTTGAGCATAGAAAGACCATCGACAAAGAACCGTTGATCAACAAGATCGAAGATCTGTATGAAAAGTCGCGGAACATTTCGCAGGAAGACGCCGGTGTAGATAATCCCCACAACTACGATCGGCAGATCCATGAACTGCTGACTGCTTTTTCAAATGATGAAACAAGTGTATTCGTGGTGGGCAACCAGCCTGCTTTCTGGAATGAAATTACACCGTCACAAAAAAAACAGCTGAAACTGGTACTCACCGAGCTGATGGTAAATATGAAAAAACACAGCGGCGCTAAAAATGTGGTAGTGCAGTTTAAAAAAGAAGATAACCTGTTCCATATTCATTATAAAGACGATGGGGTTGGGTTTTCAAACGACGTGACCCAATCCGGAAAGGGCCTGGAAAATACGGTTAGCCGTATTAATTCCCTGAACGGGAAAGTTACTTTTGGAAAAAATGACAAAGGCGGCGCATCCGTTGCCATCAATTTTCCGACCCAATCTTAAAAATCATGATTGACAAAGTAATTATCGCCGAAGACCATGAGAGTTCCAACCTCACTGTTCAAAAAGTAATGGAAGACCTTCGCATACAGCAAAGGGACTATTTTTTTTATTGCGACGATGCCCTCAACAGGATAAAGCTGGCTAAGAAGGGCGATCTGCCGTACGATGTATTGATCACCGACCTCTATTTCGATGATGACGGAACATCGCAAATCATCAAAGACGGTTTTGAGTTGATCAGGGCTGCACGCGCCGTACAGCCCGATATAAGGATCATCGTCTTTTCTTCCGAAAACAAAGCCGCGAAAATAAAGTCCCTCTACGACGAACTGCACATTGATGGCTTTATACGCAAAGCCCGCCACGACGTAAAAGAACTGAAATCCGCCTTTGAAGCCATCGCCAAAGGCGAACGCTATTATTCCCGCGAAACCTCCCTGCTTTTAAAGCAAACCAAAGCCTATGAGTTTACCGACTTCGATGTAGACATCATCCGTTTATTAGCCGACGGGCATCGCCAAAAAGAAATATCTGCTCAATTGAGTTGCAGCCCCAGCACCATTGAAAAGACGTTGAAAAAATTGAGGGATGAATTTGGGTTTTTAAAGAATGAGCAGCTGGTGCTTCGTTGTAAGGATGTCGGCCTGCTTTAATCATATTTCCATTTACACATCCAAAAAAGTTGCCTCAACAGGCAACTTTTTTATTTGCTATCGAAAGACAAAATTGCGTTTACGGTTTACCGTAAGAAAAAGATCTTGCCGGCGCTTAGTTTTGAAATCAACTCTTACAATTTAAAACTATGCAAAGAATAATACTTTTTCTTTTTTCCTTTTGTTTATTGATAGGATGTAATAACAATGATAGTTCAACCCCGTGGGCGAAATTCAATCCTCTGAATGAGATTGATAAGAACATTGAAAGCTATTATAATGCCTCATTGGGAGAAGCAGCTAACCTCAAAAGTGGAAACCCTGCGGTTTATGTGGATTTTTCTGATGGCCTGATCCAGGCATATAGCGGAAACACGGAAAACGAACAAATTGTACAGGCAATCTGTAATAAACTTTTAAGTCCAGATATTGAATGGTACTCCCTGGGATTATCAAAAATTACAAAACTCGACTACAACAGCAATCAACTTTTTAATAAAGTATCTGATCCTGCACAGTATAAAGATATAATGGCTCCGATCCAGGAAGCGATAAAAAAAATTACAGCTTCTTCTAACGATGCTTTGTTGATCACTGATTTTGAAGAATACACCAGCGATGGCAAAGAACAATTTGAAAACTATCCCAAAACTTATTTTACCGATTGGATCAAAAAAGGAAATTCCATCACTTTCTTTTACACCGGTTATACCGAAACAAATAAAAAATCTAAAAGCACTGCGGCAAAGCATCTTTATTACACAGTATTTACACACGGAAAAGCCAATAATAACAGCTTTGTCTCTTTGATCAAAGATGCCCTGAAAGGCCGGTTCAATACCAGGGTTTTTGAACTGAACAACAACCCTTACAGTGTTTCCAATAATTATGGGGGAAAAGAAAATACCGGCATCGCTAACCCTACTTTCGCCAAATGGGTGAATTACAATTTGAATGCATCCAACGAAAAAGACCTGCCGTACGAAGTGATCGGGATCAATAAACCATGGAACGACGACCTGGAAAAATATGTTCAAAACCTGATCAAAAAAGAGGACGGCCTTTTTTTAAATAAGCTATCGCTCAATGCAGCTGATCAATCTTCGTACAAATTAGGCAAGGTCGCCGTAAAGGTTTATGACGTGTCTGATGATTACGAAAAATTTGCCCGTTGTACCGAAGCAAAAAACCATCCGCCTGTTCTTGTCAGAGATTCCAAAAAAGACCTCGTGTGGGACGAAAAATCAAAAAAAGACCCTGTTACAAAGGAGTGTTACGTTCTGAACACAACGTATCTGAAGCCAGGCTGGGTCTACAAACCCGGGTCTGAAAGTTTAAAAGAATGGCCAGAGGTATTTGATCTTGATAAAGAAATCTTCAGCGGCCATTTGAAGAATGATCCCGCAAACATCCACCTGCAGACTGTTATCCACCAAAATTATAAACAGAAAAATGTAAAGAAAGAAAATGCATTGTTGAGAATAGATTATGTAATTGATGAAGCGGCATTCAATGATTCAAACCCTCTGTTGGCGGATTTTCAATGGAATTCGCTTACAGTAAAAAACAAGCTGAATAATTCTCTTTCAGAGGCTATCCGCAACACGTTGCAAAATCCTGCCATAAATCCAAAAGGGAAGATCCTCTACTCCTACTACATCAAATTCGCCAACACAAAAAAATCCGGAACAAATTAAATAAGCACTAAACCAAAACTTATACTATGACTTCTTACATTATCGCCCTTATTGTGGCAGGCGCCATGATCCTGATCGCTGCACTCATTTCTTCGGCCATCCAATTTAAAGGAGGATCTCATCCGAAAGATCCCGGCCAAAGAAAAACCTGGTTCTGGGTTATCGCTGTCATCAACCCGATCGTATTTTTTATCCTGGGAAGATTTGTACTGGCACCAAATCCTGAGGACGATCAAATGGTTTTTGATGAATATATGAAAGTACTGCCTATTGCTACTGGCGTAGGGTTCGTGCTGTACATCGTTATCGGTTTTGTACTAAGCAAAATTTTCAGGCACGGCAAGCTTGGTCACTGGTTTTAATCTAAAAAATAATTCATGGAAAAACTATTTATCATCGCCATCGGCGGAACCGGTATGCGTTGCCTGGAATCCTTTACACATCTGTGTGCTATAGGGATGTTCGATAACCAGGAAATTGAAGTATTAACGTTAGACACGGATTCTACTAATGGTAACAAGAAAAGAGCCGAGGACCTGATCTCCCTGTACAACCAGGTAAAATCTTCAGGCAATACTATCGGCGGTACACCCAATGCAAATACCTTTTTCTCCGCAAAACTCAATTTGTATAAATATTATACCAACTATTCGGGTACAGGAAGGGAGAATTATAAAAATATAACCAGGATCTCTTCCGGATCTCCGGAAGTGCAAAAGGCGAATAAACTGGTATCCGATCTTTTTTTAGACAACAACTCTGTACAGGAATTCAACCTGGCGCATGGATACCGTGCGCAGACACATTTGGGATCGATGCTGATGTACCACGGAATTGTAGAAGCTGCCCGAAACATCGCCAGTGGAAAAGATGTAAAGCCCGAAGAAAGAGCCCTCGAATCGTTTGTTACTAAAATAAAGGTGGCCGGCGAAAATGCCCGTGTTTTTATTTTCGGCTCCATCTTCGGTGGAACAGGAGCTTCCTCCATCCCCGTTATTCCTAAAGCGCTGCAGGATTTTATACAAATAAGATCAGGCGGCAAAGAAACGATCGATTTTACAAAAGCTAAGTTCGGCTCCACCTTGCTTACCGAGTATTTTACATTTAAAAAGCCGGATAACAAAGAGAAAGCAACAAAAGAAAACAGCGTTATTGCCGACTCGTCTTTTTTCCCGCTGAACAGCCAGGCTGCTTTACAATTCTATCAGAACGATCCTACCGTACAAAAAAGCTATAAGATATTATATCATATCGGCTGGCCTATCGAAAGTAAAAAGATCGACGAGGCTACTTCCGGGCACAAAACGATCACCGGTGGCGCTACTCAAAAAAACCCCTGTCATATTACAGAGTTACTGTGCGCTTGTGCAGCTTATGATTTTTTTACGAGGAAAGATGGCTTTGATAGCGCCGTAGCGCAATACCTGTATAAGGCCGTAGAATTTGAAAAAAATACGTTCAATTTTTCTTTCGACGACTTTGTTGGCAACAACAATAAAGCAGGCGAAAATTTTGCCAACAGGCTGGGGGCATTTTTCTCACTGGCACATGTAGCCCTGACCGTGAATGGCGCCTCTACCGGCGATTCCGGGATCAAAGGTTTTATTACAAGATGCGAAAAACAGAAGCTGACGCAGTACAGTACCATCACCGATACAGAATGCATCGAGATCAACGAATATTTTAAACTATTCGCTTACCATTTTGATAACGAAAATGGCACTGTGGCATTTTCGCCAGGTTGGTTGTACCAGGTCAGGAATACAGTGGCACCGGGGGCTTTTTTGTTTGATAGCAAAGCTTTTCCTGATACCCCATCAGAACTAAGAAAGCTGGATGTAGGCACCCTGTTCAATGACGATAAATATCACTGGCCAAAGGGCGGGCTTTTCGCCGACCGGTATGGAACATTCATAGATACACTTATTAACTCTTCTCCAAAAGATGAGCAAAAAGTGAATACCACAAAGGAAAAGTTCCTGGCGCACATCTACAACGCGATCACTGCTTCTCAAAACTTCAATTTAAACTAACCAGCACATGGCAGACATAAAAGCGCTCACCATCAATTCCAAAACGGTACAGCCGGGCATCAAATATGCCTGGGACAGCATCAAAGAATTACCAAACTTTACGAAGAATATCCTGATACCTGAAATTGCTGTTGATAAAGAAGGCAATTCCTCCGTTGATATCGGATCGATCGTATCGGGCATGCCCACTGTATTTGCGAGGGCGAACCTTTTTAGAAATGCCTTAGATGCCGTAACGGATAAAGATGCGGAAGCAAGCGGGTTGATGCGCTTTTACAAATCGCTGATCAGCGAATGGAAAGGGTTTATAACCTGCATAGCGCTATCCTATAAAGATATCCAGGTCGACAGGGTTCACTTAGCTTATTCGGATGGAAAGCGCACCGGCGATACCGCCAATATTTACGAACCTCTTGGCGCTTTCGGCAATGTATTGTTTGAGCGGCAGCCTCTATGGTGCGACCAATCGCTTTCCAATAATGCCGACAAGGTCCCCTTCATTGATGTGATATCTTTTTATGGAAACGTGGTAGGCGGCACTTCGCCGGATTGTTTTTTATTTTCTTCTGTCTCTTATAAGATAAAAGAGAAACTTCCCTTTGTAAATATCAACAACGGAAAGTTTATCGATCCTTTGCAATCGGAGCTGAAGCCGGAAGAGTTATTTAAGATATATGGCTATGCAAAGCATATCCTCCATAACATTGATAAGTTCAAAAAGAACTTTGATGGTCTGGAAGACCTGTTAAGGCCCGATTACAGCAATGTTTATGGATGTATCCAAAACTGGATGGCTGATATGGTGAAATACCAGGAAGCCAAAGGCTATCCAAAGCTGGACAATCAAACACCACCCGAAGTAGGCGCTATCTTCAATTATCCATTCAGCCTGTTGTTTAATTTTTCAACAGAATTGTATGGCTCGGAAGGTATGATCTCCGATGTAGGAACAGATGGAAGTATTCTTTTTGATCCGAAAGACCTGCTGCTGCCTGAATCTACTGAAATTGCCCAGATAGATTTTGGAAGGGAAGGTGCAGAAACTAAAAACTATTTAAGTTCAAAACCCTTGCTGCTGCTGGAAGCCAGCACTAAAGGCCAGCAAAATAATTTCGCCTATTTCACCTTGCCGCTTACACCCCTGGCTTTAAATGTATTTGGGGCTAACCTTACTGCATTGGTAGGATTGGATGAAAGCTCGAATGTAAAATCCCGCATCTCCGCCATATACGATCCCAACGATAAAGACGGCGAGAAACTGATCGTGCAGCTTAAACTATTTACAAACACCGGCAACGAGATCACCAAACAGATCATTTACAAAGTAACCAGGGATTCTATTATCGGCCAGGATATTTTGATGTGGCCGAATTTCATTTCAAAGCAATGGAACCGGTATTTTATGTTTTCGGAAATACCGCACAACGATGCCAAATTCAGGGCAACACCATTCATCGGAAATGTAAACGATAAATACTTCAGGATCATCCTGGATGGGGATGGTGTGCCGTTGTATTTAGCCAACAATGGCAAAGCCACCAGCATCGACGAAAAGAAATATGGCAACATTAAGGTGGAACTACATGTTAACTCCAACAATGCTGTAGCAGATAATAAGTATAAGTACGAGATCTATGAAAGCAATCAACCGTTTAAAGGCATCAAATTTTCATTTGATACAAAAGATTGTGGTTATGGGATAATCCGCTACAGCACGATCGATAAAGACCTGCCGAAAAATATGCTCGCCGACCATGTAGATTTGGCAAATGCCCGGCTAGGTATTGATTTTGGAAGTACTAATTCTTCGGTGGCTTATTATTCTTTAAGGGATCAAAAGTTGGCGCCTGAAATAAAATTAAGGAACAGGAGGATCTCGCTGCTGGGAAATGACAACAAAAATAATGATGAAAGGCCGGCGGTTGAAGATGAAATATTTTTCTTTCAGAATGATGAGATCAGGACAAATGCTATCAAAAGTGTTTTGACGATCCACGACCCCAAAAGGATCGTGAAGGACAGCGAAACACAATCAACCGAGTCGTTATTCTCCGATGCTATCAAAGGCGGCTTTCCCTGCTTTGAAAAAAACCTGCCGATTGAAGCGGCTACGGATAACCGTTATACATTAAAGTACAACCGCGTTGGTTCCGCCACGATCGTTCATAATATGAAATGGTCGGTGCAGGAAACAGAGAACAGTTATAAAAAGGCGTACTTAGGTAGTTTGCTGTTGCATATTTATGCGCAACTATTTGAAGAAGGTCATATTCCGGTTGAGTTGAAATGGTCGTACCCTTCGTCCATGTCCAATAGCCTTATTTTAAAATACATACAGATCTGGACCACGCTGGGCGAGATCAACCCGATCAATGGCGGAAAAGCACTCAACATTTTCAAGCCGTCTAC
>Ga0247741_1001341_pt1 | contig 13737 bp, 18 predicted proteins | sample UWRJL213509R2_FD_180945 | JGI IMG/M metagenome (GOLD analysis project Ga0247741, IMG submission 180945) | Plant litter microbial communities from Arlington Agricultural Research Station in Wisconsin, United States - UWRJ-L213-509R-2 | ecosystem: Environmental > Terrestrial > Plant litter >... | reverse complement strand
TTGAGACGGAAGCAGAGGTTCGCCGTATGGCTCATCGGAACAAGGAATCGATGCGACGACATACTGTGGACGGCATGTCTGCCAGAGTCAATCACTTTGGGGTATGTGCTTGAGGTAGAACGCGGGATGGAAGCTCAATGGAAGCTCAGCATAGCACGCGAGTCGTCTTGCCTTGGTATTTTGTCAGAAGTGAATTTCTCATCATTTCAGAGAAACGCTACACACTATGGCATTGATAGCATGGACGACTGTGATCTCTGGCACGTCTGACGCGTTGAGACCATAGTGGTCCATGCTCAAATTCTGTGAATACGTTAGTGGTCAGGTTTCATGCCTTCTGTGCGGTCGTCGCGTGACTGATAAATCACCTATGGAGGCTGGTGTACAATGAGGTGAATGGTTAACATTTATAGAAATATGAGAGACAACCACATGTACTCTGATGGGACGCGATAGCTGCTGAGGAGTTCTTGCTGTGAGTGAGCTGGAGTTGTGTTGTCGAGTTGTCGGGGTTCTGAATTCATTCACATCTTACGATGATAGAAGAACAACCCCAGTGTATGAATTTAGATCGATTCGAAGCCGGACTTACTTGGTGAACCAGCTGAAGATAAAGCAAGGAACGTCTGCGTTAGTCTGGAATTCTACTTCTCAGAAGCAACTCCTCGTTCTGTGCAGGTTGCTAGCTGGGCATTCGGCGTTCGTTTACAAGTGGTCGGATACAACTGAGATCGCCAGGTTATGCCGAGTATTGGCCAGAAGACCAAAGAAGAGTGTCGAGTGATCATTGGTAAAGTATGGTCGACTGACACTCTCAACAGGCAGCATGTTGTTATCCACCCAAATTTGGAATAGAGTCCGACTTCGGGCCAGCAAGAAAACCGCATGCCTCCCTGAAACCGATAACCGAATTTGTCAACGAATTGCAAAGACGAGCCTTAAAGGTTATGCAAATAAATACGCAGAAGCCTCGAGTTCCATCTGATCACACTATGTTAAAGCTCTTCCTCAACAGCTTGCATTGGTCTACTGCGTGGGTGGTATCGACTTATGGATTTTTCTTGAAATAGGCGCTGTTCACAGCTGTTGCCTGTAGCATGTCGAAAATAGTCTCTCCAACGCCCAAGAACTTCTCTGCTACTGAGCGTACGGTTGGGTCTGGTATCTTAGACGCGTCGGGGCTGGATGGACGGAAAGGATGATCAGACGCATATCTGAATGGATGAGCTTGAAGAGCTCACGAGAAACCACTTGAACGTCGGACACCAGCAACCACTGTCGATAATAGGACAGCGTCAATGGCGTAGTGTGTTAGTCGACCAAGGACCATGGTAGTATGAGATTGAGGGACGTTTGCATTCGGCGTCGGCAGACAAACTTTCCTAAACAAGCCGCGTATGGTCTACTTCCGCGGCCCGCCAACTCCGAACGCCCCACCCATTGTACGCCACTCCCCGAAAATTCCAGGTGCCTTCCTGGGGTTGCACGTTGCCTGCAACATCTGTGGCTCGACTGTACACTACGCCGCTATCTCCAAGGCATCCAATTTCAACTTCCCAGAGGGTCCAACTCCAAAGGCCTTCCTGGTAGATGATTCTTGTAGGCTGCCATGTCTTGCCCTCATCGAGCGAGATATCCACGATTTCCACATTACCTGAATCTCCTGGCATAGCGTACCCTTTCACATATAGAGTCCCGCCTGGCCTTAGGCTTGCTTGCGCTACTACAGAATTAAGCGGCAATACTGTCATTGCTGGACATGCGGACCAGTGATTTTGTGCGGATTCGTTTGTGTCGACCTTTACAACTTTCAGCAAGAGTTTCTCCAGGACCATCAAAGGCACCCACATTTGGAGGCAAAACCTTGTAGTCTTTCTGCTGATAAAAATTAGGGGACTCCTCTGAAGAAATGATTATCGTGTCGACCCATTTGACCCAGCGTGCGCCTAGATGACCTGGGACAACCACGCGCAGTGGCCCTCCGTGATCGGGACTGAGTGCCGTGTCGTTCATCTGAAACTCGTCGATTAATTTGACCCAGTTATCATGAAAACTGCGGGAACGACCTCATATGCTAGCATCGCGTCATGAACGTCCTCCATAGCTTTCGCGATTGGTATTGACGCGCCATAGTAAGTGTCGTCTTCGCAGGAAGTCGCGTGAGATTCGAAGCATACATGTGTGTTGTCCTGAGCAGTCACTCCGGCGAATTTGAGGAGGTCAGATAGCCTCACACCTCCCCATTTGCAGTTGGCGATGACTCCGTCTTCCCATGGAACACCGTGCACCTCCTTGATTGATCCCATTTCCTTCCTCCGGATACCTGCACACTAAACATGGCGATCATATCAGCTTTTAAGGCCTCTTAAATAATAGTTGTAGCCACCTACTTGAAGTGCAGCTACGATGCAATGGCGGTGAAAATTTGCCTTAAGATCCTTCACAGTGAGAGTCACGTCTCCTGATCTGGATCCTTTAACTATGAGCACATAGTTATCCTCGTCAAATTTGCGGACGGGACCGTGATTGCGACAATAGATAAGTTCTTCAGGTGTGATATTGAATTCAACCAGAGAGCTTGCAGAGGGCTCTGCGTTGAACGGCTGAGGATCTTGCACGATTAGGCGAGACGAATGCGGTGGCTCGCAAGAAAAATCCATTGGGTGAGGAAAAACGATCGATATCATGCGGGCTTTCGGATATTTATATCTTTGGGTCCGGATCATTTTATGCATAATGCAGCAGCGGCATACGAATCATCTATAAGCCCACACGTGATAAGGTTCTATAAATACCTCAGGCTCAATCCTTGGAGTTATTATCAAGTTGAAGAAGCGTACGAATAGAGAAAATATGTAGCCTTTCATGGTGGCTACGTAGATCTAATCCAGTAGTTTACGCAAAGAAGCAGACACACTTTACCATCTATTTGTGCCAGCTTCGAACTCCCCAACCATTATACGCTACTCCTCTCAGATTCCAGGTCCCTTCTTGGGGTTGGACATTTCCAGCAGCATCTACAGCTCGGCTGTATAGTACCCCGTTATCTGCAGAGCAGGCTATTTCAGCCTCCCAGAGCGTCCAACTCCAAGAACCTTCCTGGTAGGTGATCTTTGTTGGTTGCCAGGTCTTGCCTTCGTCGAGGGTAATTTCCACAGCTTGCACATTTCCAGAATCGGCAGGGATAGCGTACCCCTTCACGTATAGCGTATTGTCTGCAACATGCATTGCCTGTGCTACGACAGAGTTGAGGGGCAGCGCAGTCATCGCTGGATACTTGCACCACAACAAGTTAGCGGCTTCCTTTGTCATAACCTTCTTCTCTGTCAGCAAGTGTCACTCCAACTCGACTGAAAGAAGCTCACGTTTGGTGGTAGGATCTTGTAGTCTCTCTGCTGATAAAAATTCGGCGACTCTTCTGAGGAAATGGTGATTGTGTCTACCCATTTAACCCAGCGTGCTCCAAGGTAACCAGGGACGACAACGCGCAACGGTCCACCATGATCAGGACTAAGCGCTTCATTGTTCATCTGTAAAAACAAATCAGTTTGGAGCCTCAAATAACGGGTGCCGGACCCACCTCGTACGCAAGTAACACCTCCTGCGCATCATCCATGGCTTTCTCAATAGGTATGGAGGCGCCATAGTAGGTATCATCCTGGCAGAGAGTGGCATGAGACTCGAAGCAAACATGTGTATTATCCTGGGCAGTCGCTCCGGCTAGCCTGAGGAGGTCAGATAGCCGTACACCTCCCCACTTGCAGTTTGCAATAACTCCGTCTGCCCAGGGAACGCCATGCACCGGCTTGATTTTCCCCATTTCATTCCTTCGCAAACCCGCGCACTACGGAAAAGACAAACCAATTAGTAGACAATTTAGAGACTGCTAATGGTCCTTACTTGCACCGCAGCTACAACGCGATGGATGGTGAAGTTGGTTTTAAGGTCGTTCATTGCGAGACTGATGACTCCTTTGGCACTCTTTATCGTGATGAAGTAATTGCTCTGGTCAAATTCGCGAACGGGCCCATGGTTGCGGCAGTACACGAGGTCTTCAGGCGTGATATTGAATTCAACCAGTGAAGCAGCGGTAGGCTCTGCGTTGAACGGCTGAGAACCTTGTATGTTGAGATGAGATGAATGTAGTGGTTCGGACGAATAGTCCATGGTGGTAATGGAGAGAGTTGGAAAACCGGGCGGACCTGAACTCATACTAGATCAGGGACCGGACCATCATGGCTTGTCGTACCCTTGTCTGCAGTCTGCCTCACGAAAACCCTTCAATTTCTATTTATCACAAGTGCCCAATGCGTCTCGATATAAAGAATCGTTCTAGAATCTAAAGATAATTCTGCTTTCTTGCACGTGATGAGCCTACAACACGGTATTACCAAGTATCTAGCGCGTCTTGGACACGGCTTCAGGTATGGTTCGTAGGAGGATCAAGGCTCCAGCGATGCGGGGAAGGTTCCGGCTTCACGTTGTTCGTCCCACTTAGAAAGCTGGACGACCCTCAATAAAAAATTAAATGTCAAAAGTAGCTCGACTCACCCATTCATCTAATAAGCCGACAAGTGGGGGCGGTTAGCACAACATATGAACATGAGAGGATAACCACGCACTGGGGCAGAGCGAGTTATACGCCTTCTTGAACTGCTTGCATGGGGCATAGTCTTCACCCTTGGCAGTCACACATTTGAAGTAATCGGTGTAGTTTTGGAAGCTGAGAAAGGTTCTCTTTGAGTTACACTCATTCAACAACATTGTGAAGGATCCTCACCAGTGCCTCGTCTGGTTTGTGTTGGGGAAACGAGCTGGAGAAGATACGTGATGAGAGGTCACCTCTAAGGTCTCGGTCGACATTGCTTCATACCATCAAAGCCAATGGTTTGGAGAACGAATTTGCTATGATAAAAAGTCAGCACGAGTAGAAAGATCCTAGTTGGAGAGGCATACCTGTCAGACATGGCAGTGAAAGCTGGTCGCTGTTGTGGTTGATACTCGGGTTGCGGCGGAACGAGAAAATAGCGGCATATATTCGCTTATGTCAGCAATGCCTCGACCTGTCCAGACATCTCTCCAGGTTGCACTCAACATCAAACATGGACGCCCTCAAGGCTGAGATTGCTTCAAAGCGAAAGGCTATTACTGAAGACCCGGTGCTTTCTGCTCGACCTAACAAGTACATGCGCCGTGGTGATCTTGAACGCCTGCGCGAGGAGCAAGAGCAGAAGCTCAAAGAAGAGCAGAGGAAGACCGAGGAGGCAGCGACCCCGTCAAAGCACTTAGAAGTGCCCAACGATTCCAGAGTTAGTCCACGCGTGTTTCTCACTCTTTATCACGTCCTGACTCATGGATGGAGAATAGACACCCTTAACATCTTCACAGTCGTTAACTGCAAAGGACCGAGAGACTGAGTCTCCCAAACCACCAGAGTCCGCGTACAACATCTCGAATGAGGAGACCGTTCGTAGATTACGTGCTAAAGGCCAGCCCATTCGTCTCTTCGGCGAGTCTGACAAGGATCGCCGTCTCAGGCTCCGTGCTCTTGAGCTCATCGAAGAGAAAGGCCACGACCGGCAAGGTGGCCAAAATGACTTCAAGAAAGCCCTGGAAGACGTCGAAAATAATGAACGCGAACTCAGAAACAAGTCCTCGAAGGGCAAGAAGAAGGATGAGTCGGACCCTGGTGCCAATAGTGTTCTTGACCTTACTCTCATCAAGACGGACCCTGATAAACTGTATCCATTGATTTATTATGCGTTGAAGAGGACCTTGAAGGAATGGGAAGAAGCTATGGATGAACGTCCAGGTTTGTGTTACTCCCACATCCACCGTCTAAATTAATGTATCATCTATTAGAACATGTGAAGCGTACAACACAAGGTAAATTGGCTGCTGCAACTCAGGTCCAATCGGCAGAATACTTGAAACCTTTATTCAAATCTCTTCGGTCGAGAGTAAGTTGGGTGTTTTACCAATGTCATCAACGCTCACAATTCAATCCTACTACCAGTCATTACCCCCTGACATGCTTGCCCGCATAGCTGAAATCGTGCATCATATGCAGAATCGTCAGTACCAAAGGGCCAACGACTCGTATCTTCGTCTGTCAATAGGAAATGCACCATGGCCAATTGGGGTGACGATGGTTGGGTGAGCTTGATATTCGGAGCTATTGAATCGTCCTGTTGCTCACCTCCACTCAGTATCCACGAGCGTTCTGCTCGCGAAAAGATTTCAGCAGATCAAGTGGCGCATGTGCTCAACGATGAAGTTAGTCGTAAATACATCCAGAGTCTGAAAAGGTGTGTCTAGAGAAAATATTTATCCAATTCTCTGATGCTTATTGATACTGCAGGCTTCTTACATTTTCCCAGACCAAGTACCCACCTGCCGACATCTCTCAGCTTATGGGGTAGTTCTTCGTACTCTATGTGACCATATCTGTGAGAAGTTCCTTGTACTTGGCGTGTAATCTTATTGGAGGTGGTTTGCGTATCGTCAAACTTCCCGCTAAATTCTTCACGATCAACGTTCTTTAAAACACAAGTAATTTGTTGTTAAGTGCGACCGGGATGATGTTGTGGCGCTCAACTGGAAGCTTCCTCTGATCACACGGGTTACAGATGAATTCACGATGACAAGCCGTCATGGCCACCATGGCGTTTCAACTTCGACATTAGCAAAGAACCTGGGGTACCCCGAAGCCATCCTAACATTTCATCAGCAACAGTCAAGGCAACTATGTTCTACGATGGTCATCTCCGCTTCTTCTTACCCCTCTGTGGTTTCGCGTCTTCTTCGTCGATTGCGAGAGCATGTCCAGCATCAGTGATATGACTGAAGAGTTTGGTCTTGCTTGGAAAAGTTTCGTTGCATACATTGCATCGATGCTAAGAAGGAAAGAGAGCTTCAGTCACTGATTACCACTAGAATTAGGCAGGTAATCTTACGTTTAGCTCAGCATTAGTTTTCGTCTCTGCTTTCTTGGCTTCGCGCGCACGTCGCTTGTCTCGTTTCGACGGGGCGGCCTCGCCTGCATCAGCCAATTCGGCAGCATCGTTAACAGAATCGACGGGACCATCCTCTAGTTCTAAGAGCTCTTGCTTTTGCTTCCGGCGGGTCTTCGTCTTGCCTCTAGCGGGTTCTTCCTCCCTGCGAGTGGAGGCTGGAGTTGTCTCGATTGACGCGTCGACTTTAGGTTCAGAAGGTACTGGAGACAGCCCTCCGTTGGACGGAATCTGCTCTCGTTCGTCCTCCCTATTGACCCCGTCTAACTCTCGTACACCTACCGAAACGTCCAATGTGAAGTCCTTCCCATCGGACTCCGGTACACTTGCCGGATCGTCTAGTGCGAACTCCTCATCCTCTTCTTCCATTTCACGCCTAAGTCTCTCAACCTCCTTCATGTGTTTCTTGCTTCGTTCGTGGCTATCCCAAGCAGCCTCACTGCGGAAAGTCTTCCGGCAAGCGACGCACTCCCATTCCTCGACATCCTCCCCTTCTGCGGCTGCCCAATCGAGATCGACGTGAAGGCCTTTCGTCTCTACCTTCTGCCAGTCTTGTTCGACGTAAGACTCGGCAGCCTTCTGCTTCGCGATATGGGCCGTCGACTGAGTCTTGGGGGTCAAGGAGTTGTTTGCCTGTGACTGGGATTCTTGGTGTTTCTTGTACCTGGGATCTCTTTTGCGTATAAATTTCACCAATGACTGCAAAATAGAGTTGTGTGAAGTCTTTGATACTAAATGCAGCATACAAACTCACACGAACTGTATCATTGTATTCACGTCGGGCGTCGTCGCGAGCTTTCTTGTTATCCTTTTCCATCAATCTAGGCGGGAGTTTAATGGTTGCACAAATGAGAAAATAACATCCTATTACCTACGTATCCTCCTATCTGGGGCTTCAGTAGTATTCCATTGGTCTGACCACGCAAAATCCTTTTCTGTTGAGAAATTCATCCAGATGTTGTAGAAAGACCGGGCGCAGTTATCTCCTTGCCCAGTCCAAGACCAAGTAGAGACCCCAAAGGAAGGATATTCTGCATCGGATGCGAATGTTCTTTCCTCTGATGATAGTCTCGTGAATAGATTGTGATATATATTGAAGAAGCTCTAGAAAAGTCAATTCAGTTAATAGTATGAGACCAGTCAAAGGTACGCACACGCTCTCCGTCATCATCGAACGTGTTCCAGATCGTCAGGTCAAAGAAAGGAGTCAGGTGCCTGACAGTGAGTCCTCGATCCCGTACCCGAGAGGAAAGGTTTGCGCCTTTGCGTATATCCTCGAAAACAGTCTCGGCGTCGAGTTCAGGTATTAGAGACGCCCTGTGGGAGTCATACCATGCACGTTCCTACTTGTGTGCTTTGAATAAGTTTGGGATTATTGGGCGAAGATATTGATGCTGACTTGTTCATCACTAAGAACCTAGATTATTCATCGACCTTCAAATCAAAGCAGAAGGAAAACGAGGGGCTGACCTCGTAGGCTTGTTGAATGGAAGCAAAATTGCGAGTCGCTTCCTCTATATTCGTGTGGTTTTTGTCTGGGTGATGAATCAGTGCCAGGCGGCGAAATGAACGCTGTGGACGATTAGTACCTTGAGGTTGGGCCTATGAGCAGATCGCACACCTTTATCTCATCAGCAGTCGCATCCTCCTCCACCTCCAAGATCGCATAATAGTCTACGACTGCGCCTTCACCTTTCGATTCTTCGTGAGCCCCGCGTCCTGTCGATTCGCGGGCACCCATAGTGACTGTATAGAAAAGTCCGAGTCAGAGATGATTTCATCTAGGGGTATAAGTCAGGTGATCTTGATGATATAATGCGCGCTTCAAACTTTCCGTCACGTCGACTCGGACGCGTTTCCTGGACGCAACTTCCTCCGAACACACCCACCATGACCGACTTCCTGTCCAGAGGCTCTACAGCTAGCTCAACGTCTGGTATGTCACACGACGCCATTTTTCTGCATCTCCTAATCTTTGAATTTTGCAGACATGCTGGCTCGCAAAGAGGCCATTATGAACAACGTCAGACAGGAACTGGCTCTCGCAAATGCGCAAGAGTTGATGAAGGTTCGAAGTTGTCCACAATTCTGGTGGATAAGAACTGATCATTCCATACCATTAGAACGCTGGCGAAAAGTGCTTTGCCAAATGTGTGACGAGACCTGGAGATTCACTGTCTGGTTCCGAGGAGGTGCGAGTCCGGTTTGATGGACCCATATCCGACCATGCTGACTTTCAAATGAAGACCTGTTTATCCAGGTGTCTCGACCGCTATATGGAAGCCTGTAAGTATCCTCACTACTCGTTGAAGGATATGCTGACGTTGTTGTCTCGCAGTCACCATCGTGAGCAGGACATATGCCGCCAAAGTTGCCAGGACGAGGATGGATGCCCAGAATATGGAGACGTTGTGAACGGATACCTTGCCATATAGTCCGTCTTTTGAAAAAAAAGTATCTCGTGTTAGTTAACGTGGTGCAATATAATATTCTTAACTACTAATATTTCATTCGTGGGTGTAATAACATATAACAAGTGTGGAGGTAAGTACTTTGCCAACGCAAAACATGAAAACAACAAATAGTGGAAATGAGTTTACGAATATAAAGTTACAGCTTTAATGATAGTCCGCAGTTTGGGCGATTACCCGCCTGAAAGGCTAAAGCCTCTAGGAGAGAGATGTATGGTAGACGATTTTCGAGTGTTGATTATGGGTGATGCTGATGATGCTGCTGCTGCTGCTGCTGTTCTAGGTCAACATCGTATGCGATGGCTGGCATACCTGCTAGGACATGTGGAGAAGGTGGGTTGGGAATGTAAGATGGCCTGCGGTTTGGCTGAGGCTCGTATGGGCTCATTAAGAGCGTCGGCGACATTAAAGGTCGCGAAAACTCAGGGGCTGCCACGACTTGCTGGCCTTCCAACGGAAATGCCTGCAGAGCTCGCGGGTCGTGTTCCCGATAAGGCGGGGCCGGATAGTTAAGTGAATGATGCTGCAGTTCAACAACCTCCTGAGGGTGCGAAGGCATAGTAGCCTGGTGCGAGTGTCTTCGGAATGGATAAGCACTTGATGCCTCAAAGGCGGAATGGGGTGGCAACGGTCGAGCGACTGGAACCATGAACGGTTGCGAAGGGAATGTACTTGACGGCGCGCTGTGCGGTGGTGCTGACCTCTGATCAGCGTTGATAGGATATTGCGTCTCCAACGCGTCGAAAGACAATGATGGTCGCTTGTGCTGTCTAGTGTCGATGCGAGCCAGGTGATGCGGCTTCATTCCGACGTTGGAAAACGGAGGATAAGATGCGGTCGCAGCGCCACTAATGCTGGCTAGTGGTGACGAGGGAAGCGCCATTGGAGAGGCGTTCTGTGGCTCTGGGCGATATGGTGCAGGTGCCGCCGCCGCCATTGGCAGTGTGGCGACGACGATAGGCGAGCCGCTGGCATGTAGACTTTGGAGAACGCGAGCTAGCTGATCGGCGGACCCGATGAGAGTGTGTCGTAGAACAGTGGTAGCCTGAAGACCTTCTGTCCAGTCGGAACACCGTTTCCAAGCGCGAACGACCGATCCATCAGCCCTAGGCGATGAGATGTTTTCCAAGTAGAATACCGGCGGTTGAGACAAGACAAAGACGGCCATCCCAGAACCTGGCGACGTTTGAGAGAATTCTGTGTCAACGATCGTTTGAAAGGGTATCTCCATCTTGAAGCCGTAACCTGCTGACTGGATGAACCAAGTCAAACATCTTTTCACCTCGGATATGTAGGCAACCAAGTCATAGCGCGAAGCAGAACTTGCGATACGACGCCATGAGCCGACCGTCAGATCGGTGCATGGAATTATGGTGACGGCTAAAAATTGGTGGCATTAGTTCGGACGGTAAATTTAACAAAATGCAGGCGAGAGTCTTACGCTCGTCCTCGTGGATGAGGCTGAGGAGATCGCCTTCATAACCGGGAGAAAGCTCGGGTGGTTGGTCCTGGATATATTCTGCACTATCGAGCCGCTGGTGCTTGGTCTCGTGGAGTTTGGCTTTTGCACGGCTGTAACGAAATATGAATGATCTGTCAGCGACGAAAAGAAAATTATCTTACCGATTCTGGAACCAGATCTGAGTCTGGCGCTCATGCATACCCAGGTGGTCACTGATATCTTTACGACGAGTAGCCGTGGGGCTCCTGTCCATCGCAAAATATCGTTCGAGATGGACAAGCTGCTCGGGAGTCACTCTGGACCTTTTCCGCTTTTCCTTGTCGGCCTTGACACCTGATGATCGTTGAGGACCTATCAGAGACTCCCTTTTCTCCCCGTCGAGATCTAATCCTTCGGCATCGAGTGAGGTTGACGCCGTTTTGAGCTCAATATCCGGGGTCTGGATCGTCGCGGAGGACTTGGGTGAAGTGATGGTTGGCTCCTCGTCCGGGCGTTGGAGTGCGTTGAATTGCAGAGACGGTCTGCGATATGAACCCAATTTATCATGATGCTGTGCCATCGACTTGGCTAAAAGAAGTAAGATGAGTATTTAGGCGAGCCGAAAACGCGGCTGGACGGACGCACATTCCGTAGGGAAACCCCAGACTGAGTGGCCAAAAGCAATGGCAGCGGCCAGATTGGAAAGAGGCGCTGCACTGTCTCCAAGTAGGGGGTGTGAGGACCGGTCGACTCGCCCAGCGGCGACAAGGAGAAAGGAAAAAGGTGGTCGGAAAAGAAGTGAAGAAGGCTAATTATGAGGCGGTCGGCGTGATAGAAGAGGGATTTGCTGGCTGTGGTCTAAAAGCAGGGCAGCTCTCGAAGGGTTTCAAATCTGAGGGTGCGCTTGGGTCAAGCCAACCTCGATCAGATCTAGGAACACAAAAGTGGGAGCTTGGTGGCAAGGTAACAAGACTCTGTTACCGACCGCACATGCAGTCCCTTTTGACTGCAGCAGAATCGGATTGGATGTGTTCACAGCAGCCTGCCGCCCTATGCAGTGCAAATATCGGGGAGGAACGAATAATGTGTGGAGGCATAGACAGAAATGGACGGTGGTCACTTTGGCGGACCTGGCGAGATGGAGATATGGTCGCTGATAGGGCTGGCCATGTGTGCTACGGGGACGTCATGTTCAGCCAGGCTCAGCCATGGGCAGAGGAGCGCTGGCCAGGCCGGCAGGGCATCCAACGAAACACAAACCGCGATGCTGCGTTGCTATACAAAAAAATAAATAGTTATCAATCACCGTCCCTGACCTGTCTTGCATCTTTCCTTTCTCAGTCACCCAAAACACAGCGTCGGGCCCACTCTATACACAAATTACACAGGCGATTGATCGTACATACAATCCGGGCCCTGACCAGCTCGCGTGGCACTCGCGTGTTTCGCCCCGTATAGGTCGGCACCGGGACTTTCACCTCGTATCAATGAGGTCGTCGAGGGCGAATCACAACCTCCTAAGTCATTCAATGCCCCCACGGAATCTCCGGATCGGCTTTCTATTGCAGTCAGCCCTGCAGTGGCGCGCTCAACCGCGTTCCGGCGCACATGGCTCCTCAGCGAACCTGCAACGTTAACAACATTGGGAACGTCATACGCATCCCTCACCACAGCAAACGTTGTGAAAAAAGCGGTGTATACTTACGGGCAGACTAGACAAAATCAACGGAATAATACTTAAACCACAACAACGGCGAACCTACCCATCAGAACCACTCTGGCTTGATAGGTTAGACTAGAAGCGAATTAGGTGAAGAATACCTTTGCACAGCGTAAGAGAAAATGAAGAAAGAAAGGTCATCGACTTAGTATCGTGGCCGTTTAGCGTCGCGGTCGTCATACCCACTCGGCCCTTCGCGCTTGAGATCGCCCCGATGTCCTCCACCATACCCTCCTCCAGGTGGTCCACCAGAAGGAGGACCACCAAACCCACCAGACTGAGGAGGACCAAACCCATTTGACTGACTATCTCCGAAGCCGCCACCACCTTGGTAGCCGATTCCTCCACCACGCCCTCCCCTGTTCAAATGTTTAAAATTTATGCGGGACGGGGGAGAAATTGAGGCTTGCCTGAAACCGCCCTGGTCATCTCCTCTGCCCCCACGGAAACCACCGCGGAAACCCCCATCGCCTCCTCCACCAAAGCCACCACGGTACCCACCTCCTCCGCCTCCTCTATCACCGCCAAATCCACCCCTGTCTCCTCCAAATCCACCTCTGTCGCCTCCAAACCCATTGCGATCACCACCGAATCCGCCTCGCCCACCACCACCACCAAACCCACCACCGCGACCGCCTCTGAAGCCACCTCCTCTATCACCAAACCCTCTGCCTCCACCGCCTCCGCCGCCAAATCCTCCTCGGAAGCTGCCACCACCACCTCCTGCCCTTGGAGGAGGAGCAAATGGCGCTGGTTCGGCTTTTTTGGGGCGCCCACCTAGGCCGCCTCCGAGACGACGAGGTTTCCAGCCCCGAACTGTCCTGCCTCGTTCGACGTCAACGAGAATTCTCTTACCCATGATTTGAAGTCCATCGGATTCCTTGTAGGCAGCTGGTGTATAGGTTAGTAAGGTACTTGAGAAGACATTTGGCCAAGATATACCTTTCATGTCGCGTTCACGCTCATACACGACAAAGGCATAGCCTCTGCTGCGATTCTTTTTGTCACGAACGATTCTTACCCGTTCGATCGTACCGTACGTTTCGAATTCCCGTCTCAAATCGGTTTCTGTTGCTGATTTGTGCTGCATAG
>Ga0247741_1001340_pt1 | contig 13747 bp, 10 predicted proteins | sample UWRJL213509R2_FD_180945 | JGI IMG/M metagenome (GOLD analysis project Ga0247741, IMG submission 180945) | Plant litter microbial communities from Arlington Agricultural Research Station in Wisconsin, United States - UWRJ-L213-509R-2 | ecosystem: Environmental > Terrestrial > Plant litter >... | reverse complement strand
CCAGGGTGCGCATACGCAGGCCTCGGTGGTTACCGGTGTGAACATCTGGGTGCTGGCGCTCGTGTTCGGGCTCGGCACGATGATGTCCGTGCCGCCGACCGTGGCCCAGCTCGACGGCGCAGGCCGGCGCGGCGAAGTGGGGGCGATCTTCCATCAGGCCCTGTATATCGCCTGGGTTCTCGGCGCGATCATGACGTTTGCCGTCTGGCACGCCTCGCCGCTGATGGCGCTGTTCGGCGTCGTCGAGTCCATGCGCGCGGACGTGACGGCCTTCCTGCACGCTATCTGCTTCGCGGCGCCGGCGCTGACGACGTATTTCGCCTTGCGCGGTCTGTCCGAGGGGCTGTCCATGCCGCGGCCGTCGATGTATTTCAGCTTCGGCGGCCTGCTCATTCTCGCGCCGCTGGGCTATGTCCTCATGTACGGCAAGCTCGGCTTCCCGGTCATGGGCGCCCGCGGCAGCGGCATCGCCACGGCGATCGTGCTCTGGCTGGAAATGATCGGATTCGCCATCTACGTGTTCCGGCACCGCAACTACCGCGATCTCAACCTCCGTCAGCGCATGGCGAAGCCGGACCTGAAGGCGATCGGCCAGCTGCTCAATATCGGCTTGCCCATGGCCGTCACGCTGTTGATGGAAGCGGGCATGTTCGTTGCCGTCGCGCTGATGATCGGTCGCCTGGGCGAAACGGTCACCGCCAGCCATCACGTCGCGCTCAATGTCGCGTCGGTGGCCTTCATGATCCCGCTGGGCCTGTCCATGGCCATTACCGTGCGTGTCGGCAATGCCGCGGGCCGGCGCGACATCAAGGGGGTGCGCTATGCCGGCATGTCGGGCATCGCGCTGGTGCTGGTCACGCAGTTCGTCTCGTCGGGAATCATGCTGCTCTTCCCCGTCCCGATCGCCAGCCTCTACACCAGCGACCCGGCCGTGATCGCCATGGCCTCCCAACTGTTGATCCTCGCTGGCTTCTTCCAGTTCTCCGACGGTATCCAGGTCGCCTCCAACGGCGCGCTGCGTGGCCTTAAAGACACGCGCGTACCGATGGGCATCACCATGTTCGCCTACTGGGGCGTCGGCGTTCCGGTGGGTTGGTACCTTGCCTTCGCCCACGACATGGGCGCGCGGGGCATGTGGATGGGCCTGATCGCCGGGCTGAGCATGGCGGCGATCCTCCTTTTCCTGCGATTCTGGCGGAGCAGCGCCACGGGGCGCTGGCCGGAAGACGGCGGATCGGCGCCCCTGCCAATCCACACGTGATGCCATCGCGCCGACGCGCTACGCTCGACACAACCTTCGAGGAACCCGCTTAGATGCCGGACCGTCACGACGCCACGCCGCCACCCCTGCCCAGTCGCCCGCTGCCCGTTCCGCCGCCGCGGCGCGGAGGTGGTTTCGGCCGGTTCCTGCGAGGTCTTGGCCGGGGCCTCAACATCACCCGGCTGATCATCATCAATGCGATCTTTTTCGGGATCCTCGCGATCTTCGTGGTCGTGCTCATGGTCAGCGGCCGTGCGAACAAGGTCGAAGACAAGACGGTGCTGGTGCTGGCGCCCGAGGGGGCGCTGGTCGAGCAGTACAGTGCCGATGCGCTTTCGCGAACCATCTCCCGCATGTCCGGCGACGGCGTGAAGCAGGTGCAGGTGCGCGATCTCGTGCGCGCGATCGACGCCGCGGCCAAAGACAGTCGGATCAGCCAGATCGTGCTGCGCACCGACAAGCTGCAGGCGGGCGGCTTCGCCGCCCTGCGTGAGGTGGGGTCAGCCCTCGATCGCTTCCGCGCCGCCGGCAAGCCGGTGCTCGCCTGGGGCGTGAGCCTTGATCAGGGCCAGTATTACCTCGCCGCCCATGCCGACAAGCTCTACGTCGATCCGCAGGGCGGTGTCATGGCCACCGGTCTGGCCAACTACCGCCTGTTCTACAAGGATCTGCTCGACAAGCTTGGCGTGGAAGTCCACCTGTTCCGCGTCGGGCAGTTCAAGAGTGCCGCCGAGCCGTTCATCCTCGATCACGCCTCGCCCGAGTCGAAGGAAGCCGATGCCTATTGGCTCGGCGGTCTATGGACCTCCTGGATTGAAGAAGTGGCCACGCTGCGCCACATCGCGCCGGCCGAACTTCGCGCGGACGTGGACAATCTCGCCGAGCGCGTGCGTGACGCCAACGGCAGCCTGGCCGATCTGGCCGTGCAGGAGAAGCTGGTCGACGGTATCGCCAACGAGCAGCAGTTCGTGGCCATGCTGCGCGAAAGCGGCGTGCCTGCGGGCAAGAAAGACCAGGGTTTCCGTCAGGTCGAACTCGACGGTTATCTCGCCGACGGTGGGCTCTCCACGACCGACATGCTGCAGACCGGGCAGGGTGTCACGGTCGTCGTCGCCGAAGGTGAAATCACCTCCGGCAAGCAGGCGCAGGGCAGCATCGGTGGCGAGTCCACGGCCGCCTTGATCCGTGCCGTCCGTTTCGACCGCCGCACCCGCGCGCTCGTGCTGCGCGTGAACTCGCCGGGTGGCGAGGTGTACGCCGCCGAACAGATCCGTCGCGAAGTAGCGGCGACGCGTGCTGCCGGCATCCCGGTGATCGTCTCGATGGGCGATGTCGCCGCCAGCGGTGGCTACTGGATATCGATGAATGCCAATCGTATCTATGCGGAGCCGAATACCATCACCGGCTCGATCGGTATTTTCGGCATGTTCTACACGGTGCCGGATACCCTGGCCAAGATCGGCGTGAAGAGCGACGGCGTCGCCACGAGCCCGCTCGCCGGTGCGTTCGACATCACCCGCCCGCTCGACCCGAAGGTGAGCATTCTCATCCAGAGCATCATCGACAAGGGTTACCGCGACTTCGTCGGCAATGTCGCCAAGGCGCGCGGCAAGGACTTCGCATCGATCAACGCGATCGCCCAGGGCCGTGTATGGACGGGCCAGCAGGCGCTCGATCGCGGCCTCGTCGACCGGATCGGCAGCCTCGACGACGCCATCCGCGATGCCGCCGCGGAGGCGAAGCTCGGCAAGGATTTCAACGTGCGTTACGCCGAGAAACCGATGGGCGCCTTCGAGCGCTTCCTGACCCATGTCGGCGATAGTTCCGAGACCCATGTGGCGCTGTCGTGGGGCCTGCGTCTGCCGAGTTGGGTGGCCGAGTTGCCGCGGCTGGCGCCGGAGTTTGCGTTGTTCCGCACGGCGGAAGCGGGTAAGCCGCACGTTTACGCGTATTGCTTCTGCTCACCGCGGTAAGAGCATCGCCGCTGAAGCGGCTCCTACAATAACGCTCCTGTAGGAGCCGATTCATCGGCGATTATTTTGTGGGAGCCGCTTCAGCGGCGATGGATGCTGGCGATAACGGTTGGTCTACGCCTCACTGCGTCTGCGCATCCACCGCCTCACGCTGCGCCTTCGCCTGATCGTCCACCGTCTTCTGCACGTCCTGCGCCTTCTTCTTCTGCGCCTCCATCGAATCCCAGGGCGTCGATACGCGGGCCTGCGGTGTCGGCGGTTGCTGCGGCGTCGGGGGCGCCGGCTTCGAACAGGCGGCACAGGCAAGGACGAGTGCGAACGGAAGAGCGGTGCGGATCATGAGGATTCCCTCGGAGGTCGCGCTGAGTCTCGCGCGCGGCGCCGGTCAGCGCAATCGCGCGCCGTAGAAACCGTTACCCCGTTCCACCTCCACCGGCCAGCCGAACAGCTCCGAGAGGTGGTTGTCGGCGAGCAGGCGTTCCTTCGGCCCCTGATCGAAAAGGCGGCCCTCACGCAGCATCACCACGTGGTCGATCTCGGGAACGATTTCCTCCACGTGGTGCGTGACCAGTAAGAGGGTGGTGCCTTCGCGAGCCAGTTCGCTGAGCAGGTCGAGGAATCGTCGCCGCGTGCCGGGGTCGAGCCCGGCGCAGGGTTCGTCCAGTAGCAGCGCGCGCGGACGATGAACGAGTGCGCGTGCGATCAACACTCGCCGGGCTTCACCGGTCGATAGCGTCGAGACGTCGCGATCGGCCAGATGGGCTGCGCCGACGCGCGCAAGTGCTTCCGTTGCGCGGCGATGCATCGAGGGATCGACAACATGGTCGAGCCCGAGCGTCATCGATGCGAAGAAGCCCGAGAGCACGGTATTCAACGCCTGTTCGTTGCTCGCTTCGAACTCCCGGCGCAGATCGGACGACACGACGCCAAGGAGGGAGCGCAGTTCGGCGACGTTCCAGCGGTCGCGTCCAAAGACACGCACGACTGCCGACCCATCGTCGTGGACGAGGGGATAGATGCGTCGCTCGATCAACTTGACCAGGGTGGATTTGCCCGAGCCGTTCGGACCGAGGATGGCGGTGTGCTGGCCCGGTGCGATCACCAACGAGAGCGCGTCGAGAAGTCGCCGGTTCTCACGGAGCACCGTTGCCCGGTCGATGGAAAGCAAAGCGTCGTGGTCGGTCATCGCTCCATCCTGTCGCAAGCGGTCGATGGTCTCAACCCTTCGTCGAATCGCGGGCACGCTGTACGATTCATCCATCGAAGGAGACCCCACATGCACCCACGACTCAGCAGCTGGCGCCTCGACGGGCGCACCGCCCTCGTCACCGGAGCCAGCAAGGGCATCGGCTACGCCTGCGCGCGCGAGCTGGCGGTCCTCGGGGCCGATGTGCTCCTGGTGGCTCGCGACGAACTCCAGTTGGAGGAAGTGCGCGATGAGCTCTCGGAAGAGTGCCCCGAGGTCGAGATCCTGGCGATGGCCGCCGATCTGTCGGATGAGGAAGATCGTCTGGCCGTATTCGACTGGGTGGCCGACCTCGAGGTGAACCTGTCGATCCTGGTGAACAATGTCGGCGGTAACACGCCTCGCGCGACACTCGACTACGAGCCGGACGAATACCGGCAGCTCTTCGAGCTGAATGTCTTCTCCGCCTACGAGATGTGCCGCTCCGCGTATCCGCATCTCGTGCAGCACGCCAACGCCGCCATCGTGAATATCGGCTCCGTTTCCGGCATCACGCACGTGCGTACCGGGTCGCCCTATGGCATGACCAAGGCGGCCTTGCATCAGCTCACCCGGAACCTCGCCGTTGAATGGGCGGAAGACGGCATCCGCGTCAACGCCGTCGCCCCCTGGTACATCCGCACGCAACGCAGCGAGCCGGCCCTGGCCAACGCCGAGTATCTGGAAGAGGTCCTCGACCGCACGCCGATGGGACGTATCGGTGAACCCGAGGAAGTAGCGGGCGCTGTCGCCTTCCTCTGCATGCCGGCCTCGAGCTACGTCACCGGCGAAATCGTCGCCGTGGACGGTGGGTTCCTGCGTTACGGTTTCTGATGTTTCGCCATGGTTCGGCCCGGGTGTTGTCAGATGTCCCGGGTATCCTCTTCACGTGTCTACGGGAGGCCACAGGGAGCGATGACGTGACGCATTTTCATGTTCGCCGTGCGGAATCGGGCGATGCCGCCCAGATTGCGATCTGTCTGCAGTCGCTCGGCTACGGCGCGGATGCGGATTTGGTCAACGCCAAGCTGATTGCGTTCGGCGACGATACGGACGCAGTCCTTGTTGCTTGCAGAGGCACGCTCATCGTCGGCGTGGTGAGCATCCATGTCACGCCTCTCTTCCACGCGCCGGGGCATCTCGCGCGTATAACGGCGCTATCGATCCGCGAAGGCCATCAGCGGCAAGGCGTCGGGACGGCGCTGATGGCGGCCGCCGAGCACTGGAGCTGGACGTCCGGCGCATCCCGGGTCGATCTGACGAGTGGGAATCACCGCCCCGAGGCACATCGGTTCTATGAGTCGTTGGGTTACGGCACGGATTCGCGCCGATTCGTGAAGCATCGACCTGCCGATGATTGACCAACCTCGTCTCAACGGCAGGATTGCAGCTGATCGCGTAACCGGTCAGCTTTCGCGTCCAGCGGCCCGCGGTCGCTCTTGAAGGCGTTGCGAATCTGCCGCTGCGTGGCGTCGGCGTCGGCTTGCAGGGCCTGGCAGGTTTCCGCTGGACTTAGCTGGCGACACTGGTCCTGGACCCAGACGTAATTGCTCGTTGCGATCGCGCCGACGTTGCCTTTGCCGCGATTCAACTCCGGGGCCGAGGCAACAGCGGAGTTGGGATTGCCGTACGTGTCGGACAGTGAGCCACTAGCGACACCGAGCACGCCCAGTGGCGCCAGATAAGGCTGAGGGTTGCCATCGGCGCTCGTGTAGGCCTTGCCGTCGGTCGCTCGAACACAGCCGAACATCCGAGGCATCGGTGGTAGCGGTTGGGGAGGCGGGGGAGCGGCCGCCACGGCATCGTCCCGGCGGGGCGCTTCGGGCATGGGCGCCACCTGGCCGCTGGCCGGTGCCGAGTCCTCCAGCTGCAAGGTCTCCTGCCGCTGACTCTTCGCACACGGTGTCTGCTGGTAGATCGTCTGCCCACCCGCCACGCACTTGTAGACGGTTTCCGCCCGGGCGCCGCCCGTGGCGACCAGCGCCAGGGCGGCCAGTGCGAGTACCGCAAGACGCATGCTCAGAAGTCCGCGACGTGGTCTTCGGACGCGAAGCCCAGGGTCATGGCGCCTTCGCCAACGTTGACCATGCCGGTGATGCTCATCGGGCTTTCCAGGATTTCCACGCCGGCATCGCCACAGACGCGGGTGAGGGCGTGGTACCCGGTCAGAGCACGCATCTCGTCGAGATCACCGCCGTAGCTGAGCGACAGCGACGGCACCAGCAGGCCGGCCTGGACGCGCTTGGCCGCATAGTCGAACAGCACCTGGGCGCCATGGTCGAACCCGCGCACCTTGCCTACCGGGCCGGTCTCGCCGCGATGGGCGCGCAGGATCGGCTTGATGTCCAGGGCGGTGCCAAGCATGGAACTCATGAAGCTGACACTGCGGTCGCCCTTGCTGCGGGCGCGAGAACGCAGATAGTTAAGGTCCCGGGGCAACATGTAGCCATACGAGCAGTCGGCGATATGGGCCACGCGTTCGCGGACTTCGGCCGGTGACTTGCCGGCCTGGATCATGCGCACCGCCTCGGCAACCACGGGCGCGGAGCCGGCGAAGATGTTCCGGGTATCGACCACCCGCATCAGGAAGGGGCCCGTGATCCCCGCGGCCTCGCGGATGGGGCGGTAGTTCTTCAGGATGGCGAAGCTGGCCTTGATGACGTTGTCATGGATCGGGCTGCGCGTGGCCATGATCGTCAGACAGACGACGCAGTCGTAGTCCTTGACCAAGCGGTCGAGGAAAAGGTTCTGTACGTCCTCGACCGAACTGGGTTCGGTTTCGCCCGAGTGGCTCTTGCTCCCGAGCTTCTGGTTGCGGAAACGCTGGATCTCCGCCGGGTCGCGGTCGTCCTTGAACTTCTGGCCGTCCACCTTCACGGTGATCGGCATCACGGCGATGCCGTTGCGCTCCAGGAAGTCCTGCGGTACATCGCAGGCCGCATCAATCGCTACACCGATTCGCATCGGGTATGTCCCCCGTCGAAGGCCCATGGCCCAGCGGCACCCGAAACGCCCGCTGCGTTCCACTTAGCTCCGCTTGGGCCGGATGCTACACTTGCCCGAATGAATTTGGCACTCCGCCGGCGTGGCGTCGCCGGTAACCGCGTCGTCGGATTCCCCATGAAGACCAAGAACGAGATCGTCTCCAACTGGCTGCCCCGCTACACGGGCACCCCCCTGGAGGACTTTGGCCAGCACATCCTGCTGACCAACTTCGGCCATTACGTCGAGCGCTTCGCCCTCGACCACGGTGTTGAAGTGCGCGGCCGCGACCGGCCGATGCCCAACGCCACGGCCGACGGCATCACCCTGATCAATTTCGGCATGGGTAGTCCCAATGCCGCCACGGTCATGGACCTGCTCAGCGTCATTGCGCCCGAGGCAGTCCTTTTCCTCGGCAAGTGCGGTGGCCTGAAGCGGAAAAATGCCATCGGCGACCTGATCCTGCCGATCGCCGCGATTCGTGGTGAAGGCACCTCGAACGATTACCTGCTCCCCGAGGTACCGGCGCTCCCGGCCTTCCAGCTCCAGCGTGCCGTGTCGACGATGATTCGCGACCTCGGCCACGACTACTGGACAGGCACGGTCTACACGACCAATCGCCGGGTCTGGGAGCACGACGAAGCCTTCAAGGATTACCTGCGCCGCACGCGCAGCATGGCGATCGACATGGAGACTGCGACGATCTTCGCCGCCGGTTTCGCCAACCACATTCCCTGCGGCGCGCTGCTGCTGGTCTCCGACCAGCCGATGATTCCCGAAGGTGTGAAGACCGAGAGCAGTGACGCGGTCGTCACCGCCAACTTTGTCGAGCGTCACATCAAGGTCGGCATCGAGGCATTGAAGCTGGTACGTCGCCATGGTCGCAGCGTGAAGCATCTTCGGTTCGAGGACGATTCCCTTCCCGATTGATGCGCCACGGGATCTCACCAAGGACGACCATGAAACCCCGCGACCTCCTGCTCGGCATCCTCGTCACCCTGATCTGGGGAAGCAACTTCTCGGTGATCGAGGTCGGTCTTCGCGACCTCGATCCGTTCCTGCTCACCGGCTTGCGGTTCGCCTTCACGGCATTTCCGCTGATCCTGTTCCTACCGCGACCGCGCGATGTTCCACTCGTCTCGCTCGCCGCGTATGGCCTTCTCTTCGGGGTGGGCTTGTGGTGGGTGGTGAACCTGGCGATGTCGAAGGGCATGTCGCCCGGCCTGTCGTCGCTGGTGCTGCAGTTCAGCGCGTTCTTCACGGTAATTCTCAGCGCAATCATCCTGAGGGAGAGCGTACGTGGGCCGCAAGTGGCAGGCATGCTCGTTGCCGCGGCGGGGCTGCTCGTCGTGATCCACGCCACGTCGGGTACATCGACCACACTGGGCGTGGTGCTCGTCCTGCTCGCGGCGATCAGCTGGAGCCTTTGCAACCTGATCGTGAAGCGGCACAAGCCAAAAGACATGATGGCCTTCGTCGCGTGGTCGAGCGTGTTCTCCGCGCCGGTGCTGTTCGTGTTGACCTATGTGAACGAGGGCGCGGCGCCCTTCGTTGCGTTGTCGCACGGGGTGTCGTGGGCCGCCGTCGGTTCGGTGCTGTTCCAGGCGTATGTCACGACCGTGTTCGGCTACATGGTCTGGAACAACCTGATGAAGAAGTACCCGGCGGCGAGCGTCGCGCCACTGTCGTTGATCGTTCCGGTGTCGGGCATCGTCACCTCATACCTCGCTTTCGACGAGCACTTCGCGACGGGTGTGTGGATCGGCGCGGCCGTGATGCTCGCCGGCGTAGCGATGTTCGTCTGCGCACCGTACTTGCGTAAACCGCAACGCATGGCGACGCCGTCGTAGGAGCCGATTCATCGGCGATCCCGCGTCAGCGGGCCGGGTTTTCGAGAGCACCCAATCGCCGATGAATCGGCTCCTACAAAAAACGGACAAAAAAAGGCCGCTCCATCGGGAGCGGCCAATATCCGGGGAAATGCTTGCTGTTGTTGTTATGCGATGACGCTAAGCGGTGCGGTTACAGCGTGAAGTCGTAACGGGCTCCCAGGCGGATGGTCCGGGGATCCGAGAACGAGCGGGCACGCTTGTACTGCGGATCCGGCGTACCGCTGTCGGTCTCGCCGTACTCGTAGTACTGGGTGACGCGCTGCTTGCCGAGTGCGTTGAATGCGTCGGCCGAGAGCGTCAGCTTGTGATCGGCGAAGGCCGGCTTCCAGGCGACACTCAGGTCCACGTTGTAGGTCCACGGCGTGCGGCCGAAGGTGCCGCGCTTGGCGGGTTCGCCATTGCAGTAGAAATAGGCGGCGCCGTACTGGTTGGGATCGCCACCGACCGAATCCGGACGGGTGCCGATGCAGCTGACCGGGTAACCCGACGCGATACGCGTGACCGTCGAGAAAGCCCATTCGTCGTTCGGCGCATATGTGCCGTAGATGCGCAACTGGTGCTTCTGGTCGTTCGGCAGATCGCCGTTGGTGTTTTCCATGATGGCCGGGAAGTCCCAGCTCTCGGTGGTCGACACGTCGGCCTGGACGATGTTGGAATCGAGCTGGCCTTCGGAGTTGCCGTAGCTGCGCGAGTAGGTGTAATCGATCTTCGCGTACCAGTGGTCGCTGAACTGATGCTCGGCGTACAGGTCGAGCATGTAGTACGCGCGCTTGGCCCGCGGTTCGCCGATGTCGGCCGCCGTGAGCGGTACGCTCAGGTACTGGCCGGGAGCCGGCGACACGGTGAACGTGTTCGCGCGACCCGGGTTGTACAGCCAGCAGCCCGTGCTTCGCGCAATACCGGCCGCGACCTGATCGCTCAGGCCGTTCTCGTCACCCCAGGTCTGGATCGGCGACGAATCGCACGTGTCGTCGATCAGGCTGCGCAGGCGACGGTACATGGCCTTGGCGCCGACGACCCAGTTGTTGTCGAGCTGCTGGTCGGCACCGAAGATGTACTCATCCTGGTAGTACGAGTGCAGGCCCTGGGCAGAAACGGTCTTCGCATCCGGCGGGACGCCGTTGGCACCATTCTTGTTGAAGTTGCCGGAGTACGGACCCGCAACCAGGCCGGTGGGTTCACCCGTGGTCGGGTCGATACCGGTGAAGCCGAAGAGCTGCGACGGATAGGTCGACGGTCCGGCGCCGCGGATGGCGACCGAGGTCGGCAGGCCGAGATGGTAACGGCCAGCGTTGGCGTAGATCTTCAGCGAGCTGTCGCCGTAGACGTCCCACGACGCACCCAGGCGCGGATCGAGCTGGTGACGCGCGCTTGCATAGGCTTCGCCAGCGCCGTTGTAGTTGGTGAACTGCTCGTTACGCAAGCCGATATAACCGTGCCAGCGATCGGTGATCTGCCAGTTGTCCTCGACGAACTGCGAACGCTGGTTGGTGCGCGCCGAGGTGCCGGTGCTCAACGCCGTCTGTTCGACGTAATAGCCATTGGCGAAGTTCGCCGGGTTGTACAGGCCGGGGTCGAGGCCCAGCGCCGAGAGGCGGCTCTTGATGGCGGTGCCATCGGCGACATCGTTGTAAATGTACCCGGTGCCGCCTGTCGGAAGGGCACCCGACGTGGCGCGCAGCACATAGTTGTCCACACCGCCACGGAGATCGTGATCGCCGATACGGTATTCGATGTTGGCGCTCCAGCCGTGGCTGCTGTCTTCCGCGCCGGGGAGGAGGAAGGTCGAGCCGCCGACCGTGCAACCGGTCTGCGGATTGTTCGCGAACCCTGCGCGCTTGTCCGTAATCAGAGGGCAGGCCTGGCCGGTGGCCGAGTTGATGTCCTGGCTGTGGTCGGAATGCGAACGGCCGTACATCGCGTTGACCGTCAGATCATCGGTGATGTAACCCGTGTAGTGACCAATATACGTGTTGCCGCCCGGCGTCGCGTTGGTCTGCGTGCCGTTGTAGTTCTTCGTATAGACGTGACCCAGATAATCGCCGCGACCGGTCTGATAGCTATAGGCGCTGATGGATTGGTCTTCGGTCTCGGTATCGCCGATGCCGGTGAACTCGAGGATGTTGTTGTCGGTGATGTTCCAGTCGATCTTGGTCAACCAACGCTTGGTCTTGGAGACGTCGTGCTCGTCGTCGCTGGTGGTGTTCGGGCCGGTGTAGTTGCCGGTGTTCTTGATCCAGTCGGCCGCGGCGAAGAAGAACAACTTGTCCTTGACCAGTGCGCCACCGATGGAGCCGGAGTACTGCAGGTTTTCGTTGTCACGCAGCGCGTACGTGTTGCCCTTCTGGTACTTGGTGCCGTCGCGCAGGTCGATGTCACGCGGCTGCTGGTTCAGGCCTTCGGGCGACCAGAACACCTGCACGTCGCCCTTCCATTCGTTCGTACCACGCTTGGAGACGACGTTGATCACGCCGCCGGTGGAGCGGCCGTACTCGGCGCCGTAGCCGCCGATCAGCACCTGCTCCTGGTCGATCGCGTCGTACGGCAACTGGCGCGAGCTCACGCCGGTCAGCGGGTTGGTCGCCTGGAAACCGTTGATGTAATAAGCGTTCTCAGAGGCCGACGAGCCACCGAACGACAGTGCATTACCGTAACCGCGCACGGCGGGCGTGGTGCCCGGGGCGAGCAGGGCGATCGAGCTGATCGAGGTGCGGGCGATCGGCAGCTTGGACAGCTGGTCGGCGGTGAGCACGGTGCGCGAGTCGACCGAGCTGACGTCGATGCTGGGCAGTGTGTTCGCGGTGACCTGGACGCTACCGAGGTTGGTGGTATCTGCCGAACCGGCAGCCGCAGCGGTAGCGGCGAAGGAGACGTCGGTACCCTGGCTGATCTGGGTCTGCACACCCTTGTGTGTGTCGACGACCGTGCCGTTGTGCATCAGCGAGACGGTATAGGTGCCGATCGGCAGCGAGTTGGCGCGGTAGCGGCCACCCGAGTCGACGGTGATATCGCGGCGCAGGCCGTTGTCCGTATTTTCGATATGGACGATGTCACCGGGTGTGGCGGAGCCGAAGATGGCGCCGGTGGCGTTGCTCTGCGCCAAGGCCGCGCCGGCACCGCCGATGGATACGGCGAAAGCCACGGCAAGCGCGAGCTTGCGGCGCGGCGGCGCGATTGAACGGTTTGCGTACTGCATGAAACGTCCCTCCTGAAATAACGCGTGACGAATAAACGGGATGAGTCCGTCCGCATCCGCGCGGCACGCGGACGTTCCACCGAAGACCGGCGGGCGGAGAACCAAAAGGCATGTCGCTCGGCCGAACGCCTCTTAACGGGCGGACGGCGTCACGTCGTCAATCGAAAGGGGTGCACGCGATGGCGTGGTGTGGCATGTGCTTTTTGCTCCCCAAAAAGATCGTGCAAGACGTCGTCCCTGGCGAAAGTCGCGCCCGTTCTCATTCCCCTGAGGCGAGCTGACGACAGCGCCGAAGCGGCGCGTGAAAAGAACGTAAAGTACGGGAATGCCTAGGAACAATAGGAAAAAGTCCTAAGCAACTATTTGCGAGGCAAGTAGTTGCGGATGCTTCCATTGCTGGCCTCGGCACCTCGCAAGATGCGCCCGTTTGCCGTAAGACCCTTCGGCAACTCAGGGGGCTGATTCCCGTTGTGGAGTGCCTTGTTATTGCGAGCACCCAATCGCCGATGAATCGGCTCCTACAAAAAACGGACAAAAAAAGGCCGCTCCATCTGGAGCGGCCAATATCCGGGGAAATGCTTGCTGTTGTTGTTATGCAATAAAGCTAAATGGGTCGATTACAGCGTGAAGTCGTAACGGGCTCCCAGGCGAACGGTGCGCGGATCCGAGAACGAACGGGCACGCTTGTAGTTCGGGTTCGGATCGCCGGCGGCGGTGTCGCCGATCTCGTAGAACTGGGTCACGCGCTGCTTGCCGAGAGTGTTGAATACGTCGGCCGAGAGCGTCAGCTTGTGATCGGCGAAGGCCGGCTTCCAGGCGACACTCAGGTCGACGTTGTACGTCCACGGCGTGCGGCCGAAGGTGCCGCGCTTGGCGGGTTCGCCATTGCAGTAGAAGTAGCTGTTGCCGTATTCGTACGGGTCGCCACCGGCGGAGTCCGGACGGACGCCGATGCAGCTGACCGGGTAGCCCGACGCGATACGGGTGACCGTCGAGAACGCCCACTCATCCGTCGGCGCGTAGGTGCCGTAGATGCGCAGCTGGTGCTTCTGGTCGTTCGGCAGATTGCCGTTGGTGTTTTCCATGATGGCCGGGAAGTCCCAGCTCTCGGTGGTCGACACGTCGGCCTGGACGATATTGGAATCGAGCTGGCCTTCGGAGTTGCCGTAGCTGCGCGAGTAGGTGTAATCGATCTTCGCATACCAGTGATCGCTGAAC
>Ga0247741_1001339_pt1 | contig 13750 bp, 6 predicted proteins | sample UWRJL213509R2_FD_180945 | JGI IMG/M metagenome (GOLD analysis project Ga0247741, IMG submission 180945) | Plant litter microbial communities from Arlington Agricultural Research Station in Wisconsin, United States - UWRJ-L213-509R-2 | ecosystem: Environmental > Terrestrial > Plant litter >... | reverse complement strand
ACATTAAACCCGGTTGATGCCTCGCCCACAGTTTGTACTCCGGGTAGCGTTAATACCACTCGCAGCACATCAGCCTCGCCAAATACAGTAGGAACCTGTTTAATACTTTTAATATCGAGGTGATTTACACCTAACTGCACATTACGTACATTGGCTACCTTTTCGGCAGATATTTTTACTTCCTTTAAACTGGTTACCTGCTCCTGCATTTCAATATTTAACTTACCATCAGAATACAGTATGATTTGGCGGCGGGTATCGCGCATACCTATGCCGCGGATGCTTAAAATCTGTCTGCCTTTTGGCAGCGCAATTGTAAAATATCCAAACTGATCAGTTGCTACACCGGTTTTGGTATTGGTAACATAAATACTGGCACCCACTACCGACTCGCCCGATTTACCATCACGTACGTAACCAGACAAAGTGGCTTTACCCGCATCAATAGTGTTCGTTTTTATTCCTATTTCATAAAGTTTATTCTCCGTAGTAGCCTCAGGAACTTTTGCCTCTTTTTCATCGGTGAAATTAGCTGCGGGAACATTCACTACACTGGGTGATGTATTTGTGCCTGCTTTACTCCCAAAAAAATCTGCAGCCAGTTTGGTTTGAATCTCACGGCCCCGGGTAAGGAATATTTCATGCCTGGCGGTTACAGCATAATGAAAATTTGTATTCCTGAAAGCCATTCCTAAAACCGCTTCAACCGGTTTGTTATTTACCTCAACAGTAACTTTTAAGCTATCAAACTGTACTGGGTTGTAGTAAAAATGATACCCGGTTTTAGCTTCCAAGTCGGTTACTACCTGGTTAACACCCGCTTGTTGAAAGTTTACGGATATTAGGGGTACTCCGTTTTGCTGGGCATAGGTAAGCCTGCACAAAATCAAGAAACACAAACTCAATAAGTAGATTTTTTTCATTAGCAATTTATTTTCCTACTGTATATCCCGCAAAAAATCATACTGGCAGCAGCCGGTACAGCTTCCCATATCGCAAACTATTACTTTGACAACTCATCGTACCGGGTAGCTATGGCAATCATAGCTTCCTCAGGAGTTTTCTTAAATTTGATTTTATTGGTTTTTATATACTGAAGCAATTCTTTCTTTTTATCGTTTAAAACACTTATTAAAGCGCTTTGCCCGCTAACGCTATAATAATTGTTATCCTTTTTTAAATAAAAACTCAGACTCACCGGTGTAAAATACGTTTCAAGGGTATTCAGACCAGTAGTATTCTGGATAGATTTTGAACGCTTAACCAGCACTTCAAGCTTGCCGTTATATACTTGATCATAAAACCCATCACTCATAACTGTGTTGGTAGCTAATGAATCAGCGGTAATATGTATGAAATGATGGTTTAACAGATCAAAGCTTTGCACCCGTTCATTAAGCAGTATATATTTTGAAAACTTATTGTATAAAAGTGCCGCAACAACATTTCTGTTAATGTCGTATATCATGGGTACATTTTTATAAAATATCCCGTCGTAAGTAACTGTGCCAATTACAAAATCCCCTTTATCCAAAAAGTTGGCATTACCTTTTATTATGGGGTTATAAGAATCATATTCAGGGCCATTATATAAACGCGACTGTTCTCCTATAGCCGTATTAAACCCATCTTTAATACGATCTAATGCTATTTGTTGTGCCGATGTATCATGAGGTGCTATTTGTGCCTGAACAGACTTTCCCAGGAACATAAAGGCTATTACAATAAGATACAGGTTTATATTTTTTGACATTAAATGGTTTATAATAGTGGAATTTACATCACTTTAACTGAAAATCAAATATTTAAAAATAGCTTAGGCATAAATCAGCTTAAATGTATTAATGATGTTACAATTCAACTACTTTAAAATAATCCAAAAATTCAACTGCCACCTGCCACTTTAGCCAAAAATGGCATTACCGGGCTGTTATTGAGGCTGTTAATAAATTGACTAATGTTGATACTCCGGTAAATATATTGCTATGTGAATAAGATCAGTTTTATAGCACAATTTAAATACTCCTGCCAACTAAACCCGGGCATCAATGATTAGTCTATCAAATAACAAACTATAATATAATTTTAAATAACTATTTTATGAAAGCTCTAAAAGTAATAGCTGTTGCCATAGTTGCAATATTTGCGTGTACTGCTGCAAATGCTCAAACACATCGTCATCATCGTATACATCACCGTCATCACCACATGGTTCACCGCCATCACCACATGTAAAATAAAAAAGGCCCTGAATGAGCACGAATGGTCGGAAGAAATTCCGGCCATTTTTTATGTTTTGAAAAAGAGCCCTGGATCACCTCCGCATTGAACAACAATTAAAGCAATGGCCAGGTCCCTGACTTCCATTGCAAAACGTCTTTTGGAAGTTTTATAGCCTTGTTTATTCGCTTTTTTGTAGATCAATACCAGCATGCTTGTTATCAAGGTCATATATAAGATGACCTGCAGGCCGTTTTTATTAAGGGAAACCAGGTGGCTTACATTGAGTTCCTGTTTGAGGAACCTAAAAAAGACCTCGATGTCCCATCGTCTGCGGTAGCCCTGTGCGATATCTTTAGCTGATAAGTTGAACTCGTTGGTTAACAGCCAATACTCTTTACCCTGCTCAGCCTTGCTTTTTACAATGACCAGGCGAAAAGGACGATCCATCAGTATCTCTATGTACTGTTTATTTCCGCGTTTATTGGCTACAGGCATACCTGTATAAAGCCGAACAATGCTGTCTCTGAGCAAAATTGATTCACCCATATCTATGTCTTGCCCTTGGGCGATGAGTGATTCTATCACCTCGAACTTCCTGTTCTCCTTCGCGCGGCAGATGAAGGCCGTTTCGCTTTCACTGAATGCTTTCATTGTCCTGGTGGATTGAAGTCCTCTGTCCAGCACATAGATATTCTGATGGCCGTGCTCTTTTTTTACATGTTCCCTGACAACCTCCGGCAGCGCATTATCTTCGTTGCCATACTTTGGACTGGTGAATACATGGGCCAGCCCTGGCAAAATACCATCGAAGGCAAGGCTATATTTGACCGCTTTCTTACTGCTGCCGGAAAGAACGATGCCTTCGGTCAGCTTACCGGCGGTTTCACTAATTATCGTACTGTCTACCCGGATGAGGTTATACTGCTTTCTTTCTGTTAAAGTATAAGAGCCGGAAAAGCGCTCGTAAATGTATTCATAGATCTGCCGGAAATAATCAGGATCGACTTTGGACAGCCTTTCGGAAATAGAACTTCTGCGTACCTTTTCATCCTGATCGAGATTGAAAAGCACTTTAAATACCGAATCGTTGAACGTATCCTCAAGCGTTCGTTGGCTGAGCCTGTCATTGTCTAGAATGCCGTAGAGCAGCAAATAAAACAGTTTGTTGCCATGTAGAACTTTCGCGTAATGGTCGATCTTGGTCGTGATCGACAAGTTTGCTATCAAGGCTTCTGGAATGAAGCCTAAGAGCTGTTTTACGGTGACACTATGATCTTTAAAAATGGCCATATCTTATTGATTTACAGCATTTAATATACTTAAAATCATTAAGAAAAGCAAATAAATAATTGATAATCAGATAGTTAAATGAAAAAAGAAATCCCCGTAAATAAAAAAGTCGGAAGAAATATTCTTCCGACCATTCGTGGATGATTATCCGGCTTTTGCTTTTAGGGAAGATTATATTTTATCTTAAAAATAAGTACCGGCTTACCCGAACTTTAAACAGTGTAGCTCTAAAAAAATAAAATGTAAATTAATTGTTACAAATAACATTAATTATTTTTAAATTAACTTTAAAAATAAACCAATTACAAACTTATAGAATCTTAGGTAAAAAATTGATTTTCTGATTATTATAAATTAAATTAAACATGATTTAATTAAAAAATCAAGAAAATAATCAATTGTTACGAGCAATTTTATCCAATAAATATTTTGACAAGTGATGTTTTATTACTCAGTATATATTAAAAATATGAAATATTTTTTACTCATTATTTTTATTTCACTGCTAAACTTTAAAGCCTATTCGGTTGATAAATCAAGCGATTTGTTGGATAACTTAAAGAACGAACTAAATAAGAAAAGCGAATACGAACATACCAAGGAATTAAGGATAACAAATTTAAAAACGCTATATGCAAGGCTGTCAAAAACGGATTATGCCGGGCAGTTCAACGTATTAAATAAGCTCTATAACGAGTATAAATCCTATCATGCCGATTCTGCCTATGTGTACGTAAACAAGATGGTTACCCTGAGTTTGTTAACCGGGAATAAGGCACAGGAACAGCATAATTATGTGAAGCTTGCCTTTATCCTGCTGTCATCGGGCATGTTTATGGAAACTTTAGAGGTTTTGCAAAAGGTTGATGTAAATGCTTTAAGCAGCGATGGTAAGGTTGATTATTACTTGTCGCTGGCCCGGTGCAATTATGAACTGGCTAACTATAGTGAAGATAACAGGTTTACACCCAGATACCTCCGAGCCGGAGATGCCTATATCGACTCTGCCATTTTATTTTGTGCCAGGGAAAAAATGAGTTGCAACTATTTGTTCGGGCTAAAAAACATACGCGAAAACAATTTTGATGAAAGCAAAGCCCGGTTTGAGAGATTACTGAGTAACGATACCTCCATATCCCGGCATTTAGGAGCCTTGGTTTCCAGCTCTATGGCTGCCATTTGTTTGGCTAATAAAGACCGAAAGGAAGGCCGCGACCTGATGATCCAGGCGGTGATTTCTGATGTAAAATCGTCAATAAAAGAAACCATGTCGCTGTACACCCTTGCAGAGTTATTATATGAGGAGGGGAACATTAATGATGCTTATAGTTTAATAAAGGTGGCCAAGGCTGATGCCGATTTTTATGGCGCGCGCCAGCGAAAATTACAGGTAGGCAAAATATTGCCTTTAATTGCCGAGGCCAAGCTTAACCATTCAGAACATCTGAAAACACGTATGTGGGTTTTTCTGCTTGTTTTGGCGGTGGTTACCTTGTCGGTTTTGTTTTTCCTGGTTAAACTGGGTAAACGATTTACTAAACTGAATAGTAAACAGCGCAAAATTGATGCAAGTAATTTTAAGCTTACGCAGGTAAATGATCAGCTTTTAAAAGATGCCAGTGTTAACATGGAATACCTGGGGCAGTTTTGTAAGGTGATATCAGATTATATCACCAAGCTCGAGAAACTGAGCTTTTCATTAAAAATTAAACCGGCTACACACCGCAACGAGATCATATATGATTTGATCAATAACCTGGACATGAAAAAGGAGCGGCATAAGATGTACTGCAATTTTGATCATATGTTTATGCAGCTTTTTCCAAACTTCATCACAGCTTTTAACAGTATGTTTGAGGAGAAGGATCAGATATGGCCGGCAAAAGGACAGATATTAAATACCGACCTGCGTATATTTGCTTTGATCAGAATAGGCATCAAAGAAAATGAAGCCATAGCCAAAATACTGGAATATTCGGATAGCACTGTATATGTATACCGGATGAAGATAAAGGCTAAGTCAAAGTACCCCGATCAGTTTGAAGAACGGATCATGAATATTAAAGCTACAGACGTAACAGATTCGTCTTTTAATTTAACTCCCGTCCTGAGTTAAAAAAACGCTATAATTTTATTCTTATTAGCTATAAATGGCAATAAAAAGCGGTTATATTTTTTGGCCTTGTCAATAAATTAAGTAATTGATTATTAGTGATATAGCTTTTATAAAGCTTAAAAAAAGTTATATTATTTGGAAAATAATTTTGGGCAAAGTCGCCATAGGGTAAAATAGTGCTTTCCGCGTATTGAAATGGCTAAATTGCATTAAGATTTAATACATATTATAAACCAAAACAGGTTACGATCCCCCGTAATTAATATTCGATCTTAAATTATTAGGCACAATACAGCCTTATGGCCATGCTGGGTGTAAACTGTATTTGAAATGATTTAATGCCGGATCCTTATCATGATCAAAGCATGTAAGTAGTTTATATGGTGCTTTAAATTGAAGAAATTATAATCAACTAAATCTCACTAATTATGCAATTGAAACACTTACTCAATGTATGTTTTTTTGCTGTTATGCTTTTTATCGCGGCCCCTGCTATGGCCCAAAATAAAATATTAACGGGAAAAGTAACTGACAAAAAAGATGGTTCTCCTTTAATAGGGGTATCTGTTATTACCGCACTGGGAGCTTCCGGCGGGGCAATAACTAATGTAGACGGCGCCTTCAGAATTTCGGTTCCTGAAGGTACAAAAAGCCTCATATTTACTTATGTAGGATACAACAACCTTACTGTAAGTATTAGTGGCACAACCGTAAATGCAAGTATGGAATCAATCAGTAAAGCACTGAATGAAGTAGTTGTAATAGGCTACGGAACGCAGCGTGTAAAAGATGCTACAGGCTCGGTTGCCTCATTGGGTACAAAAGACTTCAACAAAGGCGTTATAGCCACTCCCGAGCAATTATTGCAGGGCCGTATAGCCGGTGTTCAGGTAACCCCTTCAAGTGGTGAGCCGGGCGCAGGTGCAACCATCAATATTCGTGGTGCCAGTTCTATCCGTTCAAATAATAATCCTTTATATGTAGTAGATGGTGTGCCATTAGATAATGGTGGTACTGCCGGCGGTTTTGACAGTGGTGCCGGTGCTTCTTCGGCACGTAACCCATTGGCATTCATTAACCCGGCCGATATTGAAAACATCAGTATATTAAAGGATGCCTCGGCATCAGCTATATATGGTTCGCGCGGCGCCAACGGTGTTATATTAATAACCACCAGAAAAGGCCGCAAGGGTCAGGGCATCCAGTTCTCTGCAAATACAAGCTCATCACGGGCTGCCAAACGTTATGACCTGTTAGGCCGCGATCAGTTCCTGGCAGCTGTTACTTCTGTAGGTGCCGATGCTTCTGCGGTAGATTACAAAGGCAATACCGACTGGCAAAAACAAATTTACAGAACCGCTATATCTCAAAACTATACTTTAGGTTTTGGTGGTGCAAGCAACACCGGGTCATACCGGGCATCTTTTGGTTATGACGATCAGAAAGGTATTGTTAAAAACACCAGCCTGAAACGCCTTTCGGCACGTATTAACGCTTCTCAATCCTTTTTTGGCGACAGGTTGAAATTAGATCTGCAATCGTTATACTCAAATGTAAAAGATCAGTTTGCACCTATCACTAATAACGCCGGTTTTAACGGAAGTTTAATTGGTGCCGCATTGCAGCTAAACCCAACAGCACCTGTGATTGATGATCAGGGCCGGTATTTTAACCTTAACGGTTATGACGACGCTGGTTTTCCAAAAGGTAATAGCTTCCGGAACCCGGTTTCCATGCTAAATCAGATAGATGACCGGGATAACATCAACCGTTACCTGAACAATTTAACAGCCACCGTAAGGTTGTTCCAGGGCTTGTCTTACAAAGGCAACTTTGGAGCCGATATATCAAGGGGACTCAGAAAAACCTTTTATGATCCTAAAGTTATAGGCTTTACCGATGCAACAAACATCAGAGATTTCAATGTTCCGGCAGCTACAATTAACGGCCGGGCTATTTACCAAAATACCGAACTAACCAACTACACTACAGAGCATACTTTAAACTACGAAAAGAAATGGCAGAATAACAGCTCATTAACTGCTTTATTAGGTTATTCATACCAGGAGTTTAAACACTATGACCGGGCAAATATAGCCTGGGGTACCTCGGTACCGGGAGTGTTGAAAAAAGATTTTAATGATTTTAAAAATCACCTTGCTTACCCGGTAGGTAACATTAACGGTCTTGATAGCAGCAGCTACAAACTGCAATCATATTTTGCCCGTGTTAACTACTCGTACAAAGACCGCTACATTATTACCGGTACTATCAGACGGGATGGATCATCGCGTTTTGGTACAAATAATAAATACGCGAATTTCCCGGCAGGTGCTATTAAATGGCGCATCAGCAGCGAGGAATTTGCACCCAAAAACATATTTCAGGATCTGAGCCTGAGGTTAAACTATGGTCAAACAGGTAACCAGGAATATCCGTCATATGCTTCATTGGCATTAAGGCAATTGAACTACTTTGGTACTGCAAACCCACCACAAAATGCGGCTAATCCCGATTTGAAATGGGAAACCCAAACAGCTTATGGTGCAGGTATTGACTTTAGTATACTTGACGGGCGCTTAACCGGTACAATTGATTACTTTAATAAATCACAAAAAAACCTGTTGTTTTTTCAGGATATAGCACAACCGGCTGCTACACCCCGAATATGGGTTAATTTACCGGGTAACGTTAGGAACAAGGGTGTGGAAGTTGGCCTTAATTTCCAGGCAATACAAGGTAAAGTATTCACCTGGGATATTGCTTACAACATGACTTTCCTTAAAAACCGCATCGAAAATTTTGGTAACCGTAACGTAATTACCGGTAATATTGATGGCCAGGGTTTATCAGGTGCTTACGCGCAGGTTTTCGCCAACGGTTATCCGCTGTATACATTTAACGTACCAAATTATGCTGGTTTGGATGCCAATGGTTTCGGTATCTATCCGCAGGGTATTGACGTTTCAACCATACAGGGCAGTCCTATACCAACCTTTACTGCAGGTGTAACCAACAGCTTTACCTATAAAGGCTTTAGCCTGAGTTTCTTCTTAACCGGAGCTACCGGCTTTTATATCTATAATAACACCGCAAACGCGTTTTTCTATAAAGGTAACCTCGTTAGCGGCCGTAACGTAACTAAAGAAGTTGCAGCGTCTAAAGAAAATCCGCTTAACTCTGGTGAGGTATCAACCCGTTTCCTTGAAAAAGGCGATTTCCTGCGGTTAAGCAATGCCGTTGTGGGGTATACATTCCCGCTTAAAAACAGTGGCCCAATTAAGACACTTAGGGTGTCGTTAACCGGTCAAAATTTGTTTCTGATCACTGGTTACAGCGGTCTGGATCCTGAAATTAACACCAATAAAGAAAGAAACGGTGTGCCTTCAAGGGGTATCGATTATACAGCATATCCAAGTGCGCGAACATTTACATTAGGTTTAAATGCAAGTTTCTAAAAAAAATATGATCATGAAAAAAGTAACTTCAAGAGCAGTAATTTGCAGTTTAATTCTTTTAATAGCCGCCGGCTGTAAAAAGTTAAACGAAACGCCCTATGGGTCAAGAACGGTGGATCAGGGTGGGGCAGCCTCAGCAACAGATTTAAACGGGGTTTATACACAATTATACGGACAAGCAGACCAGGCTAATACATATGCACTGCAAGAGCACCCTACAGATGAAATGATGGGCCCTACACGTGGTACGGATTGGGGCGATTTTGGTACATGGCGCAAGCTGCACACCCATACCTGGACACCAACACACAACCAGGTAAATGATACCTGGGATCAGCTTAATATTGGTGTATACCGTGCAAGCCAGGTAATAGGAAGGGCAACCGACGCCAAGATCAAAGCCGAAGCCAGTTTTTTAAGGGCATATTTTATGTTCCAGGTTGTTGATTTGTACGGTCAGGCTCCTTATCGTGATCCGGCGGCTCCAAACTCGGCTATCCCTATTGTGTATAACCGTAGCGAGGCTACCGATTTTATTATCAAAGATCTGGAACTTGCCGAAGCAACCTTAACTACATCGGCCAATATTGGTATTGCAAGTAAAGCAGCTGCTCAGGCCCTGCTTGCTAAAGTTTACCTCAACAAAGCAGTATACAAAGCCTCAACAGTTGGCGGCCCGTTTACCTTTGATAAGGCCGATATGGATAAAGTAATTGAATACGCCAATAAAGTTACTGATGCCGGGTATACGCTGGAGCCAGCCGGTAAATACTTTCAGGATTTTGCCTGGGATAATACGGAAAAATCACACGGAAATATTTTTGGTATCTACAATACCGCAACCAACGCTCCTGCATCAGCAAAAAACCGTTGGAGAATGGGCTTGCACTATAATCAAACACCTGATGGCTGGAACGGATTTACCACTCTCGCCGATTTTTACAAATCATTTGAAGAAACAGACGAACGTCGCGGTATTGATTATCCGGGCCTTACTGATAAAATTGGCTTAAGGGCAGGTTTTGCTATTGGTCAGCAATACGGCCCTGGTCACGTTGCATTGAAAGAAAGAGGTGGCAAGCCATTGATCTTTACCGAAAATGTAAACCTTAACTTTTCTACAGAAGCACAGGGCATAAGGGTGTTTAAATATTTCCCGCTGCCATCAGCCAATAACACAGTTAATGACGATAACTCTGATAACGATTATGTATTTCTCCGCTATGCCGACGTTTTGCTTGAGAAGGCCGAAGCTATTTTGCGCGGAGGTACCGATCCGAAGGGTGAAACTGCGGTATCCATTGTAAACGCCATCCGCACCCCGCGTGGCGCCACCCCGGTATCAAGTGTTGATCTGGTACTGATGCTTGCCGAAAGAGGACGTGAGCTTTACTATGAAGGCTGGAGAAGGAATGACCTGATCCGTTTTGAAAAATTCAACGATCCGGTTGATCAGCGCCCTCAAAAAACCGATAAAAGTAAAACCCTGTATCCTATACCACAACGTGCTGTGGATACCAACCCTAACCTTAAACAAAATGCTGGTTACTAATATTTAATATTGAGATTTATTTGATTAAGAGCAACGTAGCGGAATTTTTTCCGCTACGTTTGTTTTTTTCATATCTTGTGTATGATGCTATTTAAAAAACCGGCCTTTTTCGCTTTAGCCATCTGGATGTTATCTGCATGTAATAACGGACATGACAAGCCTGCTTTGTTCACGCTCCAGTCAAACGCAGATATTGGCGTAAATTTTATAAATCAGTTAAATGAGCAGGACCGTACCAACGTGTTCACCTTTCGCAATTATTATAATGGCGGGGGCGTAGCCGTTGGCGATATTAATAACGACGGGCTCAACGATGTTTTTTTAACCTCCAATATGGGAGGCAACCAGCTCTATATTAACAAGGGTAACTGGAAATTTGAAGATGTAACCGCTAAAGCCGGAGTTAAAGGCACCAAGTACTGGAGCACCGGCGCTACCATGGTTGACATTAATGGCGATGGCTGGCTTGATATTTATGTGTGCCATAGTGGTAATGCGCGTGGCAACGAAAAAGGTAACGAACTGTTTATTAACCAGCATAACGGTACATTTAAGGAAGAGGCGGCAAAGTACGGCCTGGTAGATAACGGCCTGTCTACCCAGTCTATATTTTTTGATATGGATAATGATGGCGACCTGGATTGCTTTATACTGAATAACTCGTTCCGCCCCATTGGGAGCTTTGATTTTAACAAGAACTTAAGGGCAATTGTTGATGAACTGGGCGGTGCGCGCCTTTACCGTAATGATAACGGTCATTTTACCAACGTAACTAAGCAGGCTGGTATATTCTCGAGCGATATTGGCTTTGGCCTGGGTGTTTCTGTTGTGGATATTAACCAGGACGGCTATCCTGATATTTATGTATCAAACGATTTTTTTGAGCGCGATTACCTGTACATCAACCAAAAAGACGGAACTTTTAAGGAAGATATCCAGAACCAGATGGGGCACCTGAGCTTAGCTTCAATGGGATCAGATATTGCGGATATTAATAACGATGGCCAGTATGATATATTTACTACGGAGATGCTGCCCGAGGGCGATCAGCGCCTCAAAAAAATGACCTCCTTTGAATCATACGATGTAATTAAGGCCAAGCAGCGCGATGGGTATTATAACCAGTTTATGCAAAACTGTTTGCAGGTAAACAACGGCGACGGCACGTTTTCCGAAACCGCGTTTTACTCGGGCGTGGCAGCTACCGACTGGAGCTGGGGCGCCCTGATGTTTGATATGGACAACGATGGCTGGAAGGATATTTTTGTATCAAACGGTATCTACAAAGACCTTACCGATCAGGATTACATTGAGTTTTTAGGCAACCGTGATAACATGGCCAAGATTGCAGAGGGGCGTAAAAAATTCGACTATAAGGATTTTACCGACAAAATGAACTCAACGGCCTTATCCAATTATGCATACTTAAATAATCATAACCTCACCTTTACCAACAAATCGGCCGTTTTTGGTTTGGATAAGCCATCATTCAGCAACGGTTCAATTTATGCCGATCTGGATAACGACGGCGACAATGACCTCATTGTAAATAATTTGAACGCCCCGGTAAGTTTTTATAAAAACAATGCCGAAAAAACGGGCAATCACGATATTGAGATAAAGCTGAAGGGGGCGCAGCAAAATACCTTTGGTGTGGGTACTACCATAAAGGTATTTATGAAGGATAGCTCGCTTATTTATTATAACCAACCCACCCGTGGTTTCCAGAGCTGTACATCACCCAATTTGCTTACTATTGGTTTGGGTAAGCATAAGGTTGTTGATTCTGTACAGGTTATTTGGCCGGGAGGTAATTACCAGGTTGTAAAAAATGTAAAGGCCGATAGTGCATATACCTATAAACAAGCCGATGCCAACTTAAAATATGATTGGGCAAAACCTGCCGTAAAAACCATGTTTGCCGATGTAACCAAATCAGTTTTTGACAGCATACCCAAACATCATGAAGACGATTTTATTGATTTTGATAACGAGCGTTTAATGCTGCAAATGCTATCGACAGAAAACCCGTATATGGCATCTGGCGATGTGAATAACGATGGGTTAACCGATTTTTATTTCGGCAGTTCTAAAAGTTATGATGCGGCCATATATATTCAGCAGCGTAATGGTAGGTTCAAACAAACCATTCCCGACGATCTGAAAAAGCAGAATTATATTGAAAACGCAGGCGCTGTATTTGGCGATTTTGACGGCGATGGCGACCAGGACCTGATCATTGGCGTAGGGGGTAATGCTGACGAGGCCGAAACACCCATTTACAGTCCCCGGTTTTATGAAAACGATGGTAAGGGTAACTTTCACCGCAATGCTGATAAAACTATTCATACCCCGGTAAATGCCTCGGTAATTATAGCTGCCGATTATGATGGCGATGGTCACCCTGATCTATTTATCGGCGGCAGGAGTGTGCCCGGGCTTTATGGCTGTTCTCCACAATCATACGTATTGCATAATGACGGTACGGGACATTTTACAGATGTATCTGCAAGTGTATTAGGTAGCAACACCAAACTGGGCATGGTCACAGCCGCTAAATGGGCCGATATTGATAAAAATGGCTCTCCCGATTTAATTGTTACCGGCAATTGGATGGGCATCAGGATATTTAAAAATAACCATGGTAAATTTACTGAGGATAAACGCCTGGCTAATTATAAAGGCTGGTGGAACACCCTCGAAGTAGCCGATGTTGACGCCGATGGTAACCTCGACATTATTGGTGGTAATTTAGGCCTCAATGCAAAATTCAGGGCATCGGTTGCCGAGCCCATGAAAATTTACGTTAAGGATTTTGACAATAACGGCACCAGGGAATGCGTAACTTCCATGTACAAAAATGATGGCATAAGTTATGTTTTTCACATGAAGCCCGAATTGGTAGGGCAATTGCCTATATTGAAAAAGCGCTTTTTACGCTATATTGATTATGCAGGCAAACCATTTAGCGAGGTGTTTACCCCGGAGATGCTTGCAGGTGCCGAAACTCATGAAATGAATTTTTTAGCATCGGCCGTGTTTTTAAATGAAGGTAACAAGTTTAGCTGCAAACCTTTCCCTGCCGATGCGCAGCTATCAACCGTAAACACT
>Ga0247741_1001337_pt1 | contig 13750 bp, 16 predicted proteins | sample UWRJL213509R2_FD_180945 | JGI IMG/M metagenome (GOLD analysis project Ga0247741, IMG submission 180945) | Plant litter microbial communities from Arlington Agricultural Research Station in Wisconsin, United States - UWRJ-L213-509R-2 | ecosystem: Environmental > Terrestrial > Plant litter >... | reverse complement strand
TCACAGAATGGCGGCAAAAATGTTCTCGTTAGCATCCTGTGGTGAGGCCCATCAACGAATTTGAAGTCCTCTCGTCAAGCTCACGGTTGCCTTGCAAAGTCATGCTATTCTATGACATAGCGATTACCTTCGGAGAGGAGGTGGAGGTCATATGGGCTAGGAAGTTCTCTATAGTCAGCTGGCTATGGTTTCTAGTGCGTGATTTACATTGATAACTCGTTCCTACCAATTACATCTTCGTGTTTCTTTTTAGAACCGGTACCTCTCGCCTCTGGGATATATTGTGATTATAGTCTGTGAGTGTCGCTACGAAACAGATCTCGCTATGTGGCTGAGGGAGCCTTCATAGCATTTCATGATCCCTCTTGGACAAAAGCAACATGCGAGCGCTATGTGTTATTTCCCGAGGCTCTAAAGGTCGTAACCTCGTTTGTCATTGGAGGTGAGTACTTGAAACATGTGCGTTACGCAAACCATGCTGAAACGAAGTCTAGTTATTTTTATCTTACGCCTCTACGGCATTTATTCGCAGTCATATTCTATCGCTGCCTTTGCTGCAGTGCTCCTGGTCGCGGAGCTTGCAGTCAAGATTGTAGGCTGCTTAAAACATGACCTGGATCTTGCATTGACGTTAAGATAGTACGCTTTCACCGATGGCACCAGTCTCCAGTTACCCGGAGGTGAGTCTCGAAATCAAGAGTGATAGTGATCGTGTTCATTTGCTGACAGTTGTGTAATTACAGGTCTTGTTGGATGCATCTTGGTTGGAAGAGATCCTACGCATGTAACTTCTTGTTTCTTTCAATGTTCGATACTTAAAATCTTTTCTAGGCGTTTCGTTTATACTTGGATCGCCGAACTTGTCTTCGGTGAGTTGAGATCCATGCTGTTCGGATGCCGGGATTTATGATTCCCGTCCATACGAATTTCCAGACTCGGCCATCTTTTTTATGACGCTGTATCGTGTCATTGAGTACAGCCGTCAATCGAGAGGTGGTGCTCTGAGTCTCATTGAACTCGTTCTGCGTGATGGTAACTTCAGAAATTTTCAAGGTTTTCGCACAGCTGATGGTTCTAAACTTAGGCGTTATCTACTTCGCAGTTATTTTTGCGGCTAACGTGGCCACCACAGTGGTTTTCCTGGTAGGTCCTTTTATATTATATGTGTCAAGCCTCGATCCTAAATATTGTAAGGTTGCTCCCGTATGTTCTGCACCTCTATCCAAGGTGTAAAGATATCAAAATTCTTATAATACATCAGGACAATCTAAAGGCGATCACTGCGAGCTTTAGCACTCTGTGAGTACTGATGGATCAGGCGGTATAGACAGCTGAATAACATTCTTCCCTAGTATAACAAGTTTGATGACTTCAAGGCTGATCCTAAATCTCCGAACTGCTTGCGCAAACGTACCAACTATCGAAATCCACATGTCACGATCTACATGTACGCACTCTGTCCTCTCCGTTCAGTGGCTCTCTGAAGTTTATCCACATTCAGATAAGCAAGATAATACCTGATCAATCCCTGGATTAAACTTCTGAACAAGTAATCGCAAGTCTTTTGAGGCATCACAGTGAGACGAGGTCCTTCAATTGAACTTCTCTGCGTTTCTCACCAGGTGATTCTCATGTGCACGTGTAACTACGACCGCCACGGAGGTCTGACCTGTAGTCTTGCTTCCGCGTTGCCCTCATTACATGGCTATCCCACTTAACATGTTGCTACATGAAAGAAACATGTTCTAATACATAGGAAGTTGAGTTGAGTTTGCCCATTCAAATTCGGTGATATTCCCGTGGTTCTGGTTCCGTAGTGGACTTCGATATGATCATTACAGTAGACGTTGCTAGTTTCATTGAACATCCAGCCAAATACATTGTCTCAAAAATATAGTCAATATATGTACCAGTTCTCTGTAAATCTGATCAGGCTATCCAAATTCAAAGTCCACGCGAAGCTGATAACGGCCCTCAGTTGGAAGCCCGTCGTCGATAGGACTCACTGAGGGGATCACACAGCTGAAAGGACCCACTGTATTGTTGAGGAACAGACTAGTAGGCTGTAAGATAGGTCGTGGGCGTAAGGTAAGGTAAGAAGAGGCGATAACTTCCGTTGCTACAATAATGGTCCGTAGGTAACACATACAAAGTCCGTACGTGGGTGAGACTGGGCGCCAGGCTAACATCCAGTGATTGTGTATAGACTCGTACTCCTCGCTTTGAGGAGCCAGGTAGGTGGGACCAATTGGCACTGGTTAGCTATACTGGTAAGCGTAGGCGTTGATTCGAATTGGAATCGGTCGGGAAGAGGCATTAAAATCAAGTGAGGGCAATGTTCATATAGAAGAGAAAGAATATGTGGAGGGAATGGTAGATGACGTGCGGCGTACGTTTATGGTCGTACTGGGTCCTACGACAATCTTAGCTCCTGCAGACGAGGGTATTGGGGTGAAATTGTTATTGCGCCACTATCTCAGAAGTGTGTTGGAAGACCAAGGGTGAATTCCATGATCTTTGAATACGAAATTTGACCTAAATGTGGTAGTCAGTTCACTGAATTTGAAAGATCGCGAAAAAGAAGCTAATGGTCAGCGTCAGATCAGCAAGCAAAGGACCTTTGTGCGCCAATTCATGAATACCTGTTTGCCAACAGAACAGATTTGCGAGGCCCCAGGTCGCACTCTCTGAGGAACCACAGATATATCCGATGATTACTCGAAGCTAGTCAGGCCGACAGACGGATATATTCGTATCTGCTGACCCCATTTTAAATGGAAAGAGGTGGATTAAAAGAACAAAAGTTACGGCCATTCGGAAGAGAAGAATATTGAAGGAAAGAAGTAGAGACAGGACATGCATTTAGCATCGGAATCACTCGACATAGGTGCTACTGCACAAAATAAATTGGCTTGGCATGTAGACTGGAGGATTTATGAATAGAAGAGAGCGAGGTTCTTCTCTGATGGTGTGGACTGGGTGAGAAGGTACCTGGACGAAGAAAGGCGGTGGGCAAGTCCGCCCAAAGAGCCTTGACGATGGGAAGGAGACGCGGCCAAAGCGAGAAAAACGACGAGGGACGTATGTGTACGTGGAAACCATATAAAATATATCAACAGGGTGACGATATTCGATGATTGGACATGTCCAGCTGGTCCAGCGGTAGCGATTGCGTACAAAGAAGCAAGAAATTGTCGCAATGTAGGTCTAAATCTTAAATTCACATTTTGCTTTCCGTCATCAGATCGAGTTATAGACCAAAGGAAGCGGCAGAGATTTACGAGGTTAACAAGGTCGAGGAACTCCGTTGCACCAATCGTAAATCCAGAGACGCGTAACGATTTCGAATACGTGCGACGTGTTTTATCACGTGCTGTCACGGTTGGAACTTGGTCACTGGTCGCCGGACTTTCCGAAATCCAAGGTGGACCAGGCACATTTTACAGCTGTTTTCATATCGATAGACTCGTTTCGATTTTGCAGCGCTCAGTGTTTTTGTTTATACGTTGGGGCTTTACAAACAACACTAACCAAAATAGGACCAGTTCTCACTCCATTGTCCACCTCTGCTGCGGCTCTGCATTCCAAGTTGAGCAGTGGGGTGGTAGAAGGCGCTTGCTGGCAAGACAGTCATGTCCGCAACGTGCCTGTGATACCCCAGCCTCACATCGTATTTTGGTTAGTTATATTTGTACAGCCCCGCCGTATAAACAAAAACGCTGAGCGCTACAAAATCGAAACGAGTTTATCGATATGAAAATAGCTGTAGCTGTCCAGGCCGAACCAAACATCCGGTTCGGTCTGAGATCCCGAATTGGCCAACCTTGCTTTCTGCCCACGACGCTGGCTCACGACCACCTCTGCTTGAGCTCAAGCTCAAACACGAACTTTCGCTGCTTCTTTGCCCGCTTGAATTGGATCTCTCGACTCGAATCCCAGTCTTCCCCCTCCAGATCCAGATCCGTCATTGATCTCATGTTACCGGGTTTTGCGTTCCTGTTGGTACCCTCCCTTTCACGCCCTCACCTCAAGACTTAAATGTATCTCTTTAGTCGTTAATGCATGATCTACCGTCACTCGGAACCTCGCTCCGCCGATGATTACTGCGCAGGCTCACTTTGCCGCGCGCGGACTCAGAGTTTGAGCGGATCTTTGGTTCCAATCTCTAAGGGTAAGTCACTTGGCGAGTTGGCTCTAGACATAAACTGATCAAGTCGCTATCTCTCTAGGTCTCATGCCTACCGTGAACGCTCCCAATCTGACTGCCACATTGTGGACATATTCACCTCTTTCTGCACATAGCGATGCGTCCACCACAAGCCACATTCCAAGAGTTACCGAAGGGATGAGGATAGCAGGAATCCAGAATATCTGTGAGGCTCGCTCTCTCTCTTTTCTTCCTCTATGAATGTGTTTCTCTTCATCCAGATTTCAGGGTTAGAATGGAAAAATCCTCACCCACCACGGAAGTGAACCTAGCTCGTGCAAATCCTGGCTCTACTCGCGTTAGTTTCTGTGTTAGATCTGTCTCAGGTAGCCTGAATTGAGGAAGCGGTTGACCACTGGTGCGTGAAGAACGCTCAAAGTTCCACCGTGTTCATTCCTTCTTTTTTAATCTTCAGTTTCATTTCCATGTGCTGCGTATTGGAGTAGACCGAGTGTCCCGAGCAGGTCGCTGGCTCAAGGGAACGTAGTGGATAAAGGCTTCCGAACGTACAAGCGTAGCGACGTGTGAAGGCTACTGGACATGTGACCGCGGAGCAGTGGCGGCCCGGCAGGTCCACTACTCCAGTATGTATCACGGCGGACATCCAACTGTCAAGTCGGCTCACAAGCCGTCATGTCAAGTAATACAGACGTTACCGGCAAGTTAGGTGTCAAGTGCTTGCCGGTCACATTTATTACCGTCACACATATTTTCTTTAGCTTTTCTAGAGGACAAACGAGGCGTTTCCGATGCTAATATCTCACCATTAGTCTTTTCTGGTCCATAATTAACTATAATAGCTCTATGATTCTGTCGCTTCTTCCGGCTTGCTTGATGAGGTATCAGAAACCGTGTGCTAAACGCCAGATGGTGTGTGGCTCGATCTTCTCGCTAGATAAAGATGAGAAGACAAGAGATGGTGTGAATACATTCTGAGTAATATATTAACTGGCTTTAGAACTTCTGCCTATTTTTTTAAGATGGTGAATGGCATGAAAATCGAAATTATGGCCTCGGTGTGACATATCGTCACTTATAACCTCCGACTTGACAAGTCACTTGACATGACAGGTAGCGGCCCGACTTGACAGTTGGATGTCCGCCGTGTATATGCTGTGTGCAGTCCATGTAGGTCCTTCCACTCCGTCCACTATTATCCCTTACTCACCGCAGTTTGTGATACGACAGGTGCTGTTTGTCCCCGTTCTGGTCACACTTCAGCCCCGTCAGCATCCACGCTAAGCGTCTGCTCAACTTCGTGACTGCCAGTTCCATTTGTCGATGTGAGGCTGTTTTTTTTTTAACGAGTCACGATACGTGAATGGTATAAAAAAACGTCGTGTTCGAAGTTGGACAGTAGAGGAGCAAGGGGCCGGATAAAGGTTATCGTTCACTGCAGCCCGCTGGTGGACTGTTTATCGTCGACTTGATCTGTCTGTCAATTCTTTTCTTCTTCATTCATGCGGTCCTAATTCATCGACACCGAATCATCGAGGTGTATCTCTCCTAACCTTCGGTTGAGTCGGTGGAATTCTTTCTCCCTGTCGAATCTTATATGGACACGCGCAATCTTCCGTTCTGGTACTTGCATTTTCACCATTTTCTGTTATCCTCCAAAGTCCACCACCCCATTTATCTTTCTCCTTTATCGATTAGCTGCCTACTCACCGCTTCCTTTCCACTTCAGACACAAAGACTCACCATCCCGCGGGACATTCTACTCCACCTCGGCTTCCAGGTCCACAACCTGACTGTACCTATCGTCGCACCAAAACACGGTCTCGAGAAACTTTCATTCTTTGTCCGTCCGCTATAAATGCTCATGCACATGAATGGCAGTAGTATAGGACTGGTTTTAAGTGCGACGACAGGACCCTGGGGCAGAGCCTCAACAAAACTGAACCAACCGCACTACGAGGCGGTTTCTCGAGGACCATTTCCCTATCATCAACATCTGCACAAGGACGTTCCCTTGCTCGTACGTCTTCTATACATACCAACTATCATTCTCGTAAAACGCTGGATTGACCTTGATAAACAGCCTCGTTTTATCGGGGCATATGTAGGACAACTGAGGTCCCGCCTCAGATTTGAGGGACTCATCTTCGTTGGACAGACCATGGATTTATTTGGCTCGGAGTAGTAATTCCTGTTGAGAATTATTATGCAATATACGATACCTTGAGAAAAAAAGTTGAACAGCGAGGATTGTATTGATAAGATGCCGGCCCAAACTAGAGTAACAGTGTACGACAGCCACAAGGCACAGTATTCCTTTGTTCTATGGGCGTGTGGTACATTGACATAACAAACGAACAGTACGAGGGATTCAAATTAGGAGACCATCAAATCCACCGCGAACTCAACACTAAACCGATCCCCCAGTTGGCTGAATTTGGTCCGCGTCTCCGTCTCAAGTTCCTCAATATTATCTGGCTGACGCGCTGATGGACCGACAACTAAACGAACCTTGATGGAGAAACGGCGGAGGTTAGTGAGCCCGGCCCAACTGACAGAGGTTTGGATGCTCTCGAATGAGGTGAGAAGAGTCCTGGTTGTTGCAGGTTCTTCAAAGGTAAGATGAAGGTGAATCTCCTGCAGCACGTTTCCTTCGGCATATGAAAGGTTGGCAATTTCTGGAATAAGTCCATCAAGCTTCTCTGTTCCAACTGCGGTCGCCGTGAGGACGAGTATCTCTAGACTTGACAATGCGGTCGGGTTGTTGGTAATCTCGCTGGAAAGTCCTTCATAGAGCCCTTTCGGTACTACAGCAGAATGGTCAGTATTGTGATCAAAGTCATGCTAAATCGAGAATAACTGACCTCGACCAAAGGGGAACTCCAATTCCAGTCTAGTCACATGAGGCGAGACCCAAAGGAAATCTCCCATCCTCTTTCCAGGATTGACCCATGGCAACGATGTTACGGCCAAGGTTTTTAGATTTATGAGGAGCGTATCAATTGGGTCGAACAATGAATTGCCGATCCTCCATTCACCAACGTCGATTGCCGACAGTTCTTCCAAAACCGGTAGATCAAATATGGATGATGGCAGTATACCATAGCCGACAAGACGTAGTTCGAGAAGTGGGTGTTGGGGAGGAAGAATCTCCAGGACCATGGAAGCAAATGTGAAACTTTCTTCATTACAATCGGACTGGCTTGTGTCGCAAAGTCGTAGAGTTTGAATAGACGCCATTGAAGCTATTTTAACGAGGAGGTTAATAACAATCTGGGCGGCCGGGTGGGGTAAGTTGAAGGTAATGTCGAGGTGACGAGGATAACTAGCGAGATGGGGTGAGGTGTTTAACAAGAGATCATGGAGAGCGATGTATGCTCTATTTGGTGCAGGTGTTGTCGAGGTCGACAATATAATCAAGATTCGGCTGAAGAGCGCCCTCTGGGATGGCTCGAGCAGCGCGTGACATGTTGTAGAAAGTGCTCTGAGAGTCGAGATGTCGGTGGATAGATTGATATCCAAGTGTTGGATGACTTCGGAGATGACATCGAATGATAAAGTCGACATTGGCGCCAGTGAAGCGATGATAGTTCGTGATCAAGATTGCCATTGGATCGATGAAACGCTCAAGATTATGACGGATCACGGAGTTCGGGATTCTCAATCTCAGGAGCTGCGATTGGGTGGCTGGAGTTCTCACCTGCACGTATAGAGAAACAAATTGAAATAGGTGGATACCTGTGGGAATCTCGCAGAGTGGGACCCAGTATGTTGTGGCCTTTATACTACGAGAAATAACAGTAATTAATGACTACTTCGCGCTCATATTAATAATGTCCATTTTATCGAATATTCGAGTATGCCGACATACCCAGCGTCTCGACCCTGTTTATCATTGGAAATCCTCGATGGTGAATTCTACCGCGTCTGAATACCTGACCGTCAACTTTGCAGGAATACACTTCGTCTCCCACGAGAACTCCCGAGCTCGACACGTCCAAAATGGTCTATGATTCCTTTTTCGAGGTGTGAGCTTTAATCTACCGTTTTAGTCTCCTTACGTCGATTACAGTCTTTGAGAGTTCGGATGGTGTATCCGTTTTTGCGTCCAGCGTCAAAAACCTTGAATTCGCAAATGGAAGTTGAAACCCTATGAACCGCAGTTTGCAGTGAGGGGAGTTCCGATTATACAGTCCAGTCGTCCGTTGTGTCTATGATGTGTAGTGTACTTGATTCTTCTTTCTTATAACGACACTTGTCTGGCTAACCATCTCCAGAATCATAGACTGTTTCTCACAATAAAACTACTTGTATCATGACTACATCCGAGGATCCGCGGGCTTGCCCATATCCCTTTATTTTTTCCATATATCCAAGTGGTTGTAATGGGATGTATCTAATTTTGCCCGGATCCAGGATTTCAAGTCCGAGTTCCACTGGGAGGTTTTGAGGGGCTGGCAACTGGACCAGTTGGGAAGCATATTGCAAGCAGGCCTACAAATGTCGTTTGAGATGAGCAAATTTCGCATTTCTGAGTCCCAGTATTCTTACCTTGTATGTGCGTGGTACGGAAATAGAGACCATCGGTTCTTGACTGGCCCACCTTAGCTCATTAGACTTATAAAAGAAGGCGCTAATCTGCTGTCCACCTCTACCGATGATTGGTTCCAGAGCGGGATCATCATCATCTTCGTCACCTTCCCAACACACACCAACCTCAACTATATCGGATCCGCTCATCATCAAGAGCCGCCATATATCCGCAGATCCTCTTGCTGCGCGAAGACCAGCCCAAGAAGCGGCTCCATTAGCGGCACGTCGACAATATTTAAGTGAGATGCTGTCTCTGGAGATATTGCCGTTCAATTGTTCTGGAAAGACCTCCATGGCTGAAAGAACGACTTCCTGTCAGATACCAGTTAATATTTTATGAGCATGATGGTCATTTTGACGACGAGAGTACTCACGTTGTAGGAGTGCGCAAATGGGACGAGCTCCGACTCGATCTCTTTCTTGGCGGAGTCCAGTAGAGTTAACCACATCGCACGCGGGGGTATCTTACTACCAATTATTGGGCCTTCGTTTCCTATAATTAGAGTGAGCGCTTATCTCAATCGATAACGATTGCTTTTAAGATATATACCTCGCACCGATGTTGGATATCTGTCACTTCCGTCTTGGTGCATAGCGCAGACTGAATTGAGAGCAACTAGAATACACTGAGGCCGATGTATTGGATACTTTGTATATGGACGCAGGAGTCAAAGAGCGCGTAGTCAAACTGACAGGTCGACGGGCATCATTCCGTACTGACCGGAGATTACATCGACTGGCAGCTGCTCAGGTTTCGGGAGTCTGAGACTGACGAGGCAGTCCAAGATGTGAGGCGATGTGTGCGAGTTTCGAGTCAAAAGGCGGGTTAAATTTAGAGACATGCTCTATATAATACAGGGTGCCACTGCTAAAGATGCCCTAACTTCTATATCCCCAGAGATCCTGTCGTCAAGTATGGCACAAAAAGCGAGGAAAATGTCAGTGAAAGTTGAAGAGCTGCGTATATTGAGGCGCCATCCTTCGAGGCATAGATCTCAGCTCCCACAAGCCAGGAGACGAAAGTGGAACCGTATCTGTATCTCCGATAAGTAGAGGGACAATTGGAAGGAGAAGCGAGCAATGACGTTTGGGAATCAGTTGGCGAATAAAATGAAAGTAAGCAGCCTGCAGCTCGAATGGAACAGTGTCAACGCCAACTATATGCATTCATACCACCAGCAATTCTGCAGTCTGTATACCAGGCCGGCAAGGAACGTACTGGTGGAGGTGCGGAGCTGTCGACATTGAGGTGTGCCCACCAAATTAAGCGTGAGGAGTTGGGATGTATGGACACCAGAACCTGCAGGCCATATTTCGTGAAAATCGACACGCGCAACATACTGTATGGTAGAATCGAAGATGGTGACTAATCGTAACCTTGTCAGTAGTTCATATGAGCATTGATAAATTAAAAAACACGTAGTCCGTCCCGCAGAACAAACAAGCGCTGATGACTGGGGCCCCGCATACCAGGTCTGTCAGCATTTACACGGGATGCAACAACCAACAAGGACCCTGATACAATATATGGACATTGATCAATGGTACAACCCGCTGGTAAACCACATGGCCCGCAAGTCTGACGGACTGATATAATAAGTTGATTTGTTTAAAGCCCTCAACGAGGGTGGAGGATATGACAAGAGACAAAAAGGTTATGTGCATCGAAGGCGCGTAGATAGTCCGGAATGAATAGCTTTTGAGCACCGGAAAACAGAGAATATAGAAATTAAGGGAAAAAATATGGAGACGACGCACAATTAGAGCCTGAACCATCTTTCATTTGCTTCTCTTCACATTCGAACCCGAGATCTGAGAGCCGGTTGGACGAGATTCGATATGAGAACGGTTCATCTCTTCAAGTCGAACGCACTTCTTGAAATTACGACGTTTCCCATACCTGTTGGAAAGTGAAAGCGCCATCGCAGATCACAGAAAGTGAACGATCGGAAGTTGAGATCAAGATCGTCAGAGTGGAGCACAGGGATGATGAGATTTAGGGAACTTACAGATAGGTCAGCTACCATAGAGAATGTGTAGCGGCATTCAGGGGCAGATTTGGTGTACCAGTTGTTGGCGGAGGAGAACGATGACGGTGGCCAGAGAAGCGTGTTCTTGCACCGGACCGAATTCGGTTGTTTGGTCCGATCGAAGACGCCAAACTGTGCCTGACATTTTATGCCTTGCTTTCATCTTCCGTGCTACTATTTGCGTTCAACATGTGAAACTTTTTTGTACTTGCTTTTTTCTGCGCTGAGAACAAGGCCTTGTACTCTCATTTTTTACACTTGGGTTATATCATGTATTTTACGCCCTCTGAAAAAGTTTAGAATTTTTTGGTTGAGTTCTACTGGCATCGGCCAATGACCGAGTTTTAACGGAAAAGTTCGTAATTCGTGTCTTATGCCATTCTCTGGTCTCGGCTAGCTATAAAAACTGACAAGTGAGACAACATAGCATATCTTCAGCTCTGGGGAAATTTTTAAGATGAAATATAACGGTGGAACCGCTGTTCCTTGAGCCTAGCGTGACATACATGTAATGAAAAACACGGTATTTTGGGTTTTGTGATTCAGGTTCTCGACTTTCAATTATAGAGATTGTATAACAGGTATTCATGTCTATTAGAATTCGCCTGGTATTTTTTTGGTAGTCCCCAGAGTGCGCAAAGTGACATAAATTGAAAAGTTTCACATGTTGAACCCTTTCACATGTTGAACACGAATAGTACTAACTCTCCTCGATTACTTTATATCCTGCTGTCTCTCAACATCCTCAGATCTTCTCCTCAGATCTCTCGGCCGAAGGGCACTCTCACGTTCAAAGCGGTCGCGTCATCGATCCGGTTCGGGTTGTTCTCTTCCTCGCCGACCTCAGCCTGGTTCGGTGCGCACTCGGTGTACTTGGGCAGCATGTCTGAGCAAGCAGTGTGACCTCATTCGCAGCTCCTCGCCTCGTGGCGTGTATTCATGAACTGCTGTCTGTTCGGTACGTCTCTTTGTCCCACTCATACCTGATGTCAGCTCAGCTCTTCGCAGATCCCCTGTCTGGGATCATCACCACAAATGGCAAACGCTGAGGTAACGTATGTATCTCAACACAACACAATCGCCCCGACTGTGTCTTGTATAGCTTAGACAATCTGTCGTATCCGCCTCATCTCTCGCACTGTATTTCAGCCTCTTGTTCTCTGTTCTCTGTTCTCCAATACATCATACCTGCCGTTGCCACAGGTTGGATAATTCACAGCAGCTTTATCGGCTTTTGAGAGTTTTTATTCTACTATTTCTCATCGGCAAGTCGTTAAATTCTCATATCGTGAGGCAATAGGTACTCAAAAACTGAATTCTAGTCCAGCACGAACGCAAGGCTGAAGCTAACCTGATGGCTGGGGTGCCCCAGCACGCATCTCAAGCACGGGTTCTAATGGGAAAAGCGACCACAACTTGTAGACCAACTCGGTTTGTTAGTCCCTTCATACCGAAGAACATATCAATATTGACCTTCAACACCCGTAAGTGCCCGAACCCCGCCCAATGAATATCGTTGGCGAAGCTAATAATGTACACCATAAGCTCCGCGCTGGCCACCTCAGCGCAGCAATGGAGGTCGATTCAGATCTTTTGATGAGCGCTTTGACCAGTGGAGGCGAGATCTTCGAGTTCTGCTGAGATTCCGTCGAGAATAAAATATCTCCAAGCGAAACAGAACGTGAGTTCCTCGAGGGTTGCCATTGTCTGTGGACTATCGATGATTGCCCTGGGCAGTCCCTCAAAATGGGAATTCATGGTCACTAATCTCATACAGTCGGTGTATCTGATCAATATGATGTGTGATATAAACGAGGCGGAAAGACGAACGGGTGCGTGACACTTTAAGTTGGGTCAAAAGAGGTGAAATCCATAGGAAATTTTCCAGCACGATTTGACTGCCCTCGAGGTGTAACCATGACATGGCTAGGCGCCTCGTTAAACTAGGGCACATGTTATCCAGCTCCGTGTGTCCAATGTACCATGACCCGGGGTCAATATGTATGAGGGCTGGAAGGTGCCACACCGTTGAGGGTAGCACATTATAACCCTCGAGATCGATTCGTTGAAGAGATGTATGTCGAAGAAAAGTACTGAAGAATTCATCCCATTGTGGACCCCTCACCTGCACAGCATCTTCCCATTGCTTGAAGTTAATTCGCAGGCTCAAGAATTGATCTCAAATTTTCAAGACTGGAATGGCAATGGACGTTATTGCATTGCCGTTCGAAAATATTTCGGTGACATCCCTGAAGTAATTAGCAATATGAGGAGAGGTGTTGAGGAGGTTGTTCAACGCAAAATGTGTTGGGGTATCGGCATTTGAGGACGCAACCACAAGGATGGTGGTTTTGCTAAAGAGCTTCCTTTGCGAAGGTTCGAGCACATCCAAGACGTTGTCGATAGAGTTCTCAACGTCGGTAAACCCACATCGTGTTCGAGGTGTTCGATAATTTCTGTAATGACATCGAATGGTAGAGTCGGATTTGGTGGTTTCATGGTAGTCTTCATGACGGTGTGAAACCTGGTTCGGGTAAGTCAGATTTAATAGGGGCTAATCATCGAGGGAAGCCGCTAATGCTCTCCACAGTTCTGACGGGACGTCTAATTTATCTATGCAGCTCCATCTTGTTTATAAGTGGAAGCTCTTTATAGGTAGCAGCAGGTGAGTGTATATTATAACGATGAACGTTGCTATCAGGCGTGAGGGCGAATGTTGTGATTTAGACGCAGCACTCAACCTCTGATGGAGCCACATGAAGCTTTCATGGGGCGACCATGTACCTTATGCATATAAGCGCTGCAGCTACCATTCTCACTGCTCTCACCCTGAATTTTTAAGGCCTCATCGCCTGCATTTCGTGATGCATGTGAGATCTAGTGCGTGGGTTTCGTCAAATGTTAGTTTGCAAGTCTAGATCCTTTCACAATTCAGATAGATTTTTATCCCTCTGACCGATTT
>Ga0247741_1001336_pt1 | contig 13758 bp, 13 predicted proteins | sample UWRJL213509R2_FD_180945 | JGI IMG/M metagenome (GOLD analysis project Ga0247741, IMG submission 180945) | Plant litter microbial communities from Arlington Agricultural Research Station in Wisconsin, United States - UWRJ-L213-509R-2 | ecosystem: Environmental > Terrestrial > Plant litter >... | reverse complement strand
CTACTGGCGGCTCTGGTCGTTTCTCTGGTACAGGTCGCTTGTACCCCATATGCCCCATGCGTGTTGGTGGACTCTGGAGGTAGGCATACTTCTCTTATCTTATTTTTTCACGATCGTTGATCTCAAAACCTACTCCTAGAAGATCTATACTGGCTTAAAAGCCTCTCTTCAAACTTGAAGCAATCGACAACATCAGCAACGGCCTTTACTCTTCCCTGATCTCTCGATTTCCATGAACCCCGAATGTTGGGCCTCGGATATTCATTGCCGTTTGAGGCCAACCCTTTCGCCCTCACAAACTTCAAGTCCATCACCGATTCTGGAGAATTCACATCCGCGACTGGCGCCATGCTCTCTGTATCCGCAAGAGATCATTTACGAGCGGCGCGTACGCCGATAAACATCAACAACACCATTTGTCCAAAATCTGGGCTTGTGTCATTGTGATAGTCCAAAGGGGTGGCTTGTCGCAGTGCATCATCCTTTAGAAGCTCGAAAGCTGCGTTGTGTTGGTAGGTCTTTCGTCTCTCTTTCTCTTATCTCCCTCAAATACTGACATATCGATTTTCTAGGCCTTCACACCCTTCTGAGAGTAACACCCAGAATTCAATCGACCCCACCCTTCCCTATAGATAGGCGTCACCAAGATGTTTATATATTCATCTACGGCTCTCCAACCCTCCACGTTTGGATCTTCCGACGCGTAATTCGATCTATCTTCGAGACAAGGGCCTGATGTCACGCATCGAGTGCCATTCCTACACAGTACATGGTTTCGATATGGAGGGCCTTATCGATGTGGATTGTGCCCACCAGGGGCGGGCGTGTACAACGGACCCGACATTTGCAGCTGGCGATTGTAACACAACTTTCTCACCAGTAGGAACGTACAGCCGCTTGAGGTTGTGAAGGATTTCGTTGAGCTGCCCCGACATCGTCAAGGGCAAATCTCAACAACTTTATTCTCGGTTTAGCGACTCTGGCGACTCTGGTCACCCCTCTCGGCATAGGTTGATGATACCTCGTGTATCCCATGCCTGTTGGTGTACTCTGGAGGTATGAATAGTCCTCTCGTTTTATTCCTTCACGATCGTTGACCTATATCTGCTTTTAGTAGATTTATACCTGTAACAACCGCGGTCTATCTGAGCTTCGTTTATCACAAGCGATAACCAGCGCTGAGAGGCCTCGATCTTCCTCGACATCATGAAAATCCATGAACTCCCAACCACCAGTACAGGCACCCCCAAAAACATACCAACGAACAGTCAAGCTTACACGGAATGAATCGCTGTCGTTATGATCTCAGCTCGAGGTCATATCTCAAAAGAACATCTTCAACGATGTGCACCCTACGCCCTCCTCGTGTCCTAGCTCCTGGCACTCTGCGAAGTACCGCCGCCCTCTACCCATGCCATGGCCAGGATTATGCTCACCCCGTTACGTTCCCAACTCTGGAAGCCGCCATCGAAGGACATCTTGGTCATACCACCAGCAAACAATCAACAATCGTTGATCTTGAAACAAAAGACGGGTCATTTCGAGAAAAGAGGAACTCGTAATTCAGGTGTATACAACCAGGATGATGACTTCGCCCTCCTTAACTCGGTGCCACAACGAACCGCAGAACACGGAAGTTCGCCTCACTGCCGTGCAAGCCACGACATGAACGCCCCGCTACTCCGCTTCTGGAAGTGGTTTGGCTCCTCGCCTCATTCCTCTCCATCCATATCGACATCACAACCTTCGCGTCAACTCTTCCTCTTCCGCGTCTCTGAACCTCGTCCCTGCTGGACCAACTGAACCACCTCCGCCTGTCGCAGGATTGAACTCCGCGGACGTGGCTCGATGCCAGGTATGACCTTGTCGACTCTTCAGGAGAGTTTCAGGCTGAAGGTGTCGTCTGTCAGTTGGGCTATTTCAATCCGTTCTTCAATCCAGTGCCAAGCCAAGTACCTCTGTTGTGGTCCTATCACAACTCTTCGAATGCCTGCTTGCCTGCTTGCCTCTGCTGGCAGCCTGGCACCCAAACGACGTCGGAAATTGGTTGCCTACTCCACAATCTCAACCCCGTCTGCTTGCATATCGTGGTATTTGTCTCCTCCGACTCGCCGTCTCTTTACATTGGCCATATCTCCAACATCCGACGCTGACAACGTCAATGTATGCACCACCCGACCTGTGCGAGGCTTAGGCGATCGGCCTGCTTACAGCTCCCGTTGCTGTTGGTACCCGTCAAGATCAACTATTATCGTCTCTGTAGGTGTGTTGCTCGCCGTCGAATCTGGTGTAAATCATACTGACTGACCGCTAGATTAGAAATTTATTCCCGTAGGACTGATGCTCGTCTTAAGCGTCAGCTCTCCGAAACCATGCTCCCTCTATGGCCCAAATCCTCAACCCTCACTGCTAGACTCTTGAAGGCGCTTGTATGCACGGACTCTGCAGCTCATTGCCGATTATCTGGACATGGCATTAAGTAATACGGTGTGGAAAGGCTCTATAGCGCGAGCCTGATGTACGGTGCAGTAAGCTTCTCTTTCGTACCTACATACCTTAAACTCGATCTAACGCTCTGATATCCTCTACTCCCTCTCATGTACCACCCTCGACATCTGCATATCCTGTGGAATTGAGCACCAACGTCTGCCTCTGTTCTTTTTCAACACTCGAAGTCGTATATATGGTCGACAGGGTGGTTGGTTACGGGTCATTGTCTTTTCAAAACTCGAATCGCATTTCGTCCATCGGGCGTAAAGCTAAAAAACATCATGCAAAGTCGTCGTATCATTTCATTACAAATTTTCTGAATAAAGTTAAAATTAAATTAAGCGTAGAGGGGGGAAACAAGTTCCACCACCTCATCATGGTCTACGTGGGCTGGACCGACTCGAGGTAGGCATTAGCAACGCGGATGGTTGCGGTGGGTTCGAGGTCGTCGGTGGGCTCAAGGAGCTGGGGACCGACAGACTGGATGATGTCCGACTCGCGCAGCTCGACATCAATGTCCACGAAGCCGTAGTTCTCCAGAAGCTTCTTGCACTTGAGAGCTACATCGACAGCGCCATCGTAGGACAGCGGAGTCGAGCCACGCCCTGGGTCGCGATGCCAAACACCAATCCAGAGTATGAGATTCCCAGAGGGCTCGCCGACGTTGCCGATCCTAACGATTTCGGTACTAGACCAGTCCACATTGTTCTCATCCAGGATGGCGTGAACCTTGAAGGCTATATTATCCTCACAAACCTCCAGGATCTCATGGTCTCCTGGGATCTTGAGCTCTTTGAGCTGGGGGTACTCTTCGGGGCCGAACGGCTCCTCCCATGAAAGGCCAGTACGAGCAATTAGGCGCGGCTTGGAGGGAAGACCAGCGTAGTACCGCCGAGCCTCCAATTTGGAAATACGGGGTGGGGGGGAAGGAGTGCCAGAGGGAGTAAGGCCGGACATTTCGGTGAAGTGAAGGCAGCAGAAAGGATTCTGAGTGTTTAGGGGCCTTTTGCATGTACCTGCCAAAACTACACCCCTACTACAGTGGACCAGTACTAATTCCTTTTTCCTACATGTCGCCCGCGCCTATCCTCTACCATCGAACCCGCCGGAGACGTAGCTACTGGAGTCGGCTAGATCTCAGGCTAGATTGACGGACCATCCAAGAAATAGGCACTAAATACTCGAACAGCTCAGAGGTGACACAACGCCACCAAATACTAAGTAGCCAATTGAAGGCGCTTGTCTAGCGGCCTCCAAAACCCATTGGCAACTAGCTGGAGACGGCATAGGGAAAGGCTGCAGAAAAGGCTTTTTACCGCGAGCTCTATGTATGCTCGTCTTTCGTGTGCTTACTTTCGAACTCAAACTGATTCTCTGTTGTTTTCCAGTTCCCTTTGATGTACCAAGTCTCGACGTCTCCGTACTCAATGGACATTGACGTCCGCTTCTGTCCTTCTTCAATCTCGGGGTCACATGTGGATCCGCAGATACTCTAATCCAAACTTCAGAGCAGATTTTCCCTATCCATCCAGGGTTAGTTCGAGAACCTTACGAATGACTGAACGTCTGCCCCCATTCGATTGAGCACCAATCACATTCGAGCCCAATTAACGCTTTCAAGTTTATTGCGACGTCTGAAGTGTCCACATTCGCCACTGGTCCTATGCCCTCTGCCATAGCACCGTGCTGGATAATTAGTATATATTGAGAAACTCAAATATGTACTGTAAGATTACATAGGGTCGGGCGATAAGTAAAAAGAAATTGAGCTGGAAGAAGTAGCCTATCAGTATATCTCCGATATTCAATAGGTAGGCCTACCATTACAGCTCTTTCCGATTATAATGACATTTGGGCTATTTTTATCTGGTGAGGTCATCGCTACTCTTTTGCGGGTTTCCTTTCTGGGAACGTACGGTGGGCGCGCCATGATAGTGATTTTCTGCCACAATTTCTGCTTCGCGGATTCCATAAGCTGACTTATCAGAACCTTTGGTATCATAAATGTGTACGACTGAATTTACAGAACATTCTGGGTTGATGTAGCCGACGGATAGCGAAGACAAATTCTGGAACGGGCCGGATGGCCACCTTTGAAACAGCCTCCCGAAAAGGAAATTCTCGCGAAAAAATTAAGAAGCGAATGTCATTATCATCGGAAAGAGCTGTAATCATCAGCAGGGTTGTTCCTCTTGGAGAAGACTTCCTCTGACCTCCGTGTATGAAGGTTCTTCCGCTTCCTGGACGTTTGACGAAACTCATCCACTGCCAATGTTGTTGGAGACTGCTTCGAGAAGAACCATAGCTCCTGCGTGCCAAATACTTTGAGAAGACGTGCTCCCCATAGCCAATCCACAAGAGCATTATAGGGCCATAACTCCTTGACTAGGTCTGTTGGCGTCCTCAGAGGCTGATCAGCTTGTTGTTCAAGTTCTCTTGCGGCGTCCTTGTCAAATGGGATGAGATATAGCTCGGACGCAACCCCAGCCCATGTTCGAATTTCCTCAGCAGGGAGTATATTGTGGATACGGAGGGCGGCTTCGGTGAGAGGGACTGGTTCTGGCTCAGGTGGTAATTTGTCTTTACTCTTCAAACCTACCCCTGCCTTCAGCGTGGAGGGGTGTACAGATGCAGGCCTCCCTTCATGTAGAGATAACATGCCAATGTTTGGTACCTGTGATGTCGTCATTGCAAAGTCCAAAAGTAAACGCAAATGCACTTACACGAAGGATACCCATGCAACCTTTGTTAATCATTTTATGAATTGTTGGTGTCAGAAGTAGACCTAGCTGAGGGTCAAAGATGGAATGAATTCGGCACCAGTCGGTCACAGATTCGCCACCAGCGCAGCCCCGGGTTTGAGCAATGAGGTCAATGAGCTACCCGTTGCAGACATCAGCCACCTGTCTTGGATAAGCCCCGTTAAATATGTACTCACCCAGAGGGGATTGGATGGGTTGACCAAGTGAGTTGCATAGCAGCAGGAGGGTTTATATCGCGTCCAAGAAACATCAAACTGATTTCGGTAAACAACTTCTTGCAGAAAATCTTTCTGGCGAGGGTGATCAAATCTTGGAAAGAGAAATTGAGACTTGAGGCCGAGGTTCTCAGGTGCATTCGGTTGTTCAAGACCTGAACTTAGGTTGGAACTTCGTAGAGAAGACGAGGTAGTCGATGCTTCTGAGACAGAAGAGGCAGTAGGGTGAGGCTTGATATCTCCATACGTGATCATGCGACGCTCTATACAGCGGACCAAGAACAGGTTAAATTTGAATGTATAGGGGAGGATGATATATACGTACGGTCAAGAGTGGCCTGATAGCGATAACATGCTCCATCAGCTGGCACGACTCGATCACCATCGACGCGGACCCATCGACCATCCTCTCCCTCAGCAACGGCTTGCTCAAGGTATCCAGCTGTCCCAGTGATGCAAAACATGGCATGCGAGAGCCACCCGGCAAACTTGATATTCAGGCCGGGGAGATCCCCAGGATGAATGACCAGACTTGGCCACCAAGACTCGTTCTCCCCCCTGCCTAGGGCGAATTTGGCATAGACAAGTAATTTGCAGGATATACCAACGTCCGTCACGAGCGCCTTGGCCTTGTCGCCCGACATCGCGATGAGAGTGTACTTCGTGGTTGCGGTAAGACCTTGGTGAGACTTTCTAAGGGGAGGGGCATTTATGTCAGCTTCGCTTGAAGAACAAATCGATCGTAAGGGCAAACAAGGGAGTGGGGATAGGAGAAGTACACAGTGGGTATACAAACAGCGTATTCACTGATGTCAGGTAACTGAGGGAAAATTGGGCGAAACGCAAACTGACGAACCTGTTGTTGCAGAAACCTTATCACGGAAGCCTTTCCCTGCACATTCAGCACTAACGCCAATGCACCCGACCTGCCTGCTGTGACTCCCAATGTCGAACCCATGTCTGATGCCGAAACGATTCCCGAGGCGCTGGAAAAGCGTCAGCAAAAGCCGATGCTGTGAGCGACGACCGGACGGCGGACTCTAGGGACGAAAATGCGAAGATGGCCGAGACCAGTGAAGAGGAGGCATTGGCGCCTCGAAATCTTGCTGGGGCCGAATCGGGCTTGATGGACTGTTGCGGGAGAAGGCTATTGTAGAGGAATTAGCGACGCTGAAGAGGGCAGAAACATGGAAGATGACCGACATACCTGAAAGAGCCGACATTGTGGGCTCGAAACGGATGTTCTGGGCGACGAAGGATCCCGCGGCAAGTTTGGTATGCTGCGAAGATCGACTTGTCGCACCGTTCGACATCTTCGCGCCAGACACGCGCCTTTCCTCAATTCGCGCCGTTGTAACCGTTGGGTTTGGCAGGACGAGCGCCTAGCATCATAGCTTAGTCACCCTTAGTGGCAGTGCAGCCGTATGTACGCAAGCGCGAGTCTGTACACAAGGGTCATCCTTGCTTTACGACCGTCACCGACGCGTCCGCGCTGCGCAGCCTGTCTAGCGCGCCTCAGAGCAGCCAGAACGTACTACTCCATCTGGTGATGAGAGTGCGATCTATACTCTACAACTGAACTACTGTCAACTGTCAACTCGTGTCGCTGTCTTACGGCAAGTGTCTTCTGTCCAAACCTCGGCGTCAAGTGGCACCGAATTTCTTCGTCGACAAGAGCTATATCCACCGTCTTACCAGAGCAATTTGAGCTCTACCCTACATTCGAGCATACTCGACGCTTTCAGAGATCCATGGGCAACCCAGAAAAGCGCGCTCGTCAGCGTGCCAACCGCGCTGTTCCCGTTTTAGAACCACTTCCAGTTGTCCCCGAACCATCACTCGAAACCGGGACCACACCAACACACGTCGATTCACTCCTTTCGGGTGTAACATCGCCAGTCCTACAATCTTCATCCGTACCCAAGAGCGTGGAACCGAGGCCCAACAACGGCGAAAGTGAAATCGAGCCCATCTATCTCAGCGACTTCCTCAATCCAGTGCAAGAAGTCGAATGGAATTCATCCCTTCTCGACTTCTACGAGATTAACCGTGGAATGGACTCACACCTCATCCAGGATCTCGACGAACAATACCGGGAAATTGTGTACCGTATCATTTGCAGGAACCATGTCGACCAGTTACAGAACGAAGCGAAAGCATTTCAAAGAGGGGTAGAGGCTGGCGTTCTTAAGGAGCGTTCCCAACAGCAGCTGCTCAGCAATATCGCTCCGTCGCCCCCTCCACCATCAATATCTCCCCCACCCACACTCGAACTACCGTCTTTGTCAGCGTCAACCGATGAGCAAATGGGTTTCAACCTTTCTGCTCTCTACACTGCCCTCAATTACACAAACATGGAGGCAGTTGCTAACTACTGTGCAAAGTCGAAGAACACTCAGTATAACTTTTTATGGCAGCTCTGGAACGTTGCCTATGCATCTGGCATCAGTTTTGCGCCCGGTTCGATAACTTGCAATGTATCGACGCAAACCAAAATCCATACCTCCGATATCTCCATTCAGGCCAGCGCCCCGGCATCTGAGGCTCCATCACTGTCAGGTACCGCAATTTTCAAGTTGGTCGAAGCTTCAGTACAGACGCTACCCTCAACACTTGATGCCTCACAACCAACAATCCTAGATCGTCCGCTTTCGCCTTCCTCTTTACCTGTTACTTCAACTTTTAATACCAGCGACGATCCACCTCCCGAGCCTGAGGCAGTAGCAGCAGCCTCAGAGTTTCCGCCAGTGCAATCTACTAGCTGGGCCGACGATGACAACTCCAGTCCTATTTTACCTACATATTATCCTAAATTTCCTCCTCGCGACTTCTCTTCCCTCAATTCTGGAAGCCCATCACCCTTTCAAACAAACTCACGTCGCATTCTACCTCGACGTCGCTCACACCACCAATTCTGGAGCCGATTACCACCTCCTCGAAGACACTCACAATTCTGAAATCTCCGTAACCCCACCTACCCCCCGCCTTCTGTCAACCTCCAGTCGGAACTGAATTGGAACGATGATCCACGTCTCTTTGAGCTAGGTCGTGCTCTGAATGTGCTGGGCTGGATAAGAGGTTGAGAATAGAGAGCGTTTTCAGGATGCAACGCGGACGTTGCATCAGTGAGGGTGGGTACATGTAACCGTTGGGTTTGGCAGGACGAGCGCCTAGCATCATAGCTTAGTCACCCTTAGTGGCAGTGCAGCCGTATGTACGCAAGCGCGAGTCTGTACACAAGGGTCATCCTTGCTTTACGACCGTCACCGACGCGTCCGCGCTGCGCAGCCTGTCTAGCGCGCCTCAGAGCAGCCAGAACGTACTACTCCACCGTGCTCGCGATTGCAGCTGCCCAGGACTACTTTATTGGTTAGATCGACGTCGAGGGCACATATCTGAACGAAATACTCACTTTCGACAAGGTTACACCCTGGACTTTCCATCCCCAACCCATTCGGCAAAATCTTCGCGGATGATCCGCACGAAACTTTCTATGGCTTGAAGCAGCCCGAGGGAGGTGGTAGCAGCGGTTGGTGGTGGTCATGATGGGGGATTTCGCATTTCGGGGGGACGGCGCTGACCAGGTCGTGCCTTTCCAAAGGGAGAAAGGGAAGGATGAGGAAAGGTTGACCATTGTGCTCGAGCACGCATTGCCAGGTCACAGCCACTGATCGATCCGGATTTCCCGATCCGTCGACATCGCTGATCGTTCACCCTCCCAGTACTCCCACATTGACTCCGTCCTCCACCGTTATGACCTCGACGACCTCGTATCACGAAGCAGTTGGCTCCCGAACAGTGCTCGAAATTCGCCTCGACACCACCACACCCTACTCCGTCAACAAATCAACCATCGCGCCCATGAAAGAACACCAATATTGTGCAAGCAAGCACCGCCCCGCCGATGAAATGGTCGCCGACCCCCTTCACCAAAGCCCCGCCGCCGCCGAAGTCAAACCTTCGCTCGAGAGCAAGGTTTCATCTCGGTTTGAGGGGGAGTGTTCGAATATGGGAGTCATCATGCGACGGCGCGACACGAACGCCATCGCCTTCCTATTTAGCGTCTCATATATCGTCGCATTAATCTCGAACCGTAGCTTTACTTCTAGGTACGAAGAGATCCCTCAGCCGTTTGCCACTCAAAATCTGAGCCCTACTTTTAGATATCCTACAGTAACAGGTTTCTGTCCTGGCAAGTGAACAAACGTTTCAGCTACCATTCGCTCGGTGACCGTCATATTTGAGGGCGGCAGTGAACCAGAATCAGTGAAGTTTCCACTTTTAGAGCATTTGATGATGCACCAGAAAGCGCTGCTGTTCAAAGACGGCGCGATGGCGCGCAAGACCCTAACAGAACACAATCTCTCTTATTGATCTCTTGATCAATTGCCAGGGCGCTTATTCTATTATTAGAACGATCGGGAGATCTGATTGTGGTCTAGATCTGCATTCTAGAGGCCTCTTTCCTGGTACCTAGTAAGTCCAATATGAATACGTCTAGGTATGCAAATATAGAAATTGGCATCGCCATCTCCTGCTTACGGTCGCGTACGTATGATGCACTTGGTCGATTCTAAGCCCATGCTGGTAGATAAGGTTAAAGACCGAGAAGGACGGGAGAAAAGACGAGCAAATATATAATTAGATCTTGTCTCCCTCGCTCACTAAGAAACTGCATCCTGCTAACTGACGCTCAGAAATATAAGCTCTTGTCCCAATTATAGAGAATCGTAACTTTTCAGCGGCCCAGGTTTCTCCATGGGTTTCTTGACTCGGCTGCAGTGGCAAATTTGCCAGTATCGCCGCCTATTCCGTCTTATCATCACCCTTCGCCCCGGATTTGGGCTCAGGAAAAACTGTTCGCCAAGACGCAGGTGTCGGCCCAGGTGCAATAATTGTACGGCTTTCGAGCTGCTGAATGGCACAGTAAGCGCCGCGATTCGAGAGAGGAGCCAAGTAACTTTTCACTGGGGCGTCATGGCGAATATGCGCTCCTCGTGGTATACGAGGTTCGTGGAATTTTTTTTTTTTGGAAACGTAGGATGATAAGGCTTCTTCGGTGTAGTGTTGGCTGCGGATTGCAAGGTGGAGGTAAGAGGCAGTTAGAGGTCTAACGTGCCATCCAAAATCTTTTGCCGCGTGGGATCGTGATGAAGAATATGAGGGAATCGCGCAACCCTATACATGTCGAGGCATCCGAGAGACCCGATGCTGTCGCTCGGCGGCACTGACACCAGCACATCGATGTCGTAAAATTGTGCTTCCACGACGATAGCGAGCAGTGTGCAGTGGATAATGCATGACTTATATCACCTCATGTTCGCCGCCCCAACCCGTTTTCACTCACCATGTGGCCACACACACTGAGCGCCCTTCAGAAATTTCACCGCGCTTCTTCTGCCAATAATTTCTTGACGATAAGAACTTTTAACAAAAGAAAATCGATACCTCCCCCACTTCAATGTTCAATTGGCCCTGAGTGCAAGAACGTAATTGTCGGCGGTGTAAAGCAATATGTGCGCTCACCATCGACACTTTATGAAGCTGGTTCAATACCAGTACCACTCTTTGGGTTGGGATGAGAACCTATGCCTAAGCGCCTTCCATAGCTAGGCCTAGACATCAATCGACTTTTAGACCTTGATCATCCATGTCCTGACTGTCACTCACCTTCAAGAACGACAGACGAAAGCATGTGCTAATCTCCAACTTCGTCTACGACCACGCGGGACGATATTGTAACGCAGGGCAAAGATTACGATCTATGCGAAGGCTAATCAAGCCAGCGGTGATTTCCAGAGGATGGCAAGATCACAAATATAGTTGCTCAGTGTTATGAGTGCTGGTCCAGGTCCACTGGTGACGGGACTCATTGGTGGAGGTAAAGCTGTGAGATTATTTTCCAGTGGGGAAGAAGATCATCGATATATGTACAGTACGTACACAAGAGAGCAGACGTTTAGCAACGCATCCCGAGATGATCTTCGCCCCCTGACTGAAGAACGGCGGCGAAGGAGGAAGTTCAGCGTTCAAGGATTAGGGATTGCTAATAGAGCAGAGAACGAGGGGCAGGACGAGTAGCCGTGACTTGTCTAGATCGATTTCTCATGATGGTCGGTGGTCATGAGTGGGCAGTGTACTTAGTATTCTGGAAATTGACGAATTACTACTAAGTAGTCTATATAGAAGAGCATGAAATTCGCCAAGGACAAACAGTTTCCATCTAGTGGGGGTGCCAGTACCATGTTATTCGAGAGCCATGGTAGGAGCACGAAAGGTTGTAGCGGACTTTCATTGGATTCACGGGGCGCGCTAATCTAGTCGCATATAATGAGTTTAATCTTTCGGTTAGTGGACCACCTGCCGAATTCAAAAACCGCAACACAAGATCATCTCCGACTAATGTCCACCCCGGAAATCTGAATAACTTTCCGATGTGTTCGCGAAAGGAAACGGCATCAGCGCGTGAGGGGAAAAGCGGCGTCCGAGTGACGCGATGCCGCCGACGCGTCTCTTCCAATCCTCATTGTGTCTACATGGCACTGTTCACTTACTGATCACCACCATGCCACCCGCTCTCCGCAGCTCCACCGACGCTCTCCCACTCCTGTATAACCGCAGCTTCTTGTAATGCGACTGGTCTGCTTGGCTGGGACTTAGAAGAATTTTTCGCATAGATGCTCTATACCTGAAGGCGTGCACCAACTCTGAGAGCCTTTTCATTGACTCTGATGTCCATGTGTACCTAGTATATGTCATTCCTACAGTGCCGAAACACGATACGAGCCTCAATAACGGGCCCTGCATTACCACTGCCGCGCTCAAGCCGTGACAGCGCCGCCAGCCCCGCTGCTGCATTTGCCTCTATTTGATTGCCCACCGTTCGCCCAAATCGTTCGTGGACGACTTTGCAAACTATTTTCTCAATGGGGAATATGTCCTCGTAATCTCGGGGGCTCTCTTCGCTGCTTATCGAAGAAATCTTGCCCCTAGATTCAGGTTGCGCTTCATCCCAGCTCCTCTTATCCTACGATGTGTGGTAGCGGCCATGGCGCTAATTACGGCGGCTTCGTCCTTCCATGGTTACCGAACCTTCGCTGCCTGGAACCTGTCGCTACCACAGACGGTTTCCGACGGTTATCGACAATCAGCTGCAGGGTGCAGGAAAACCCCTCAGTGTGAGCTCGATAGACGGCCTTATTCACAGGAATTCTCCGTAATTATGTGGGTATCTGGGTGTTTGAATTCACGATATTATTCTTCTAAGTGCTCGCAGCCGCTTAACCCCCTTGTAGGTGAGTGTTTGGATGTTAGAACAAGGACTCTTCCCCTACTGGTCGCAATAGAGCATTATACTTAATCCCCAGACTTAATCCCAGGGGTGATAATGCCGTTTAGCCATCTTCAAAATTTAGACTCTTGTGTGGGTGTTTAGATCAGTCAGCTAGGTTTGAATTCCGCTATCTTCGGCCATTTTCACGAGCTTAACCACGAAGAAGATTATAGGCCAAAGATAGACGACGAGGCCCTCCCAGAGCACTAGTCCCAACCCCAGGGCGACTATGCCGTTCAACAATCGTAGAACACTAAAATCTTTTGGGGGAGTGTTTAGGTGCTTACATTAGTCGGTACGATTCTGCCGCTATCGGCCATATTCACGAGCTTGACCTCGAAGTTGACCTTTGAGAAAATATGACGATGTTGCCCCTACTAAATGAAAATTATCCAGTCTCAATCCCACTGCCAGGGACGAGGAGTCGTTTAGAAGTCCTGGAAACCCCTAGTTTCTCGTTTAAAAGCCTCGAGAGGCACCCTCCAGATTATCAGGCTCTTCAGGTCTCTCTCTTGGCCACTTTCTCCTCCACCGTCCTCATTACTTCTCCCATTTGAATTCCTCGGATGTCGTCGAGCCTTCCGTTGATACAGCGGATTAGGTGGTTCAATCTCGCAGTGCTCACCATTACCCCTGCTATTGGAGCCTATGGCGTATGGGCAGTCAAAGCTCAACGTGACACAGTCGCCTTCGCTATTGCGTACTATGTCTTTTCGATGTTAGGTAAGAACTACGACTATTCATTGATTTACTCTGCTAACAACTATTACTATAGGTGTCACAGCGGGTGAGCGACACTCTGTACATATAGATATCTGTTCGAGCTTCTCAAATTTTACAGGTTATCATAGGCTTTTGTCGCATCGTTCCTATAATGCAACAATCCCTCTTCAAATATTCCTGCTTGCCGCTGGAGCTAGTGCTGTCCAAGGATCGGGCTACTGGTGGGCGCGCTCAC
>Ga0247741_1001335_pt1 | contig 13764 bp, 11 predicted proteins | sample UWRJL213509R2_FD_180945 | JGI IMG/M metagenome (GOLD analysis project Ga0247741, IMG submission 180945) | Plant litter microbial communities from Arlington Agricultural Research Station in Wisconsin, United States - UWRJ-L213-509R-2 | ecosystem: Environmental > Terrestrial > Plant litter >... | reverse complement strand
TGTCGACTCCGCCCTACGCCGCTGGGCCGGTACTATCGTACATGTGACCCTTTCTGGTCTACCTGGTGTTGCGTCAAAGTTACCAGACGAAACTGTTGGAGCCCTGGTTCGCCTCCCTCAGCTAGAGCATTTGGAACTCAGTGGCTGGGACGTCGGCCCCGACATTGCAAACTATTTTTGTCGCCTCGGGGACACCAATACTTCGAAACTCAAAGTTCTCCATCTGCCCGATGACAACAATGAAATCACCATGCCACTCTCTAAACTCGGGTCGATTGCTGAGGCCTGTCCAAATCTCTTGTCCCTTCGATGCCGCCTCGGCGATCTCCTCGACATCCCGAATCGACATCACTCTCTCTCTGGCTCCAAGCCCTTGTCACACTCCTTGGAGACTCTGACAATCGGTGATGCTAACCCGCCCTTGGACTTTGAAGCAATCCTCGAGGTTGCTCAATACATCGATAACCTATTCCCTAAAATCGAAGAAATCAAGCCTCTCGAAGGGGCGGCCCAGAACGCTGAACAATGGAGACAGATTAACAAACTGATCAAGTTCCGTCAGTCCGGCTGGCTGGACCGACTACGTTAGTGAAGCACAACTGTATCACGAACAATTTCGCTTCTACATTCCATTTTCCCGTCGACGATGTCAAGCTCCCATTTAAATCTTCTGATAATATATATTGTAAAATGCGTATCACTTTTATCTCGTGTGCCTCATGTATAAGCCTCGTGGCCTTATGAATATGGCACAGAATTAGAAAGATGTACTGTAGATAGCGAGACTGATGGTGTTTGCGCTGAGAGATGCAAGCCATCAAGCCTCAACTGCATCATCTTGAACATTCTCTTCTCAAAGGCGTTTCTTCAGACTTTCCTCCAATCAGATATCACAAAATGTAGATTGAAAATAAACAAATTTTATTGAAAAGATGGTTGTGTGATATAATTTATTTGTCTGTCAAGAAACCAGCCAATCTTGCGTGATTAAGTTGGTGATGATAGCGATGGTGAAGGGACTAAATAATCGTCAGTAGGAGATCAAAATATTTTTAAAGATGAGTGTAAAGGCTCACACGGAGGAACGAAAAGGTTGGCCATGTTATCGCGAGCAAAAGGCGCTCAAGCGATGACGCAGTAAGCCTGTCCGCCTGAGCCTCCTGGATCTTCCTGGTCAGCGGGGACATCGACGGGGGCCTGCGAGACAACGCAGTAGGCCTGTCCGCCCGAGCCTCCTGGGTCCTCCTGGTCGGCGGGGATGTTGACGGTAGCGGGTGCTGAGATTGTGATGAATGTATCCATTGATGTGATGTCTAAGTTGTGAATGCGACTGGGGAGTTTTTACATCGACTTGAGGCAGTATTTATACACCCAAGGCTGCCACCTATGGCAAGATCTTGTCCAGCTGAATCTGCAGCCTGCGTGTTGGAGCCATTCAAGTGAATTCACAGAGTTCTTGGCGGAGAGTGTTTTGAATTACAATTTTGGTGCCTTTTTTCGAATTTATGCTGGGTGCACTGCGATTACCAAAATGAGATGAACCCAACAAAAGACGCCAATCAGATGTTATGACCATGAGCAGAGTCTATATTGGCAGGGTATGTGACGGTGAAAGACAATAAGAGGGTCACAATAGCGGGGGTGGTCTTATTGTCTTTCCAATTGTCTTACACGTCCTGATTCGCCGCTCTCAAGTTCAATAGGCGCCCTCAAAGGATAGATGAATCGAATTCTAAATAATGTTGGCATCCTATTGCTGAGCACTTTTTTTAGCCGTGCTTTAAGCGCCCAGGTTGGAAGCGCCGCAAAGCATCCGCCTCAGGCTGTGCAGGCATAAAGCGGCCCGGAAGGATCACAAGTAAATTGTCACGTTGATGACAATCGATCAAGCCGTTCACGTTCACTGGCTAACATTCAGGCTTCTGGAGAATTGGGACTTGACAAATCTCTCTCCTTTCTTACTTTCATTGATAGATGTTAAAGTTTCAGCACAACATCTTCAACTGTCGGAAATGTGCGGAATGCCTAATTAGGTTAATCAGGACGTTCTTGATGCGCCTGCCTGATCAGGCCTAATCAGGCTGACAGTCAGCCTGATCAGAGGTGCCTTGTCTGATCAGAATGCTCAGCCTAAACACTACTGGTTGTTCTGTATATTGATTCTAGTACATATTTTGGCTCGTTTTCATTGTATTAAGCAAGATTTTTCATAATTGGCATCTATTATCTATCTAGGGTACATTGTCTACATATCGAAGTGATTATACTGCTCATACATACTCTCCTCCTTGTCGACTCTGACAAATATCACTCACCACCGTCAATGGCCCCAAATCATGATAGTCGAGTTGCTTGCTAATGCTTGTGGTGCACAGCTTCGTTGGTGCGTTGTCATATGTGACCAAGTCGTAGTGGCTGTCATTCCTGGTGTTGGGTGATGACGCCTGTAGTTACATTTGACTTGCAGGTGCCGTACCTGTTGGGTTCAATGTTCGTCTTTGAGGTTGGTTGGTTGTGGCTGCTGGCAGCTAGCAAGGTGCTGGTTTATGGTGGTGTGGGTGGTTATTGGCTTGCGGTGAGCTGCAAGAGATGTACTTAGCTGCAATAATAGTGGTAAAGGAGAAGGCTTACCAGTGTTTCTTGAACGAACGCACCCATAATTGCTGAGGTATCACAGCGACGCTAGCGATGCTCAGTATTACCTGCAGTAAATACATATGATGCTAGTAGTGCTACACAATGACATTTACTTACTTTTGTCGAGATTTGGTGGCACCTGAGGGAGGGTGTACATGGTGGTAGGAAATAAAGAGGGACAAAGTCAAAACATGGGTGTTGACTGGTCAGTGTGGCTGTGCTGCGTGCGGACTTAGCCGAAATTTGGACTTAACGCTTTTCTGGCGCTGGCGGCTCACCGTCCCGCAGCCTATTTAGGTGAAGGCGGTTGTGATCATTCCACGCCTGCCATGATCATGGCAGCGTGTGCCTAAACATGCCTGAGAAGTCGACTGATCAGGCAAATCAGCGCCTTGCTCAGGGAGCTGCCTGATCAGGCATTCCGCTGATTTCCGACAACCGCTTCGACATCCAAGTATATCCATTGCGTGGTTAGAACTGCACCTAACAGTAAGAAGGCTAAGTTGATCACTCAGCATGGTTGAGTAAATTATTCTGTGAAAAGAACGATAGTTAACAGATTGTCCTCAGCTGCTAGCACCGTCGATTATCATCAAGGTTCAAATACTAACGGTGATACCGCCAAAGTTTTGGCCGTGACAGAGAATCTCAGGCGAAGGAGCGATCCGCTCTGCGGCTCTAGTATCCTAGGTATTTCGAGTGGCATCGTTGGACCTTGATTTTGGCCTGATCTAGTTTAGGACACTGTTTCATCAAGCTATATGCGCAGTGATCGTTCTGACATGCGTTCGTCGGTTGCCAGGCGGCTTACAATTGACAATGCTAACCACGTCGCCTATCTACATTGGTTGGGAATCCCCTTTGCCAATCGATTGGTAGATTGGTTTCCCGAAAAAGAACTCAGACAAATGTAAAAGTATTGCAATCTCCACACGGTCCAAACTGCTGTTGTGCTGCGGTCGACTTCTTTGTCCACGCATAAGACTGGCGACGGACTCGAGGCATGTAACTGGCGACGAGCATGAGGCATGGGCGCCTAATCTAGGATATAAGGCGACACACCCCCACCCACGGCTTCATTTTCGACCACAATCATTGCTACGGATGAGCATCAGTGGCATAGACACCGACCTTGACCGTTGCGATCTTGAAATTGGATCCATTATGAGCTCCCCAAGAAGTCGGCTTGTTACACCAACTCCCTTTGAAGACGATGAATTCCGTCCTGCTCGTATTGAGCAACCGGATTCCCAAGGTAACTTTAGATGGCACCTTTCTGTACCATTTGTCTAATCTGCTCTACCAGGTGCAATGGAGGATAAATCACTTCTTGTCATCGACTCTCTACTTCCTATACTCCAACTCGTGCCGGGTCTGTTGGTACTCGATGGGTCAGTCTATGTAAGTGCTTTTCATAACTTTCTATAGTTTCGCTGATGAATTTTCAACCCAGCGTGTTCACGGGTCCATAAATGAAGCTGCCCGACACACAATCTGCTCTTACGCCGAGCGTGTGGGAGAATTCACGCTTACCGACGATGTCAGGTGTGGAGAAGTGACGCTGAGCCCCAGCGTCTTTCTATGCCTTGCCCAGCTCCAGAATCCGCTCAAACCATTGTTCCCTAACCTCCGTCGCCTTCGCATCATCAATGCCCACTACTCTTTGGACTATCTCCGCCTCTTCCTTTCGCCATCGCTTGATACCATAGAATTCATTGGCTTAGGAGAGAGTTGCCGAGCTACGCTCCTCTCGTTCCTATCGGCAGCGGTGGTCGAAGTGCCTAATCTCAGCACTTTGATTCTTGGACCAGGTCGGCTCTCTCGCGATGTCGTGGATGCATGCTTAGGGTTCAGTCGCTTGAAGCGCCTGGAGTTGGCGGATGTTATCTTCGAGGCGGATTACCAACTCTTGAAGGACGTCGGACGTCTTGAACATCTCGAGACTTTTATTATCGACGCTCAGGGCGTTGGGTATGCACCTTCGCAAGCTCTTATTCAAGCCGAGGAGGAGGAACGTGCCCGAGCCATAGCAGAGGAGGAACATCGTCATCAGAAAATTGAAGAAGAGGAACAGGAGCGTCGAAGGAAATTTGAGGAGGAGGTCGAGGAGCGTCGACGGAAAGGCGCTCTTCCCAGAGTGAAGGGAAAATGTTGGATGTGTGGGAAACAATTCAAGAAAGGGATGCGGACGCAGTGCTCGTCTTGCAGTAGCGGGATTCTCGAACAAGAGAAGTATATGCAGGAACTAGACGATGAGAGGTGTAGAATGATAGAGTACGAGACGAGAAAAGAGGTTGAGGAGCGGATGAAAGCGGAGGAGGAAGAGAAGAAAAGATGTGAGGAAGCGGCGGAGGAGCAGAAAAGATGTGAGGCAGCTGTGGCCGAGTATGAAAAACGTAAGGAAGAGGAAGATTTATATTGGAGTGAGGCAGAGTCCAAATATCAAGAAAGTGTGGAGGAAGACGAGAGGATGGTCAACACCGATCGCGAGGGAGTGGATGTGTCAGCTACGTCAAGGATTCCAGAGGCTGACGACGACGGCATCACCCAAGCCTCTATCGATCGTCAGGAAGACTCGGAGCTACGTCCCAAGTTCCCGAAGTTGCTGAACCTCACAGTTCGTGGCAGCACGGAGATGATGCAGGACGTAGTTGAACTTATCACTTCGGAGTCTGTTGTCCTTCTCTGCCTGGACATAGTACCAGCGCAGTCTTCGCCCTTATCAAGCATTGCGATACAGCGATTTGTGGGCACCGTCAACTCTGCACTACGCCGCTGGGCCAGTAGCATCGCATATGTGACTCTTTCTGGCCTACCCAATGTCGCTTCAAAATTACCTGACAAGACCGTTGAAGCTCTGGTTTACCTCCCTCACCTAGAATCCTTGGAGCTCAACGGTTGGGACGTCACCTCAAACATCGCAGACTACTTCTGCTCTCGTCTCTGGGACATTGGTATTTCGAAGCTCAAAGTTCTTCATTTATCCGACGACAGCAGTGCGATCTCCATACCACTTCCAGGACTCGACTCTATTGCCAAGGCTTGTCCCAATCTCTTAACCCTTCGATGTCGTCTCGAGAATCTCCTCGGCGTCCCGAATCATTCTTCCTATGGCTCTAAACTGTTGTCACACTCCCTGGAGACTCTGACCGTCGGCGATTCTAATCAACTCTTGGACTTTAAAGCTATGCTGAAAGTCGCTCGATACATCGACAATCTATTCCCCAAAGTCAAAGATATCAAGCCTCTCGAAGGGACAGCCCAGAATCCTGAACAATGGAGACACATTGAGGAGTTGGTAAAGTTCCGTCAGTCCGGTTGGTTGGACCGAATACATCCATGAAGCACGACCAGATCACAAATGTTTCGTTTCTATAATTATTTTTGATATTTGCTATATATGCCAGCTCCTACATATCCAATATTCGCCACATTTCTTGTCCTCGTCGATGATATCGATCTTCCTGCTGAAATCTTTAGATATGTGATAAGTTTTTTAAAGTCTCCAATTTGCACGGCTTTTATTTTGTACTCGTCGTCTGCAATGTGCAGCATTCGGAATATGACTAGTACCCTACAGGATGTATTTGTCGATTATCTTGAATTCAGACTAGACGTATCATCCTACGCACCCGTGTCACGACGACGAACAACCGCAATCGCAGCCAGAAGATATGCTATTCGTGTTTGCAAGATCTAGAGCAGCCAATCGAGCTTCGACTATATTGCCTTGAACATTCCCGTCTCTCATCTGTTTCTAATACACTTAATATTACACGTCGCAAAATGTAGCTTGAACATAAAGATTTATCGATTTATCGAAAAAATGGTTGTGTTATATAAATTATCAGTCTGTCAAAAATACATCCCATGTCCTGGCCAGTGCTGAGTAATTAAGATGGCGATGATAGTGATGGTGGAGGGACTGTGAATAATTGTCAGTAGGAGATCGGTAAAATTTGTTTTTACGGCTCACAAGAAGGAACGAAATAGTTGGCCATGTTATCGCGAGCAAAAGGCGCTCAAGCAATGACGCAGTATGCCTGTCCGCCTGAGCCTCCTGGATCCTCCTGGTCGGCCGGGACATCGACGGGGGCCTGCGAGACGACGCAGTAGGCCTGACCACCTGAGCCTCCTGGATCCTCCTGGTCGGCTGGGATGTCGACTGTGATGGGGGCTGAGATGGTGATGAAGGTATCCATTGGTATAATGGGCAAGTTGCGACTGCGACTGGTTAATATTGTATCGAATTTGAGGCGATATTTATACGCTTGAGACCATCACCCACGGCCAGATATCAGCAATCTAAATATGCAACATTCACGGTGAATTCACGGAGACCTTGGCAGAGTGTGTTTTGAATTACATTGCCTATGGGTTCAGGGTATCAATTCATAAATTTGTGCCAGGTGCACCTTCAACCACCATAAGAGACGAGCCCAACAAAAGACAGTAATCAAATTTTATGACCACAGTGTCTACATTGGCAGAATTCAAATAGGAAGTATGTGACTGAGTGGAAGACAATAAGAGGAGATCACAATAATCGCCTATTGTCTTTCCAATTGTCTCTACCCGTCCTGATTCGTCGCCCTTGAGTTCCAATAGACGCCTTCAGAGCATAGATAATTGAATTTTGACGATCTCATTCCAAGTTTGAGCCTGAGGAAAACCTACTTAAGCGCCCAGGTTGGAAGCGCCCGCCGCAGGTTGTGCAGGCATATTAGTAAGCGCCCCTAACAATCATGAGGCAGTCTTGGAAATGTGAGGTGAGAACACAACGTCTTCAACTGCTTCGACATCCATGAAGTTGCACATCTCCATTGCGTGGCCAGAACTTCACCAGCTCTGCAGTTTTGAAGATTAGCATTACGAAGGCTAGGTTGACCACTCAGCATAGGCGAGGAGAATCTTCTCTCAAAAACGAATAATAGTTGACAGACTACCCTGGTTGGCGTATACGATGATTAACATCTCACTATACTGTTGAAATAAACGAAGCGGCTAACGACGAATCAACACGCACAAAAAAAGGGGTATATTCTGGTTGACCTCGGTGAACTCGTGAGGTAAACGAATGAGTAGCTACGGTCCCCTGAGGTAGATTACCTAAATACTCGAAAGATGAATTATAGTAGCTTAAATGGGGAGTACTAAATATCGTACATGTGCTAAACTAGAAGCGACAACGGCGCATTGCGCCCGCTCGCATCCGATATTTCAACATATACGGCCTTCAGAGACGGTGTAGAAATGTCGGACTGCAGGAGATAGGTCGCTTAGGGCGTCCCTCTGTATGGGTCGAGAGGCGCACAGAAGGAGAAGGGCACTGGAGGCCCCGTAGCGCACACATGTGTAAGGCTGACATGGAGTTTGCTCCAATTAGGCCCTAATTTGACACACAATAAACAGTTCTCTCTTTGTGATCTGTGAAAAATATAGCGGAATATCGTTAGGTCGACTCCTCAGCTCTGGACGAATATCTACCTATGATTTCCAACAAGAAGAGATGGTGAGCCCAACAAGAGTTCTCGCTTTTATATCTTCGACTCTTAGGCTCCCTTCCATTCTATATTTGAGCCTGGCTGCTATGTGTTTATCAAAAATTTGGAGAAGAAACCCTCGCATTGTTGTCGCTGGTTGAGAGGCTAAACAACTGATGGTCGAAGTTCAGCCACCAACGATGATATTCATCAGTAGTTGATTAGATCTTGAAAGTCAAAATCAAAGGGGTCAATCTGAGAGTAGTCCCATAATTTTTGTCGATGTGGTGGAAGAAAAAATTGAGTCCCACACTGGCAGCCCAAAAGCCTTTATGATGCACCCTTGTCTGCTGAGGGTAGCCACGGGCCGGTCATACCGGGCGCTATGAGCGATCAATGGAAAAGTTACAAGCACTCAATAACGTCAAATGCCAAGTTCTTCGTCTTTGAGGCGTCTTGTTAGACTTAAAAGGGGTGAATGAGGTGGGGTGTCCTGGCGCAATAAAGACAATTGAAAAGACAATAAGCCCGCACCCTCTTATTGTCTTCTACTCAGTCACATATTCTGCCAGTATAGTCAGAATATCCGAGTAGCGTCTTTTGTTGGGTGTCGTCTCTTTTGGGTGATCAGCAGTGGACCCCAACACAAATTCGATAATTAACTACCCGAAATTGTAATTCAAAACTCTATTAGCAGGGTCTTCCTTGCATTCAGTCGAATGAATCGGCCATTCTGACTCTTTTAGAATTGGTAGGCTACAATATTGCCGTTGGTGGTAATGGAGAGCGTATAAATATCGCCTCAACGATGCAATATTCCCTAGTCGCACTCGCAACTTACCCACTCGTACCAATGGACACCTTCATCACCATCTCAGCCCCAGTCACAGTCGACATCCCTGCCGACCAGGAGGACCCAGGAGGCTCAGGCGGCCAGGCGTATTGCGTCGTCTCGCAGTCCCCCGTCGATGTCCCTGCCGACCAGGAGGATCCAGGAGGCTCAGGTGGGCAGGCGTACTGTGTCATTGCTTGAGCACCTTTTGCTCGCGATAACATGGCCAACCATTTCATTCCTTCGTGTGAGCCTTGGCATCCTCGTCACCCGTTCGTTTGGACTTGTCCCACTAACCATTATCAACAGCTTCCGCCACCTCCACCCGTCTTCGGCATCTTTAATCAGACAGCACTGGTCAGGACATGGGGATGGATTTTTACACAGCGTCGATAACTTATATTACGCGACCATTTCATCGATGAATTTTATTTGTGTTCTACACTTTGCGGCATCCAGATTGGAAGAAACTTTGAAAAAAGATGGCGTTTGGATATGTTCCAACTACGTCATGACACACTGGCGATCATCTCTGTCGTCTTCTTCATCGTTCTAGCAGGTAGAGGAAACATGTGCACAACAGGTCAAGGCCACCACTGCCACCGCCACCCTGTCAATCCCTCATAACGGGTCTCTGAAGTCAAACCAACATCTTCCTGACCCATTCATCAACTCTACAGTCTGGCTGGTGGATATGTCGCAGGTGTTCATTCGATTTTCGGAGAGGTAGACGTTCGTTGAAAAATTTGTGCCGTCGTTCCGTCGTGTTGTGAGGCGTAGATACATGGGAGAGGGGAAAGTCATGTCTATCAACCCGTCTCACGTTCTATTGAGCGTCTTCGTTGCAGGTGCTATTCGCCAGTCAGAACTCGAGATGAAAAGAGACCCGAGGGGTAGGGAGGGATGGTCGCGGTCGCTGCAGAGTTCGCAACCAGAAAATCTGACTAAAAGGAGGTAGCCGACACGGAGGAAGGGGCATGAACCACGCCATACGGTATCGATCGCCCAAGAGATCGCGAGCTCGAGTTGATGGCAAGAACATGGCGAAAACAACGAGAACAATATGATGTCTGTAAGAGGTGAGTCAGAGCTCCCGGAGGCTCGGGACTCGATAGAGAAACAACGGGCAATATGCTTACGCACAATACCTCCCATCTCCAACAGGGTTCTCTTTTCCAATCCTAGGGTCTACACCTCGCTTCTGAATCCGAAACAAAGACTTTACGTCCCGTCTCAGCTTTCAGCCTCCTACAGGAAAGTATTACCGTCAGTTATAATCGGAAGATGTACGATGGGCGATGGGCGACGTACCATTTAGTTTAGTCAGATCCGATATCCTGGAAGATAAAATCTCGGCTCGGAGATTCGAACTCGACGTCGAGTAAAAAACTCTGCCAGTGTGTCTGCCTCTCAGCTTCCAAAACATCGTACGTCCATCCCCCCAGGCCTCCTCCAAACCCCAAACATGACCAGCCTCCCTTCTAGTTCGTCATAAAGTGCTATTTGAAGTTTGCACCAACATCTTGAACTTTTTCATCCACGTCCCCGTCGTCTGGTAGAACTCCCCTTCCTTCTACACCCCATTGTCTGTTCGTCCTTCTAACCGACTTACAAAATCCAAAATCCAGTTCCTAGAGAATACGACAAGTCTTGAAGTTTTGACGGTAACTTTGCCTTCTTTATCAGCATCTTTCAGCCTACAGTGGACCATGGTCGTGAACAGTGTTCGTGGATGTGGAATACCGTGCTGAGTTGGACTTATCCAAGTTCCGGAATAGCAAGACATAGCAAGGAAGGCCTCTCGGATGGAGAGCTCGATTGTCAGATTACGTCGCGCAGTATGTTCCCACGCACCGTGGTCTTTCAATGTCGTCTCTCAATTTCTTTTTCTTCGAAACCAAAACCCCACAATCGATGCTGCGTTTGAGTAACAAGACGTGCTGGCCGAATCCTCTGTTATGGAGAGCCAAGGCGCGTCCCATAGTTCAGAAGACGGATGGGTCTGTTCTATACGTCCAGGTGACCTCTCTTTTTTTCCACTCCTCGATATTCGGCGTTTATTGCCTTCACTGCGTACTACGTAGGGCGCTGAGTGATCCTAGGTAGAGGAACCTGGAAGCTCTTCAAGAATCGAGTTGGATCCACCACCAAGGCGTCGCTACAACAGATGCGTGCTCGTGTTAGTTGTCCAATCCAAATACGTAACTGAAGGTTAACGTTAACCTTTGTCACTCCAGGTTCGTCTTCTGTGCCGAGACAGATGACTTGCGGCCGGCTATGTTTAATTGGTGCAACACGTGTAGGCCCATGGGTATGCACAGCCAGAAAGGCGTTAAAAATACTCGACAAACATGTTCTGAGTTCTACCTCTTGACACCATCATCGTGTGCCCCCGCCGTCACCCCATGAGCTTTTTCAGTAATGCTCAAAAGTCGCCCATTCATATCCAAGACGCGTCTCTCGTTGCTGTTGGTGGTGATCAGCAGAACAGTGGTTTTATAGCGATAGCTGGTCATCAACATTTTGCTGGCAGCCAGAACATTTTCCAGGCGGCTCCACTGAAAGGTTTGCTCTCGAGACTATCTGTTCACTTGACTGTCTAACTAATGGATAACACGTCAGACAAGGATCTTCTACACTCAAAAACCTCTCCTGCCGCCCTTCCCGATTCCAGTGAGAGGATCGATCAACCAAGATGCATGGAGGAAACTCGTGTCGAACTCGCGCAAGAGTTGGACGACTGGGAGAAGAGCTCGATAGGTGCTGCCACCATGAAATGGGTGTTCGGAGGCGCCGGAGAGGGAAAGACGGCCCTCCTTCTCACATTCGCGGACCTCTGCAGACAGCAAAAACGTTCGGTCGGCGCCTTCTTCGCGTCAAATCGGATTGCCAACTGCGGCGATGGAAATCGGATCGTCGCGACATTGGCCGTCCAGCTCATGCAAGCTCTACCCTCCACCGCAAAATATATCGACCGGGCTCTCCGTGATGATCCCCATCTCCTCGGAAAAGGGCGTGAGGTCCAAATGAACGCTCTCATTGTCGAACCCATCAAGCGGGTCGCGATGAAAACACGCTTTCTTGCCACCATCACCTTTGGGGTCAAGGCATATCCGACTCTCATCGTCATCGACGGCCTTGATGAAGTTGCAGGCAAAGATGTTCAAATCGACATCATCAAAATCATCGGCAATACTATGAGAGATGTTCGCCTGCCCGTCCGCTTCCTTATCTCCAGTCGGCCGGAGCCCCACATTGTCAATGCCATTACCACACTTAAATCCCAGTTTTCGAAGGACCGCGTATCAATCATGGACTTGAGGGGAGACACCCTCGTTCATCGAGACATCCGACGTTACTTGAAAGCAAAATTTGAAGAGATCCGAGCCAAAGATACTTACCTGCCGCAAGACTGGCCGGGAGAGGGTGTCATTGAGCTGCTGGTGGACAAGGCCTCTGGGCAGTTCATCTACGCAACCACAATCATGCCGTATATCATGTTTGAATACCGTTCTCCTGAACAGAGGCTAGCAGTCATACGAGGTCTATTGGAGAAACCACCTGGCGACGAACCCTACCAAAGTCTCGACGAACTGTATTCACACATCGTTCGCAATGCGAACCGCCGAGTCGATATGCTGCAAATTCTGGCTCTCATTATCACCATCAATCGACTCATCGCCACTGCCAATGCATCTGCCGGCACGTTTACCCGGCTGTGCTCCCCAAAAAAGCTGGGCGAGATTCTCGGCCTTGCGAAAGGAGATGTTCGACGGTGTCTAATGGACGTGCATTCCGTGGTCGATATTGGAGACGATAATCGTGATATCCAGGTCTATCACAAATCATTTCCCGACTTCCTCCTCGACCCATCAAGATCGAATGAGTTTGCTATCAACGTGGAAGATTCGCATGACTGCCTCTTCTCCTACCTAATTGGCACTTCACAACACCGAGATACCATCCTCCAAATCATCGGACAGTGTTTGGTTTCTGAATGCATGACATCCGATGTGGACATCCTTGGTACTCCTCCAAACACCTCATCCCCAGACCGGATCGAGGTCATCCTTGGACTGGGGCCTGGTGCCATCCGGGTAGCTCTCGCAGGTGTTCGCTTATTGATTGAAATCGGAAATGAAGACCAAGATATCAAGATTCGTGACCCCTTTTTTCGGGACTTTCTGCTCGATCGATCCAGATCGCAAGAATTATTTCTCGACTTGGACGAGGCGCGGCTTACGCTCAAGTTTGCTGCTCCGATCAGGAAGGTATTCGGTGCTGAAGGTACGTGAATATAGTGCTGTGTAGATGCACATCTGATTGATGAGTTGGATTTGATCAGTTTTCTCGAGTGCATTTCCAGGACCCCAAATGCCGTGGAACGAGAACTCATCTTTGCAGCTCCAAGATATGTACGACCGAGTGTACTCTCATCTGATCCGCACTTTGAAGCGTCAAGGAACGATGCTCCGAATCCTTGGGCAGGTTATTGTTGCCCAAGGCCTCCCACCCGACTTGGACACCGGTGGTTCTCCACCAAACTCTTCATCGTCCAGGTGGATAGAGGCGATTCTGGACCTCGAGTACGGCAGCGTGATGCAGATTGTAACGGAATTGCGCTTGTTACTCGAGGTTGAGAAAGGAGATGAGGATATCAGGATTCGACATCCATCTTTCCTCGAGTTTTTACTAGATCCAATCAGGTCACGAGAACTGTTCGTAGATGTTAATCAGGCTCGATTGGTGCCTCGAGGAGCACCTGCTATTGTCAGGTGGATATTCAATACCGAGAGTACGTGAATGTTTCGC
>Ga0247741_1001334_pt1 | contig 13766 bp, 12 predicted proteins | sample UWRJL213509R2_FD_180945 | JGI IMG/M metagenome (GOLD analysis project Ga0247741, IMG submission 180945) | Plant litter microbial communities from Arlington Agricultural Research Station in Wisconsin, United States - UWRJ-L213-509R-2 | ecosystem: Environmental > Terrestrial > Plant litter >... | reverse complement strand
CTGTGAGAGCGCGAGGAACGAGCGTGACCAAAGAACGGTGTCTATGTGACAGGAGGCGAAGGTGACAGGAACCTTCTTCCTTCTCACCTCGCCGCGTGAATATCGTGCTCGACCTCATTCCACGGAAGAGCATCGATTTTTTGTGCTTCTAGTCTCTACTACCAATAGCCACGACGACAATATCTCAAAATGGTCTTGACAATTGACCCCAGGTCACTGGTCTGCCCAGACCACACTTCCGACGATTTCACTACCCTACGGGCTGCTCTAGTAAACCCTACGAGGACTAATGACGAGGCCGTGCAGCTTTTAAACACCATATGGGTGGCGAAGAATGATGCTGAGAAGGTTGTATGGCAACAGCAATTAGCTGATGACGCTGCAATTAACGCTGAGGCCGAACGTCTCTCGAGAGAAGCAGACGCTGCTCGAACAGAGGCCCAACGACTAGAGGACGAGGCCACTGAGAAAGAGGAGAGGAAGAAGAATAAGGCAAAGTATTTACCTATTCTAGACAGGCCCCCACCTGAGGGCCCAGCAACTGATACCTCCCCTGCCGTTATGAGGAAACTCCAAAAGGGCGAATACGTCCACCTTTGGCATTTCACAAACGAAGGACTGGATAGCGTCCAGCGTGATCCTGGCGCATCAGATTTCGACGCTGTCAGCATGGTGCGTGACGAAAGCGGTTCATTATCTTTCGTCCCATCAGCATCAACTGGTTCACGCGCTGTCGTCGACGACGCGCGCCTACCATGGGATGATTTCCTAGTCGCAATTCCACGCCTAGTCATGGCTATGGAGGAGGCCACTTGGCCAGCCGAAAGAGTGGAGATGTTTGCCAAGTTCTGGGGCACTCTCCAATCCCACCGCTTCTGCAACTCTCGTGACCCACTGGACAAGCCTGCTCTGCAACTTTACGAGTCCGAGCAGAGGAAGAGATGGCATGCAGCCATCATTTCGGGCTCGGGAGCGTGGAACATTGCCACAATGAGTGAAAAGCTACTACAGGACGCAAAAGAGACCCTCTACTGGGCACAGAGACGGAACCAGAAAGACCCTCGAAACACACAGTACCTGAAGTATTGAGAGGCCCAGCAAGTGAGCAGCTACTTCTCAATTTTCTCTCCAGCTGCGCTGGCGCATACTCGGGCACAGCACTCAAAAACTATTTCTACGGAGTCCAGGCATGGCACACACTACATGGGCTCCCTTGGAACATGGATGACACACGGACTAGTGCTGCACTTACTGCAGTCGAACGACTTGCTCCACCTTCTTCTAAACGAGCAAAACGAGAACCGTTCACCCCAGCCATCATCTGCCAAATCCGTGAGCACCTTGACATTTCAAACCCACTCGATGCGGCCGTCTTTGCATGCCTCACCACAACCTTCTGGTCTGGATCTCGACTTGGAGAGTTCACCGTCCCCTCGATACGAGCCTTTGACCCAAATCGACACGTGAAGCGCTCGAATATGAGCAGTGCCACAGAATCTGGTGAACTGAGGTTGCCAGTCACCACCTTTCGCTTACCGTGGACGAAATGCGCACCAAACGGTGAAGATGTGCACTGGGCACCACAAACTGGCCCCCCTGACCCAGCCATGGCATTGGATAATCACCTCAGCATCAACAACCCTGGCCCTGATGATGCCCTCTTCTCATGGCGTCACCCGAATGGGCTCCGACCACTCTCACGGCCAGAGTTCATGAAACGTGTCAATGCGGCCGCTGCTGCTGCTGGTTTGGGGCCATTACAAGGCCACGGCATCCGAATCGGGAGTGTGCTAGAATATCTCCTCAGAGGTCTGCCGTTTGAAGTCGTTCGCACAATGGGACGGTGGTCCAGTGATGCTTTCATACTCTACCTCCGAAAGCATGCAACTATCCTAGCACCATACATCCAGAGCACACCGATTCTGGAGCCCTTCACACGGATAGCAATGCCGCCAGTACGATAAACTTGAGCCCAGTTGGCCGTCCAGTTTCCTGTGAGTAAAATCACCCATCTCCTATTACAATGGGAGTCCACCTTCGTACGACGCGTCGATAGGTTCTCCTACTTTTTGGGAGCCGTAACTCATGGACTCTCTCTTTTCAGATCCGAACAGCCGTTTCGAGTTTGGAAACCCTGCGGGTTTTTCATCCAAACTACATCCAGTATCTAACTAAGATACTAGATTTCGCTCGTTATCCTCACACGTCGTACACGCCTTGTATAGTACAGATGTCGTGTACATCCTAATTCTTCTGCTGGTCCAACGCAGCATCCCATCTACATAGAGGGGTTTAAGCTTCTCATCCAAAATTTATTCATTGGCTATAGACACCCGGCATTATCCAGATACTCAAGAGACAAACGTGGTAGATTTCATCATTCACGTATGCTTTGTCTGAGTATGTATGTATCTCACTATTGGACTGAGAGCACTGAATCAGCTCGCTTGAGCTTGAGATCGACGTGACCTCCGCTTTCAATACATCGAGGGTACTAATATAATCACCTTGCAAAGGTACCATTACTTTAGCAAGAACGTGATAAGGTTCCTATATAGACGGGCCAGTATGTATTTGTAGGCGTCAATTTAAGCGCCCAGGCTCGGGATATTGATACGGATTTCGAGCCCACATCCAGCCAGCCTCAGACCCTTCCATATATAAGTATACGATCTGTTTTCGACCGTAGCCAACAGTAGCGCGAAAATATTTCCACTGGGATAGCAAGGTTGAAGTAAGCATTGGAAAGCTCAGTCTCAAACGGTCCTTAGGGTCTGGTAAAAAGAAAATGTCGACTCGGGAATGCATTCCTCATTGAGTACCCGCACAAAACTAGACTATTGGCCATGATAACTGACCTGCCGGCTTATCGAAACGAGACAATGCCAGCGCATTACCTCCACCCGATTATCCTACCATGCCATACAAATACCGACCCGAAAGTGCGTTCCAGCTATTTTATGCCATGGGAATTTGAGCTTCAGTTCCAGGTATCGGGCCTACAGGTACATGCCTTGATATTGAAGTAATCCAGAGCAAGATTGATACGCACCCCGAATGATATCCAATTTCGCAAGTGCGGAGGTTTATTTGGTGTTGATGCAGTGGCCAGGCGTTCATAGTAAGCGATTGTTGGCGTCGAGGAAAGCGAGAGTCCGTCGGCCGACCACTGCCCAGCCCATCATGGAAGAGAGACAGCTTCGCAGCTTGAGCCTTGTATGTAAGAATTCATGCATGCGAGATACGTCGCCTGGGGTGAATAAGCCTTGAAGAGCCAATGATCAATTAGTGATCTTTAGTCCTGAACGAGCGGGAAGCTATGGATTTGCTTACCCTTGAGTACTCCCCATAAACGCTACATTGACCGACGCGTCGAAGCACTTAAGCGCGGCCATGTGAGTGCAGTGCAAGATTCAACACTAAGGACTGACGCAGTCGATTGACCCTCATCAGCGATGTCGCCGCTCAGGACATTTCATACGAAGGTCCACTCGTTTTTGAAGGTGCTCCCGACTTGACAAAGTTGGTTGAGCGCGGAGGAAGAGTGTCGTTCGACGTGAATATGGGAGACAATATTTGCGCCGTGACTGAACGCTAAGCGCAAGTGTAAAGGACCGTCCAACCGGGAGGTTTGAAGGGACTCATGGTACGAGTAGCGGTAGAGGCACGAAGTTGTGGTAGAACACGAGCCTTGTCTGCATCGTCAAAGGGGTTGAAACTTTGTGTGTCAAAGCCGACAAAAAGGAAGGGAGGTCCATCTTTGGCTGTTTGAACGCCATGGAGGTCTGCCATACGTTCCAAGGGATTTGGTGAGGAAGATGTTGCGACGACCGTGAGGTTGAAATATGGACGAGAGAGGCAATATATGGGGTCGGGTATGTGGACTAGACAAGATCAATTGCGAGATTGGCATACAGAAACGAGGGAGAACGGATCTGACCGACCTGTATTACACTAGCCCAGCCATAGTACGAGACTTTTCCGCCCAAGGTAAGCTCAACTTCTCCATATCAGTCATGGATTGACTGCATTATGCAGGACACGGAGGGTCTCCAGAAGCGCGGATAGTGATAGAGCAGAGAAAAATGAAGAGACAGAACGGTGAGTGGATGGGTGGATATTGAGGAGGGCGTTGATAGCAGATGGGTAGGCAGGTTCAGTGTACGATGTGCGAGGGATAGACATCATGCGCCTGTTGGAGGCATTTGGGCCATGAGCAGAAGATGGGGAAGATCGCAGGCATGGAATGGAAGTCTGGACAGTATCAGAAAGTCAGATCGGGCTTAAGACTGGGCCCAGATTGGCGCGTTTCGCATCGGATAGAACGAGGAAGACTAATCTGACTAAGGACTGAGAAATCAGCGACTGCAACTCTCGTCACGTGTGACGTCTAACTAGAACAAACTTTTCCACTGGGCATCGTCCTCTGACAACTTTCCTCCAAGCTCAATGTAGAATACTGAATAGTTCTTCCTCTGGCCGGGTACCAGCTACGATCGCGCAGTCAGGACACCTGAACCGCCGAGGATCTCAACGACCTAGAATCCAACGATGTCTGCCATAGTTCTCATCCACTGCTGCTCAGGCGCCCGTATTTTTTGTTCCTTCGTCGTGGACCGGTCCTATCGACCTCCCACAACTTCTTGAATCATCCAAACCCACAACCGATGCCAGACCTCCGCCTTTACACTCTCTATCGCAAGGCAGCTCAGAAGAGGATCAGCTTTGGCCAGAGTTCGGCATCGGGTCAAATATAGGCAGGCTGGTCATTTTTGCTGTGCTGCCGAACAACAATATAGGAACCGTTGGACGACGAGACTGGGAACCCATCGTACAAGGACCGTCAAAAACGCTGAGGGTCAACCTTGCACCCGCCGCTACGCCCTCCGCATCTTCAACAGGCACATTGAGTCCTGCTGGTGCTGCGTCTGATACAGGCCCTTACGTTAACATACCTCTCCGAATTGGGTGGGAGGGGCGTCGAGCACCTGAAGGACGGCCTTACTTTGTTGATGTCCCACTCACAGAGCAACGTGGACTGAACCTTTGCCGTCGTCGGTCTCCAGGCCTTGACTCCTACCTTCAAGATGGGAGGTCCGACTTACACCCACCGGCCGTGTTTACTTCCTTGGCCACAACACTCGAACAACTTCCTGGGACGACCATGGCTGCCTCCAAACCTCAATGATAACGCGCCGCAGTACTTGTGCGACACTACAGGCGAAAGCTTGTTTATTTTCAGAGTCAGCGAAGATGCGGGTGCTAGCAGGTAGATGCGACATTAAAATCAGACGTACGAGAGTGTTGGAGGAAAGTTATGGTGCTGTGGTGGCACGTATTGGGGAGGATCTGAAGAGAAGATTGATGGTTAACTTCGACGCAGAGGACGGATTGGATTATAGTGGTGTTCAAGGTATGCACTTTCCACCAGTGTCTTCATTACACGCGTACTAACTGCGGCTTCACAGAAAATCGTATTCAACCCGTCCTACGGCCTTTTCGAACACCCAACGTACAATATCTACACACACCAGATAAACCCTGCATCTGACCACTCGTCATACTTCAAGTTTATCAGCCGTTGCTTGGGCCTCGCTATATTCCACAGACAATTACTTTATGCTTACTTCATGCCGAGCTCGTATAAGATGGTCCTAGGAAATCAGGCGGTGCTAACGGATCTCAAGAGCGTAGATGAGCTTTATGGAGTTTGAATTGAACGCTGTGAGTGCATGCCATTACTTTTATCATTCGTGAGCTTTTTGCTCAATCCTTTCTATTTACAGGGACAATGACATCACGGACGTTCTCGACGAAAGATTTACTACTCTGAGGAACGATTCGGCGAGCTTGTTACAACCGATCTCAAGCCTGGATGTGAAGAGACTCCGTTGCGGCATCCCGTATATCCCGGCGTGTTAAGGAACAGCTCGATGCATTTATGAAGGGCCTGCTGGAGCTCATCCCGAAAGATTTGGTCAATGAGTGGGAGTTGGAGTTGTTGATTGGAGGTATGAGTGAGATTGATATGTGTGTATTTTTTCTCCACTTGACTATTCTACGAAACACTGATCCATCTACTACAGGGATGATTAGACCAAGTTCACCGACTACCGCGGCTACGAGAAAACTGACCAAGTCATCGAATGGTTATCCATGCCTAGCCTGCTGTGCAAAAGTTTCGTCTGCTTCAATTCACCACTGGTACCTCCCGCGTACCCATCAATGGCTTTGAGGATCTCCAGGACTCTGGCGGACCGAGAAGATTTGCTATCGAGAAGTCTAGTGAACCTATGGGTTGCCAAGAAGCCATACATATTTCAGTAGGCTCTATCACCTTATCAAGATTATGGGAACTTGGAGAGTAAGCTGCTGTATATGTACCAAAGAATGTTGCCTCGAATAAATCTCCTACTTGAAGTGTCAACAACTTTTAGGCTTGAACGAACGAGAAGTTACAAATATGCTTACCCTTGAGCGCTTCCGGTAAATGTTGCAGCGACCTACGCGTCGAGCAGCAGATCGATGGTCATCCGCGTCTACCGTTAACCAAAACCAACCCCAAAAAATACCCATGATTGAAGAACCCTTCGTCATCTTAAAGCTTCACACGTCTGTGTAGGTGCTATCTGTTTGACGCCGGTTGAAGGCGGGTGAAGTTTTATCGTTCGACGTAAATTGGGATATGCATGTATACCCGCCCTGCCGACGAGATCCAGGTTTATAGTGCTCGTGTCTCGCGGCTCTTTTGGGTTTGGATGGCATTATGCTTGGGAGCTTGACGAGAGAACGAAACTTTCGACGACGAATGTCTTGTTGAAAGGTCGGTCAAGGCTGACGAGGATATGTTATACGCCGAGCTCGGTTCGGATGGGCTTGGTGCTTCGCTTCGCGGACAGTTGATAGGGTTGCGAGATGAACGATTGCGATAGCTGAAGTAGGTCAAGGCCGATATTCTTCGCGCTAATGCATGTGGGCATTGATATCGCGGCACGGGAGATCTAAAATGTGGTTTGTCAGAAGGGATAAGCTGCACGCGCGATAAACAGTGTACCATTTGCGTTACACGACAACGTGGACTTCCTGTAGTCGATTCTCTATCGAGGGGACACCGATTTCCTCCTCACGACTATGCGTGAGAGCGAATACGTGCACCGTGGCTGAACGCTGAACGCAGTTGTCGAGGGCCATCCTGACGAAATATTTGAAGGTAGTCACGGCGTGAGTAGGAGCGTAGTGGAAGGTCATTGGAGATGTTGTAATAGGATGCGAGCCATCGTGACCCAGTCTGCATGAGTCAATGGGTTTGGAAAATTGTGGGTCAAGACGATTGCACAGTGCCTAGGAGAAGGTCGATACTCGGCCGTTTGGGTCAAAATAAGTGCCGATATAGACGTTAGCTATGGGTGCCAAGTGACTACCGTGCATGCGCATTCGTCTAGGTTTGAAGATTGACAGAGGTGGATCTTGGCGATGTCGGCCAGTGAGGTAAGAACACAGAGAGGACGCGAGAGGCGGAGTATAGGACCGAGTCTGTGGAATAGAAGAGGCCGGTTGTCAGATTGGCGTTCAGAAACGAGGGAGAACGGATATGACTGACCTCTACTATTACCTCAGCCAGAGTACGAGGCTTTCCTCGAGGTCGACCAAACTTTTCGATGCCAATCATAACTTGGCTGCATGATGTAAGGTACGATGGTCTTCAGGAGTATGTGCAGCGATGAAAGCCAGGGCGGTGGGTGAATGGATGGAAATCGAGGAAGACTCCAAGAGGTTTCAATAGTCGACAGGCTGGCAGGTTCAGTACGAGGGAGATTCCATGCGTTTCTGCCGATACGTTGGTACATTTAGGCGATGAGCGGAAGCTGAGCGCTGAGCGCTCATGTGGAAAGGCGAAGGTAATATGTAGGACGGCGGGCAGGGACTAGAAAATATCAGAGAGTCAGATCAGGCTCAAATAAAAGGATGGAAGTGACTAACCAGCTTGACATCGGCCAGAGTATGTAGTATTTGCGCCTTCAAAACGGGGTAGGGGACAACGGGGCAGGAGTTTGACGCCGGGAGAGGAATGAAAAGCGTTGTGGGTGTGAGGAGCCAGGAGGACAAGTAGATGGCTGGAAATTGCCGTTGAAACATTGAGAGCTTGATATCCCAGCTGCAAGGTAAAAGCGTTGGTCCGAGTAGAAGATGACGCGGATGCATGTACTCTGTGGGGCAACGATATGAGGGCCAGACTGGAACAGGTCAGATCGGGTTTAGAGAGATGAAAGCGACGAGATGAGCTCACTTTACGATAGACCAGGCGTCGTCTCAAAGACCATCGGCCGAGTTTCTAGTGTCTAGGGCTGGTGAATAAATGACGCGAGGGAGAATAGAACAGCATTCGAGTGAGATAAGAGGTCCGAGAAAGCAAGATCCTGAACACGGCCGTGGCGAGGTTCTGGTCGAAAGAGATGGGCGTGACATGTGACAGTCAATATTCTACTCGAGCGGCGGTCGATCTCCTTTTTCCCTTCCATTCATACACACTATGCGGCGCCATCTACCACTCTTGTTCTCGGAACACATTGAATAGTTCTCTCTCCGATTGCAATCATGCAGCCTCACAGTTTCACTGCTGCCCGGCGCTCGAATTGCACCCTCTCTACGAGAGCTAGATAGACAGAACAAGCGGGCCCTCAGTGTGTTTTCTTGTCTTTGCGTGCAGGCTCGTACACTACTGATATTCTTCTTGCAGCTCCCTCACCCGGGGGTTGTCTGTGTCTTTCCAAAGCCCACAGAATCCTCCGAAGGCGCGACCTCCCCCAACCATTTTGTTCCAGCGCTACTCTCGATGCTCAAAGGGCGGCTTTTGGCCAGTATGTTGACACCGTTATGATTGACCAGACACGACTGACCTTGAATCTTTCCGATTATTTAGTGACGAGATCGTCAGAGTTCAAAGATGTCGAACACACAAGCGTCTCGTGGCTTCTGGTGGAAACTTAAGCCAGAGCGGTTCATGCGAGATGGACAGGACAGTACGTTGCCCTTAGTGTTTTCATATACAAATTAATCTTACCTTTTTATTGTTACAGCTATCTCGAACGCAACACACAGAACGCTGAGAGTCTCCAGCGCGTATCCATATACTTGCGGAGAGACTCATCAACATTTCTTGCCGACGTCTTCTCAGCTTCAATGTGGCCACGAAGCCTCTCGGCGCATTCACCATCCCTTCGCCCTACTACCTTGGACTCAAGGTCGATGGGATGTCAATCCACCACACCACCTTCCCCAGTGGATCGAGCCTCAGAGGAGCACTTCGAAATCAACAAAAATATGATATATGAAGTCGGAGACGAGTTGGATCTCCCCCACACTTGTGAGTTGCTAGCGTGTCCTTCTCCTCCTGCTTTCTCTGCTCATCAACGACTAGGGTAGCTGCGACATCAGCGTATGTGACCCCAGCGCTGATCCTGCTCCTCAAAACCTCCGGTTCAGAAGGGTACCGTAGAGCACCGATAGCTGCCAGGTGGTGGTCTCAAAGTTGATCAGTGCGTTTGATTGTCTTACTTGCCTTCTGTTGCCCAGTCTCTAACTGATTTTTAGACTCATGGAATGATCCTACGAGTCATGTATGGATTCGTTACCCAGGGTCAAGTAGAGGGGATGAAAGAGGCTGTAAGGGCAGGCGTCTCGGATTCGAGACTTGATAAGCTGAATTCTGACTGCTACGACTTCTTCGACTGCCACGGATGGAGATTGGAGTACTCTTTCTGTGCTGCTGCGTCCACTAATGTCTAAGACCATGTAATTTGATTCTGGTTCGTTGACCTTTGCCTTTTTCCGACTGAATATTCCATCAATTAGTAATATATCTTCAAGCAGGACTGTCAGGCAAACACACAATGTGGTGATTTGAGTTGCATTGGTCGACGTTCCCGCCTACTCTGCATGTTTTACTCGGGGATACACCAAATGATATCTGTCAGGGTATGTCGTCCGTCACGGTTCACTACGGTCCATCGTATGAGTAGCTCACCTCCGACCTGTTTCCAGAGTAGAGTTGTCGGTGACGTGAACATATAAGTGTAGGCCGTGTGTTTGCACTGCCAGAAGGCTGTGGCCTGAAGCCTAGTTCCGCTATCATATGGGGTTGGCGCGCTCTATCAAGAACACGAGCACAAGCCTGATGTGCACTCAATTTGTTCACGTCGCTGATTTTGGTAATTCGAAACTTAACAGAGGATTTTTGGAGGGGCGGATAACCTACCTAGCGTTGCGACTCTACTGCCTATACAACAGCATAATTACATTGGCTGTGAGGACCTGCATCGCCTTCTCATTTAAGAATTCGCTATTAACCGAATGGTGAAGAAGTACCAATCGCTGTCCAGTGTCAAACACAGCCTCCGGCTCAGAACAATGGTGTGCGTCGACACGTTGTGAAGCATGCGGCAAACTGCTCCTCTGAACTTGCCCTAACATCTCGCTCTGGGCTCATTCTTTTCACTATTGCTTTGAGCAAGAAGGCTTTACTTTGTTTCGATTCGACTCTCACTTTTCTTCTTGGGATCCCATGCTACCTGCTTTTGCTTTGCTTTGATCTTCATTCACTCTCGCGTTTTTCTCCTTAAGGCTCATGGGAGATAACAAAGGCCAGGCGCCCAGGGGCAGATATGGTGGGCTTGTTCAGGATTTTAGAGAGGCAACAATGGGTAAGCTCTCACATCCAATGATGTTCAAATACGAGATTCACCTTGAGCGATAGCGACTGGCAACGGTGGACAGGGTGAACGTGGCGGAGACATCGGCTGCAACAATGTCGCGCTCAATGGCAATGGAAATAATGTTGGTTAGTCTTTTATCTTCTTCAACTCGAGAAACTACTGATCGTTCGATCCTACGAAATAGTTGCCAGAGACCAGAACATCTATAACTCCTTCAAGAAAGGTGCGCTACATTATATATATCGTTCAACCTCATCTGACGACGAGAATTATAAATCAGGTGTTGACCACCTCCGTGAACATGCGTCGCCTGCCGCTCTCCCGGATTCTAGCGCTAGGGTTGACCAGCCAAGGTGCATGGAAGAGACGCGAATGGAACTTGGCAAGGAGCTGGATGACTGGGAGAGAAGTAAAATCGATTCCGCTACCATGATGTGGGTCCACGGAGGCGTTGGCACCGGGAAGACGGCCCTACTCCTCACATTCGCGGATCTCTGTAGGCGGCGTGGACGCTCAGTGGGGGCCTTCTTCGCCTCGAATCGGTTCGCCAACTGCAGCGATGGAAATCGCATCATTGCCACACTGGCCATTCAACTCATCCAGGCCTTCCCATCGACCAAGAAGTACATCAACAAGGCCATTCGTGCAGACCCTCTTCTTTTCTCAAAGGGACGAGAAGAACAAATGAAAGTCCTCATTGTCGAACCCATCAAGCAGGTCGCGACGATGGCGCGCTTCTTCGATGCTGTCACATTTGGACTCAAGTCGTATCCAACTCTGATTGTCATTGACGGACTAGACGAAGTTAATGGGAACGACATCCAGTGCGACATCATCAGGATCATCGGCGTCGCAATGAAGGATATTCGCCTGCCTCTCCGCTTCCTTGTTGCCAGCCGTCCTGAACATCATATCCACCTTGCTGTCAGCAAACTTCAATCTCAACTCGCAGATGATCGCGTATCTGTCATCGACTTGAACCAAGATGTCCTTGTGCATCGTGACATACGACACTACTTCACGATAAAGTTTGCAGAGATTCGTTCCATGCATCCATACTTGCCAGCCGACTGGCCCTCCTTGGATGTTATCACGTACTTGTTAGACAGGGCATCTGGTCAATTCGTCTTTGCAACCACCGTCATCTCGTACTTCAGCTCACCAGACGACCGGCCAGATGACCGCCTCAAGGTTATCCTGAAGGTACTGGAAACACCGATTGGCGATGCGCCATATTCAACTCTTGACAAGCTCTACTCACACATAGTCCATTCTGTGCCAATGAAGCATCGTGCTGATGTTATGAAGATTCTCGGCCAGCTCATTGTCATCAGGGACTTGAGTGAGCAACAGGACATCTTCGGCGTGGTATCGAAGTCCTCGAGGATTGAACAAATCCTCAACCTGCGGGACGGCGACGTGAAGAGGCTGCTGCGGACCTTGCACTCAGTCATTGATGTGGGTGATGATCTCAAATTGCTCCATGCCTCATTCCCCGACTTTCTTTTGGATCCCTCAAGATCTATGGACTTCTTTGTTGATGATACGAAATGTCGCACAGTGCTGGGATTGGCGTATATTCGAGGAATCTGCAATCCCTCTTGTACGTGTAATTGAAGCTTCAAAGTACAATTCTGACTTTTGTTTTGTGTTTGCGGTTGACGTCCTCAGTTACAACGTTCATTAGCTTTGAGCAAGCCGGAACATTTGAACAAAATGTGGGCTCAGCTGTCAAGTACTGTACAGAAGCTGGGCTCAGCAGACAGCTTTCCGAAGAACTAAAAAATGCTGACATCTTTCGTCAATACGAGCTTTTGATCCACTCAGAACCTTGGAAAAGGCACCCTGCCACTTTGACTCTGAAGAAAATATATGCACATCCAATGGTATTATTTTTTCGTCTGCTGGCCGTGAATTGAACCGAACCATCATGCTTCCAGTACAGTGGATATCCCAGCATCAATGAATCCGACGTTGACACGAGACTGAAAGCCCTTTGGAGTACCTTCACTTGGGAGGTTGTACCAAACACCAACGCTGCTCAGACGAGTTTGCACATAGAGTATGTCAAGTTGATTTGACCTTGTGTACTCGCACTCATTCATCTGGTAGTTTGATTGATACCGATTCGCGCTACACCCAAATATTGGAGGTACGAAATGTTACAGCCTCGGCCTGATGTACGCTACTAAAATCGGAACAGTTCTTGGCCAGAATATCCGGCCGCAAGGTTTCGGGTCTATCTAAACACAATCGTGATACAAATCACGTTGAACTCAAGGGTCCTGATAAAGATGACCCCGTCATTCGCTTCAACATTAACTATCGCCCACATATCCAGATGGCACTATTGGATTCTGGTAAGATAGTTCCTTGTACTTTGTTTTTGCCTGATTTTCGTCTTGTGTTTGAAACAGGTTCTATGATGAAACTCACAGGAGTAGCACGTTGTACTATGCAAAAGTTCCCCAGGTATACGGTCCCGGAGAAGACGGGGAGGCACAGGCATGGGAGGTGCTCACATCCGCTTGTCGCCAGTGCGAGTGGTTGAGGTAGTGCATGGGTTTCCGGTTCTAGGTGGAGGTATCATCGTTTAAATATCAGATTATTCAAGCACAGTATACCTTTTCTTGTCCATTAGCCTTGCCTTGGAAGTGAGGTTTCGGCTTCTCATCCGAGATTTCTTCATTAACTATAGAAACTCGGTGCTGTCAGATACTGAAGAGACGAGTGGCTTTTTATGTAGATTCATCATTCATGTCTGCTTTGTCCGAGTATGCATGTATCTTACTATTGGACTGAGAACACTGAATTAGCTCACGAGAGCTTGAGATCGATGTGACCTCCACTTTCAATATTACATCGAGGACACTAATGCAATCACCTTACAGAGGTACCATTACTCTGACAATAACGTGATGAAGTTACTGTATCGACGGGCTAGCATGTATTTGTATGCGTCAATTTAGGCGCCCAGGCTCGGGATATTTATAAAGATTTCGAGCCCACATCCAACCAGTCTCAGACCCTTCCATATATAAGTATACGATCCGT
>Ga0247741_1001333_pt1 | contig 13771 bp, 15 predicted proteins | sample UWRJL213509R2_FD_180945 | JGI IMG/M metagenome (GOLD analysis project Ga0247741, IMG submission 180945) | Plant litter microbial communities from Arlington Agricultural Research Station in Wisconsin, United States - UWRJ-L213-509R-2 | ecosystem: Environmental > Terrestrial > Plant litter >... | reverse complement strand
CAGAAGCTCCGTCTCTCACCTTCACCGCCACTCCGACCTCCCTCTCGATCCCAAAACTTTCAAGCTCTTGTCTCAAGTTTTCCCGCTCCTTCCCCTTCTCCTTCACTGTCGCCATCATCCAACACCAACTTTTTGGCTCCTAAACCAGGAAGTCTCCGAGGCCAGAAATCTCATTCCGGGCTCAAGCCACCCACTCCTCCTTCGTCAGCACGACAAATCACTCGAAAGGCGTCTTTGTCTTCTTTGATTGAGTCTAGCAATGCTCATGCGTCTAGCTCAACATCAAACACTGCCATGGATCAAAAGGTCGCTCGTTACGAGGTACCTACAGCAGCTTCTCGAGCAAAGACGCACAAGAACTCGACAAGTCGGATGTCTGACTTTAAAGTTCCCCCAACCCGGCCTTCGACACCATCTTCCAATACCGCCGCCCTTCGATTGACCATGCCTACGCAGTCACGTCTCAAATCAAGACCTGCGCTTTCACAAGTCTTCGGCGGTCCATCAACACCCACTCAAGATACACGCTCAACATCGCCATTACCGCCACTACCGCCTCGACCACCTTCAAGTTCGTCATTACGTGCCCCAGCAATTGCCCGTAGCAATACTCAGCCCGCACCCGTTGCACCCAAACTTCTCCGTCGGCCCAAGAAACCACGAACATACGGTGACGGCACTGAGTTGGATGGTATTGCGGATCTTCCAACCGATCGAGAAAAGGAAGTCCGATACAGAGTACAGCCCAAGGGATATGGAAATCGTATTCCAGGTGCTACATATCCATCAAAGGCTGGCGAGAAGGACAAATCTACCGATAAGGGAACTATCCGAAAGAAATCTAAACGCGAAGGCTCACTCACTAATGGTAAAGTCACCCTGACTCATTTCTGATATTCATCTATTGACGCAATCTGTCCATCAGAGCCTACACTACCTTTGGCACCTTCAACCAACTCACTACGGCGGACAACATCACGAATCGATGGGACGCAATTACCCACCGCCGTACACGCATCACCTCCAAAGAAGAAGAGAACAGTCTCTTCGCCGTCGAGTTCAACAACAAAACGGAAACCAACTTTAATCCGCAATTTAGGTGGCTCTGGTGCCCCCAAAGGTTCGTCCAGCTGCTTCTCTCTTCTACAGTACTTGTGCTTATCTATCGGTTAGTTATCGGGGACATGAAATGGAACCCACATACTTTGCGATGGGAGGGCAATGACCAAGTCCTCCGCGACTTTGACGCCGCGGTTGGAACATCGTCACGACCTGCCCTCATCACCCACCTCACTGGTTCGTCAATGGGCTCTCCCGTTGGCACATTCGCGTCCGGTGCTCGGATAGTGGGTAACATGGTTTTTGATCCTACACGTATGTGCTGGATCTCAACCTTACCACCGGACGAGGATGAGCCCGACGTCTTTGCCAACCTTGCCGACGACGAAGAAGACCGCAGTGCATGGGGGATCAAAGGAGGCACAATTCGTGCAAACGCACCTCGTATCTCGGATGTGACGACTGCGAGCAACTCCTCAGTGGAGCCTTCGAGTCCTAGTGATCGCAGCCATTCACGGTCGATATCTGAGTCGGGCAGTGATCGAGGCTCGAGGGCGTCCATGGTTGTGTGTGATGTTGATGATGCTTTCCTCGAGAGTTGCCGTAAGGCTGAGGAGCGTCATCGTTTGGAGATGAAGGGTTGGAAATCCTCATTATCCAGGCGGGATGCTTCGCTCGCTGCGGATCGCTCGTACCTTTATGAGATCAGAGCACTTGCTACACGCAAGTACTGATGGATACTCACTCTATGCTCATTCTTCTCTGTATGTTCACCTTATGCGCTTTCGTTTTCTCTAAGCCCCCAACTTTGTTGTCTTATTTTATTTCCTTTATTCGCCTTCGATATGCATTTCCGGTTTACTTGGTATAATGTCAAACGCACACTCATTCACAACTTGTAATCACTTAGTAGTACATACATTCACATTGGAATTTCATTACAGACTCTACGAACACGATCAATTGCTCAGTGTATCTATTTCAAGCTCGCTGTGCGAAAATGCCGGAGGCAAACATGCTTCAGATACAACGGTCACGACACTGTTCACGATTGCCTCCTAGTGGGCTTTGGTAAATGCAGGCTCCTGAACTGCACAAGATACATTCTGGGGGCGGTCGTATCACTGTCTCACTTCATGCTGGGAAGGCAGTAATCTCAGAGCTTTCGTCAACTTACCCTCTAAAACTCTTGTCTCCACGCATTCATGATGGCACGGCACTTGTCTATCTGTTAACCTACGGAGGAGGATTGGTGGGCGGAGATCAAGTGGATTTGGTTGTAAAAGTTGAACCTGGTGCGAAGCTTGTGTTACTGTCTCAGGTTCGTTGTTACGCTCTAAGCGCGATTCATCCCTCTCAAACCGGAGCTAGGGCACAACCAAAGTATTCAAGACGCGTCTAGGCGGACGACTAGCATCTGTTGAATCGACAAGCTTTCCTTCTGGACAACGGGTAGAAGGTTCAAAGCACATTACGAGCCAAAATATCAACTATCACATTGGCCCAGACAGCATTCTTCTCCTTCTACCAGAACCTGTGACGTGCTTCCGGGATGCATCCTATAATCAATGCCAACGATTAAATATCCACGGGAACGGATCTGCAATCGTCCTTGACTGGATCACCTCGGGGCGCATGTCAATGGGCGAAGAGTGGGCATTTTCAAGGTATTATAGCATGAACGAGATCTTTCATAACGGCAAGAGGATGGCAAAGGATGTTATGCTTTTGGAGGATGCGGAGCTGAATACAAGTATTCCACCAAGACCCCTACTGGAGAGATTAAAACCCTACTCGTGTTATGCTACGCTCTTCCTATGTGGGCCTCAGCTGCAGACCATCGCCGCTGGCATCACCCGTCAATACAACCAAATCACAGTTTTCAAGACGAGGGAACCAGCAAAACTGTTATGGTCGCTTAGCCCCATCGATGCTGCAAATACAGAGCAAGGGGTGGTAATAAGAGTTGCTGGGCTTGAAACAGAAACCGTGAAAGGATGGTTGAAAGAGATCTTGTCGAACCTTGAAGGTGTTATTGGAAGGGACGCGTACAAGAGGGCGTTTGTATAGAACGTGGTGTGTACTTTCCGTAATCCTTTCATCCTCAGTGTGACTTGACGTACTCAATAGAAGACCCTAGCTACACTAATAATTGCAATTCGAAACCGAATTCATGGATTACCATTCTTCCGTTGACTGAGTGAGAGCATTGCCTACACAGCCACTTTGAAGCGCTTACCTGATACCGGCGGCGTACAAGTTCCAGGGGTGAGCTCGGAGATCTTGAAAATCTCACTGACCGCCGGCAGACGTGGAAGAGGTAATAACCACGAGAGTTTGTCATTCACGACAGGGTGACTTATGTGCAGTACATTGCAGGTATATTCCTCGGCGGGAGCCTTCCAATCCCACAAAAGAAGGTTTGCATCGTACTGCAGGATCAGATCCGTCTCGGACCTATAACTCTACTTAGAGCGTCTTCACACCAGTGTTTACCCGCTGAAGCAGCACGCCGGACTTCTTATCACACAAATGACATGGGCTAGGAAATTTTCAACTGGGGCGACTATATAAGTCGTGCAGATTCTCCAGGAAAAAGCAGTCGCGAGACCTCTAACGCGTCTTCATCATCATGCCAGCCTCCTTTAATTCACTCCCTTCCAACGAGAAAGGAGTGGATGCATCTGTCTTGAAGGGTTCTGCCAGTTATCACTCTGCTGACTCTGATCTCCTTTCGATCAATGAGAAGGCGCTTATTTGGAAGATCGACATGCACGTCGTACCATGGCTAGCATTGTTGTACTTGTTTAACTTCCTTGACCGAGCGAGTATTGGAAACGCGAAGGTTTGAGCATACAGTGGCATTTCTTTTTCAATAAAACTAACCCCATTTTCTATCTAGTTATACAATCTGGAGAAGGATTTAGGCATCACGGATCGCCAATATCTCATCGCTCTAACTTTCTTCTTCCCTTCTTATGCGCTGATCGAGGTCTGTGCCACTGCTTACGCTAGACATTGTGGCTGATGTATCTCATATCTTGTTCCTTTAGCCCGCCAGCAACGTGCTATTGCGCCGATTCAAGCCATCGATTTGGCTTCCAACGATGATGATTTTGTGGGGTACCATTATGGTAACTGGCCAGTCTTTGTGTTCACATTGCCTAAAACCTCACGTATTTGCTTCCAGACCTGTCATGGCGTTATCAGAAATTATGGCGGTCTTATTAGTTCGTCCTGTTCGCTTTCACATGGTTCTGCGACGCTGACAGCACACTGCCAGCTGTTCGAGTACTACTTGGCGCAACCGAGGCCGGCATGTACCCAGGAATTGTCTTCTACATCTCGAGGTTAGTGCTCTGCTATCAAGCGTCGTGATCCAAAATTGAATTGAGATACGCGTAGCTGGTATAAGCGCTCAGAAATGGGCTTGCGAATTGCCCTCTTTTTCTCGGCTGCTACTGTAGCTGGCGCTTTCAGTGAGTCATTAATACTTGACCGCGTGCCAGCGGTTAATATCCCCATGCTTTTAGGTGGACTTCTTGCCGCCGCAATCGCGAACATGGATGGAATTGGGGGTAAAGCAGGTACGAGTGCACTCTCCTTGACCTTTCCCATTATTTATTAATAATTGTGTGCTAACCTTTAGCTTGGGAATGGATATTTATCCTAGAGGGTCTCGCAACCGTTGTTCTCGGAGTGTCGTCGTACTGGGTGATCCAAGACTTTCCAGATACGGCCAAATTTTTGACAGAGAAAGAACGTAAGTGCATCTACACTGTAACATCTGTGCAAGGCTTCACATACATCGGTCTATAATCAGGTGAATTTGTCATACAACGCCTGACAGATGACATGAAGCTCAGCGCAGGTGGTGAAGCCTTCGACATAAAATACATCTGGAGAAGTCTTCGGGACTGGAAGACTTATGTGGCAAGTACGTCTTGGTCGTGTCTCAACTCTTGGAATTTTCAGCTAATGTATTCATAGTGGGCATCTACATGGGATTGTAAGTGTTTTCCAATGCCAGAAGTGAACAATGCTCAATGGCAGTAGCGATGGCCCATTATATGCCTTCTCTCTTTTCTTACCATCGATCATTAACCAAGTCAGTATCGATTACTCTGGAAAGTGAAAGTATACTGACGCATATATTTAGCTTGGTGATTTATTTCATTGAGCCTCTAGTCATGACCATCCATGCTAAATATGCGTCAGGCTATCGTGCAACTCAAGCGAATCTGCTTTCGGTTCCAGTGTACACCTGGGGATGTATTCTCACCTGCCTCATCGGATTCCTTGGAGATAGAATTGGTTCACGGAGCTATATCAACTTGTGAGTTGTAATCCCTTTGAAGTCACGAACCGACAAGTTGATCGATTCGGCAGTGCATTGTTCGGCGTTGGCTTGATAGCCTACATCATCCTCCTTGTGTCAAAATCAGCGGCCCTCTCATATTTTGCCGTATATCTTGCAGTTTCGTAAGTTTCCTGCAACTTCACAAGCACACTCATAAAACAATATTAACACTATACCTAACAGCGCCATCTATCCCACTATTCGTGAGTCTCACAGTGTTTTCAAGTCACGTCAGTGTTCCTCATACCACACACAGCCAACTCCGTCGCCTGGGTTGCCAGTAACGTTGAAGGGTCTTACAAGCGCAGCGTTACACTGGGTATGGCCATTGGTTTTGGAAATATTAACGGTGCGGTTACGGCGAACATTGTAAGTCGACGAGCTCGAGATTCATTCTCTTCATCTCACGCATAACGCGTGTGGATGCTAATGTCACTTTTCTAGTATCGCGCTCAGGATCGGCCCAAGTATCACCTAGGTCATGGCATCGTCCTTGCATACATATCGATCGGTCTTATCTCGTCCGTTCTATTTGCAATCCTTCTCAGGAAGGAGAACGCCCGTCGTGATCGGGGCGAACGGGACGAAGTCATCGAGGGAATCGAGAACAGCAATGCCCACGAATGCAACGGCAGATTTAAAAATGTTGACGAAGCCAAACTTGTGAAAGGCGACGAATGGAGTGGGTTCAGGTATACGTTATGATCCTACCAGTTCCGCCGGTAGTCATTCCCGGCGGCAGGGCTTACAGGGTCTCCGATCTCACGTCATTATTAACTTCAAGTCACACTTGTGAATGAGTGGATGTTGTACGACTAGAATTAGATAGAATACAGATGGTGGCTATGTGTATGTGAATAATAAACCCCTTAATCAAATCCTCTAAAGCAGGTGTCTGGCCTCTAGAGCTTTGGCAATGGCTACAGGCGCGGGTGCAGGACCGGCATCCTCAGTGGGAGTTTCTAGCGGAGGAGGAGCGCTCTTTTCACCACGATTCTCGTCTAACCACTTATCCATGTCATCGGACCGACCAATAAAGGGCCGCTTTCCGAGTAGGTTGATCATGTCCTCACTATGGCCATTGTTTTAAAAAAACCAGTTCATTGTTGATAATTTGGGGGACATACCGTGTAATAACCTCCTTCTCAAGGAGAAGTTGAGCAACCTTTTCCACGTCTGCCCGATGCTCTGTGAGTAGGATTCGTGTGCGATCATATGCGTTCGTTATCATCTTCCGGACTTCTGAGTCGAGCATCTCCGCCGTCTTCTCACTGAAAGGCTTTGTCCAAGACTCCTTTGCGGCCCGATCTCCACCATAGCTCACAGGTCCAATAACATCGTTCATGCCGTAATTCGCACAAGCTTCGAAGGCCATGCGAGTGATCTTCTGGAGATCATCTTGGGCACCAGTCGTGATGTTTTCGTGTCCGAAGAAAATTTCTTCCGATACGCGACCACCAAGTGTCATGCAAATGCGATCCAACATCTGAGGCGTAGACAGGAGGTAACGATCACCAGGTAGGTACTAGATATGCAAACCGGTTGTTAGAACGAGACAGATAGTAGAGCATAAAGACTTACTTGAGCGTATCCCAAGGCACCTGTACCGCGTGGAATAATGCTGACTTTCAGGAGAGGGTCGGCATGTTCCAAGAACCATCCGCAGATAGCGTGGCCAGCTTCGTGGTAAGCAACTGTCTTCTTCTCTTCAACGCTAAGTACTCGGCTTTTCCTTTCCAGGCCGACGATGACCCTCTCGATCGCCGTATCGAAATCGATATTCTCGACGTAATCTGTACTCCTTCGGGCGGCATGCAGGGCCGCTTCGTTGCAAACGTTTGCAATGTCAGCGCCAGAGAAACCAGGTGTGAGAACAGCCAGTTTCTGCGCGAAAGAGTCAAGTCCAGTCTTGAGTGTTGGGTGTAGACGGAGAGGACCGAGATGAACGAGGTAAATGCCCTTTCGACCAGATACATCGGGGCGGTCAATTGCAATATGCCTGTCGAATCGACCAGGACGCATGAGAGCAGGGTCGAGGACGTCGGGTCGATTCGTGCCGGCGAGGACGACAATATGTTCGTTGGTGCCAAATCCATCCATCTCAACGAGGAGTTGATTGAGTGTTGATTCCCGTTCATCATTTCCGCCAAATGATCCACCCTTCCCTCTTGATTTACCAATGGCATCGATTTCGTCCACGAAGATGATACAAGGTGCGTTCTTCTTTGCAGAGGCAAAGAGATCGCGCACACGAGATGATCCAACACCGACAAACATTTCGACGAACTCTGAGCCAGACACGGAAAGGAATGGAACGGACGCTTCACCAGCTGTCGCCTTGGCCAGAAGTGTTTTACCCGTACCCGGGGGACCTGAGAGGATTGCACCTCGGGGAATTTTCGCCCCAAGCTTCTCATATTTGGCGGGCTCCTTCAAGAATTTGACAAATTCCATAATCTCCTCCTTTGCTTCGTCCATTCCTGCAACATCCTTGAACTTCACCTTGACAGCGGTGTCCTTGTTGAACATCTTAGCACGGCTCTTGCCAATGCTAAAAATACCACCACCGGAACTGCCTGACCCGCGTCTTGAAATCCAATATAGCACACCAATGAGGAGAAGAGTAGGAGCGAAGTTGAGGAGTGCACCGACGGAGGAAATTTCATCCTGGTACGACACAGGAATGCGCTCTGCGCTTGGGATGCCAAGTTCTGCCTGTGCGTCATCAAGCTTTCGTTCGAAGGCTTCGACGCTACCTATTGAGAAATAGTATTCTCCACCAGCAACATTGCTCGCGTGCATAGTTCCAGTCGCATTCGAGTGAAGTTTGACTCGTACTTGATGTTTGTTGACGACCGTGAGGCTATCGACCAGACCTTTGTCTAGGAAAGCCGTTCGGAACTCCTGCCAAGTCATCTCCCTTGATTGACTGGAACCTGAACTCGACCATGCAAGATAGGCTGTTGCCGATGCCACGACCCATGCGAGTTGGTTGTTGTTGAAGCCATTGTTATTGGGAGGAGGGGGAGGAGGTTCGTTGCTGTTGCGGCGGTTCCGGGGCCGTTCGGACTCGCTTGTATCCGACTCCTGCGATGGGGGTTTCTTTGCTACTTGCTCGTACTGTTTGAAGAAACCCTCTAAGCCTTTGGGCAACTCTGGAGTCTTCTTCGGACTTTTGTCCTCGATATCCTTTGGCTGTTCCGACTCTTTTGGCTGTTCGGGTGGCTTGTCGGTGGAGGGTGTGGCAAATGTACGGACGGTAGAGACAGCAGCTCTACGAGTCCTAAGCAGCGCTGCTGCCCGAAAAGATCTTGAAAGCATATGAGGGTGTAGAAGGAAACGCCCTTGAGACTCGACTTTGAAAGATTCTCTGCTGACTGAATTAGGTTACGTAAGCGCCACTTCCGATCTGGCACGGCACTCTCCGTTGCCGACCAGCCACAAAGCGCGCCGGCATGGCTCCCTTGCCGCGTCATTATCGGTCATCTCGCTTGCTTGTAAATCTCCATGCAATACTCGCTCTGGAAATCTCCTAAATAACTAGATGGGAAAGCCTCCAATCAGCTTTGAAACTCATATAGCAGCCGGAGGTTCGGCACGTGCTATGAGGTGCTTTCGTATCGCCGGACGACTGTTCCAGCGGTAAGCTTTCATCACGTATACTTACCACTCTGGAGTTTGCCTCACGTTAATAATTCTTCTCTCTCAAGTATATCGATACCTTCCATGATTATAGTACGATTAGATCAGGCACCCTTTACGATTGGAAACATACCTTCTAGCGCCCGCTACTCTTGGCCATCAAATGCGGGCGCTTAACGCGTATGGCTATTAACCACTCGCAACCTCCGGAATGTGGAATTAGAAAATATCTATTTGAATCTGACCCTTTTATATACCTTGGTTAATAAACATGGTCGATGGCCGCTCTCATTCATCCAGACGGCACTCACTTTTCCAAACCGACATGATGAACTGGGAGTTAAGCCAAAAACACATTAGATATATATCTTCCAGGGCTCTTCATTCATTGTTTACTTTTTATTACAGTCCAGTTTGTTCTGGAAAAATCTCTTCGGGCTTTGCCTGGCCTCTTTTCATTCAAGAGGTCTGAAAATTTGACGTGGCTCATTTATCGCTTGTTTTACTTTCTGTGCAGCAGTTCGACACGCAGAAAGAGAGAATCTGAGTACCGGTTTAGTGGCGCTCATTTGCTGACATAGGAGTGACACTTCCGATATTGACGAGAGAGATGCTAAGAGCGAACGGCCAAGCTTAACTGACGTAAAGCTACAAGCCAATGGTACACATTCTACCCGGCCCTCTTGAAGCCTACAGAGTGACGAAACCGATATTTTTCGGGGCTGCAGCACATGATCCAACTGCATCACCTGCGCTCAGTATGGCACTGGTTCAGAAAATCAGCACTAATACGACGGTAAAATTCTACGAATATCGGATAATGTGGAAAACCAAATACACTCATATATGTGATAGTAATGTACTTATAAAAATTTAGGCCTGTCTAGTAACAATATGCAGTCATTATCATAGACACGAGGACTTCCAATTTATTGGGCGCTTATTCAAGTTGTGTATCCCTGTTTGGTTCAACATGTCAAGCGCCGGTTACTATTCAGCCACCTAGTCAGCAAAACCGGGTTTTTTCCGAAGAGTGAAACCGTTGCTGACTCGTGGTTATCATTTGATAAGAATTAATAAGCCACTGACGGCCAAGAGACGGATGTCGTCTGGACGGTCTGGGTTCGTTGCTTTATTTGGTCAGATCCCCGAAAATAAAACCGCTCGTGTGGCTTTTCAACAGCCCCTTGGTGCCATCAACAAGCGATTTATGCGTAGTTCTAGGCATCTGTGCGCAGCTGTACGCCGAGATATGATTCTATGCTAGTCGGGATAGATATCGCCGGTCATAAGTAAAGCATGTGCAACAATTGAAATTGGATTGTGATGCACTTGCAGAAGGACTCGGGCCAAGACTCGGAGAACCTGTGCTATGTAAGTCAAAGGGCAGTGTGGACGCGGGACCTATATATGGTCATTTAAGCGCCTACCTGATGTAAAGTTACAGCAGATTGCCCTGTGAAGGTCATGATAGACCACTCAATAATTCCATCAATACGGTCATATTCTGTTATCATAAAAGCCTGAATAATGATTCTACATTGTACCTCTGCCGGAGGTACCGCCGAGCGGATTTCCGGTCGGCCTCTTACTCTTCCGGTACCGTACGCGCACGCATGGACTAATCCTGCAAATCTCTACATCACAGTTTGATCTCATGATTGTTCGAATGCTCATTAGTTACTCTACGGGTTGATAAGATTTGACGTCAGTTTCTTTTAAACACGCAAAGTTTATCTATTTCACCACATCACCAATGGATTCTTCACTTTACAAGACCACTACAACGAGCAGAGGCTTCAACTACCGTGTCTACCATCAAGAAGGCACCGACTCCTCCAAACCAACAATTCTTTTATTGCACGGCTTTCCTAGTTCGTCTTATGACTGGAGGCACCAAATCGCTTACTTCGGAGGACGTGGTCACGCAATCCTAGCTCCCGACTTATTGGGCTACGGCAAGACTGATAAGCCGACAGATGTCGCAGCGTATGCTGCCAGCAAAATTGCGCAGGATGTTTACGACGTCCTCGAGGTCCTAGGCATTAAAGGACCCATCGTCGCCATAGGACATGATTGGTATTTGGTTCACCTATCTCTGATTACGCAAAGAAACTCACATAGGAAAAATAGGGGCTCCAAAATTACTAGCCGACTTGCAAACATCCACCCAGAACGCTTCCAGGCGTTCGCCTTCCTCGCAGTTAGTTATGCTGCTCCGGATGCAAATACTACATATGAGCAACTTCTTGGATTTGTGAGTACGACAATAAAGTGTTCTAATTGTTCTCTAACCATAATCTCACATCTAATGACAGACGAAGATGCTTGCTGGTTTCGAGCTCTTTGGATACTGGGGTTTCTTCTCTGAGGATGACGCTCCAGAGCTCGTCAAGAAATATGTAAGTTGAATGTCACAGAGCTCATTAATCATCGCTCGATGCCTACTTGACTTTGCAGTACGATACCTTCTGGAATTCCAGCTTCGGCGGGATGTCCGCAGAAGAGAAGAAAGTCCACTTTGCACCTACAGGAGGCCTCAGGGCCTACTTATCCGAAGACAAGCCCCGGCCCTTTACACTGCCTTCCTATTTGACTCCAGAGGTTCGAGGATTGTCTACCTCCTTCTCCGTGCCAGATCTGATTGTTGTTCATTAGGAGCATGAAACGCAGAAGACTAACTTCTGGAATACCGGCATCGGGGCGCCATTCTGCTGGTACAAGACAGTTACCACCAATCTCGACCGTGAAGACGCTAAGAGTGAGCCACAGAGTTTTGATTTTACTCAAGCCGAGTTAAGCTAACGCACACATACTCTAGCCATTCCTGTCGAGGCGCACAAAGTCACAGTACCAGTCTTCTTCGCTGCTGCGGAGAAGGATGTTATTACATCTCCTGCGTTTGGTATGGCTTCGATCAAGCAGTATTGCACAAAACCGACGGTTAAGAGTTACGATGCTGATCATTGGGTCATGTGGGAGGCCAAAGACAAACTGAACGAAGACTTGGCGGCTTGGATTGACGCACTCTGAAGATCTCCGCTAGCCAACGCAGTTAGTCATCGAGTCATCTCCGATACTGTTGTAATTTACTTGTAAAAACCTTGGCGAAAAGCTCTGCAGAAATTATAATTAGCTGTCTTCGCAAGCGACTGAGCGCTTATCGTGTGAGTTCGCTTGATCGGCTCAAGAAGCGCCGTGACATACATATATGAATTACACAAATGAACGACTCTGATCATACGGTCTCGGACTATGATTATGATTGTGATTCCTCTTCATCTACCACCTCAAACGCACAGCAGAATTGATCCTTCCCAAAGAGTATGAAACCTTTACCATCAGGTGCCCAAGTGAGATCTCTGGTCTCGAATTTCTCTGCAAATCAAAACAAAAAGAACACCCGTTAGACCTTATGATGGAGATATCTCCATGAATGCACATACTGGCAGGCACTCCAATGCATTCGGCCATTTCTTCTTCCTCACCTGCATCCCCGTGCCACTCGTCGCTCCAGATGTATACACTCTGCGTCCCGCAACAAAGTGCCAGGCTGCCCTTACGCACGGGATTCCACCTAGCATGCAGCACTGGCTGGGAGTGGAGTAGGACTGTTCTCAATTTGGGCGCGAACTTTTCTCGAGATGAAGGAAAGTCGAATAGATAGACGGCGGAGGGTACGTTCTCTGGAAATCAATGTATATAAGCAAGATGCGCGAGCGTCATTGCGGAGGGTGGCTCACCGAAGCGCGCAAGTAAGAGACTCCCAGTTAAATTCCACTCCAATTGCACCACACCACTCTTGGGATTTGGTTTTGTAGGATCAGCTCGTATTGGACTGAGGATTTGAGGCCCCTGTAGGCGGTCATCTGTATGACGGTCAGACTTGTGGACTGGGCGAAGATGATGAAACCTACACGATAAAAATCCACGACCTTCTGTCGTTTCGAGCCATTTTGATGGTTCTCTCCAAACGTTCTTGGGGCATAATAAGATCATGTTTATAGATAGGTAGTAGTTCACTTACAATTCTCGATGACAGGCGAGTCGATAGCTCGAGAGTAGCAACCTCAGACCAGCTTAAACCATCTAGAATATGAATCTTGATTTAAAGTAAGAAATTTTTGGAGTTCAGCGACCTGCAGTATTTACCTTGTCGTCCCAACCTCCCGAGGCCAGAAAAATACCACTTGGATGCCATGATACACACCTGATCCCAAAGCCTGGGTCGGGTTGTGGAGAAAAAGATGTCAAGGTATCACCGGCGAGAGTCAAGACGTGGAGTTTATACTATTTATTGCTCGTGGTCAGCGAGTAGGAACGAAAACGGCAGCTCGACTCACTTCCATGGGCCCTTCCCACACCGCGATGTGATTCCCTGTGGGTGATAGAGAAAGAGAGGCGAAAGATGATGATGGCAAAGGGAAGTGCTAGACAGACGTTAGGCCTTGACTACACAACGTTAGTCTGGCGTTGGTACGCACTCGGACAAGTCTGTAGCCCTCCATTGCATTATAGACACCTAGTGTGTCCTTCGATTTGTGCCGCTCAGCCAGAACAAAATATCTGCCGTCAGATCTGAAGGCGTAACCTTCGCAAATCAGCAGTGATGACGCATAAGTATAGACAAACATTAACCTTTATCTGGATGAACCGGGAACTGGATGTAAGTTACGGTTCCGGTTGATATTGACCATAAAGATACGCGAA
>Ga0247741_1001332_pt1 | contig 13772 bp, 13 predicted proteins | sample UWRJL213509R2_FD_180945 | JGI IMG/M metagenome (GOLD analysis project Ga0247741, IMG submission 180945) | Plant litter microbial communities from Arlington Agricultural Research Station in Wisconsin, United States - UWRJ-L213-509R-2 | ecosystem: Environmental > Terrestrial > Plant litter >... | reverse complement strand
AGCAGGCTTGTCTACAATTGGAACCAACAGCCTCTTGTGTATGTGATATTTCGCTATACTAGTTCTCAACTAAGTTGCTTTATTACAGCGCGCCTTCTCTACAGCTTTTGTGAGTTCATTCACTATGGATTTCAAATTTTTGTATTCAAGTCTTTCTGCTTTTAAGACCATTCACGATACCTTCACTTCCACGGAGAAGCACACGCCCGCCTCGAACGTGACAGCTCTGTCTACGGGAACGCCACCAACGGGCGTACTATATTCATCAAGATATTTTCTCCTTTCTTGTTCTGGGCTCCCTATGTCTACCACCAGGCTTTACAGGCAGCATGGGTTGATGGATTGTTTTATAAGTATACTTGGAAGGAGGCGGTGGAGAAGCTCAAGGAAGAGTGCAAGGAGTTTGTTCTCCTCGTATGCCTCTCTATGTTATTGTAGAGGTAACGATCCTGATGTCATTTATAGGGGACGGTACTTCTGTCTGCCAACGTGGGGTTCCTAGCCATTCAGTCTGTGGACAGCTCAGATAAACATTATTCGTCTGAAGCTCAGATCATGAGCTACCTCTCTATAGCTGCTACCGTTGGGAGCATTCTATTGGGATTGAGGCTCTTGCTTCGCCAGACTGAAAAGATCCACAAAGCTGACAAAGTGGTAAAGTTGCGCAGTAACTTTTACAGATTTCTTGCTCTCCTAACTCCCTTCAGGTAAAATATCTGGGTGAACAGAGTCATCCTCTCCTCGGCGTCGAAATTTTGGCCATCTTACACAGTCTTCCATATGCACTGCTCATGTGGGCGTAAGTTTTCACTACCACGTCGCATCATACAACTGGACTAACTATCTGGTCATAATGCTAGGGTCGCAGCCTTGCTTGCTGCTTTTGCTTTCCGCTTTTTCCTTCAAACAACAACATTTACCCGCACTCTTGTAGGCACCGTAGGCGGAATCGTAGCCGGTTTCGTAGTATTGTCGATTATCTACACCTGGGAGGTTCAACCAGAGTCCAATTCTCGCCTCCGTCAACGGTCGGACAACAAGGTCATAACCTTTATCTCCAAATTCAGGAGAAACCTTTCCAACTTTGGAGGAAAACTCCACGATATCTCGTTTGAAATGCCAAGGATAAATGTCCGAAAGCCAATGCGCCGCACGCCCGTGTATGGCAATTCTACCGGGGGACTGGATATTGGGACACAGGCCAGTGTGTGCTGACAACAACAAGAACGATAGGTTGCACTTGCATTTAATTACTTGCCATAACCACATATCAGATTAAGTATCGCATTTTGCGCCTTTTTTTGGACTTGGCGAGTGAATCCAAAAATAGAAAATTTGCATGCAGAAGAACGGTGTCAATTTCCACGCAAGTTGGAGCACTCAAATTTGACAGCTGTTGCAAAATTCTACCGAGGGCGTCGAAAAGTTAAACCTTTCGAGAGTCCCTCAATTAGTAGCCCCGAACAACCAGATTAAGAAGTCTCGACCCGGAGACCAAACGTGAGGCGGTTCTTCACATCTTCGAATGGGGACTTTAGCGCAAGGCCTCCATGAAATACACTCAAAACTCTCATAACCCATGCCTCTGTAGGCCGTAACCCCATATATTTTTGCCGCTACCAAACCGAAAATTTCAGCTGAATTGAGTTCTCAGAACCCATAAACCCTCGTAACCCACCGAGAGTGTGGCTTACGAGGGGTTCGACCGTAGTCTCCTTTACAAGCCTTAAAATCTTGAATATATGACAGTCGATTGATGATAATACACGTGTATAATTCACGAAGACAAGTAATTTATTTTAAATGAATATTCATGTGCTACTAATGCGATCTAATAAGTATCCGGTCATAGACGGGGGGAGGTTACTGGTAGCTTCGAAATCCAAGTATGTCGGCTTGATAGGCGCCCTTTGATAAACGGTCCGTGTTGAGCTTGGCATAACATCCGCGGGGGAATCCCATAGTATCTAACATTTAATATTTAACGCTTAGGGCTACTGGGAGCTGATACATATGATCACCGATAGAATTCGAGGCGATATTTTGTGTGTCAAATTCGATTCGGGGTCGATTGGGTGTTTAAAAGTTTGATGTTTATGCGTATGGCTGGTAATTCGGATTGGAAGGGGGAAAGACAGGGGTGGGGATGGGGTATGAGGATGGGAAATTGTATTCAGATTCTGAGTTCTGAGTTTGAGCTTTTTGAGCTTGGGCATGAATGAGTTGATCATCGACGAGATTGGGGTCAGTCAGAGGATTGGCGCCGTAAGGTGCCCTTATTGGCTGAGCATAGAAACATGCGCAAGTGATTGTTCATCGCGCACGTACTCGTTCCCTAGATTCTACTATCATTTTTTCTTTCATTGTTCACCATCCCTAGCGTTCTATTATTTTGGACTCTGATTCGTTTTTTTATGCCCCTATGCTACCTTTTGTCTATAAAATCCACATGTATACATTTTTAGAATGATCTCCACCCACTCACCAGTGGGGCTCAGTCATTATTGTTGTTGTCACCCAGTTTTGCTCAGTTCGCCTCCAGTCGTCGTCCAGTTCCTTGTCGTCAAGTTTCCTCAAATTGACGTTCGTGCTCACGAGAAGCGTCGGGCCCCGCTCACGTTCAGCTCACGAGAAGTAAACCCACGGTCCACCTCCAGTTTTATGAGGCGACCAGTTACGACACCTTTCCGTTCCTCACTTTTCGCGGATTTTGTTCAGACCTATCTCAGACAATCGCTGAGATATTTGTCCCGCCCTTCGCGCACAGACACCTCAAGAATCCTTCAGTCGATTCTTGGACTGACAGGTCTTTCTACAGGACCTAGTAGTTGGGGGCCGAGGGTACCAGGTGCAGTATGGCGGGGGATTTGCACAAAAATTAAAATGTTACGGTAATCGTTAGAATTGCCCAGAAATAAATTACTTGTAGCAGCTGTAAGGCGATGAGTATGCTACAGCGATGCTAACTTGACCCATAAATGGTACGGGGATCGAAGAATATATCGCGGAGAGAAGTGTGTGTATCAAGGAAAGAAGTAAATGTATCGCAGAGAGGAATAAGTCTACCGCAGAAAAAATGTAGTTGTCGCAGAGAAATATTATACGGCGCTGCGACGCAAACAATACCGCGGGGAGAAGGTTCTGCATAGAGTGAATTTCAGCGTGCGGGAACACAAGATATCGGCATGGCCGGCACCAACGGAGTTGCGAGTCGTGGGAAAGAACCTTTACAGTATTTGACCGGTCACTTGTACGCTAAAAAAAGTTTCGCGCTATCACATCACTTCAAGGCCACAATTTACAGTTCTTTTTGTACCAAGGGATGCACGAGCACACTAAGATTATATGTGCTAAATTATGTGGCCAATGAATGTAATCTTGTTGTACAATTCGCTATTTACTCGTCCAGAGGCAAAAACGGCAAAAACGGCTCACCTGTACACCGGTAATTCAATTACATTTGGTCACAATTGTTTACAAATAAGTCAATAGTATTTGTAATACTTCCTTTTAAGGTCATCCGACTGCATCTCCTTTGGATAATGGACCTCGTTTATCTCAATGCCCATTGCACCAACCGCCTCGAAATTCGGCACAGCCATCTGACCATATTACTTCTATGTATATTTTAAATTCAGAGTTCTAAGATCAAGAACTGCCTTTAAAATACTCAAAATACCGCTTTTTAAAATTTGACCAAACTAGGTATTTGGAGAACAACAAACCACCAGACACCTTTTATCGTGATCTGGGGTGATTCATAAATGCGAAAAAGATGTATTGACACGGAGTAACCATAATTTTTACAGTCCATTGCGCAGGTGTTGATAAAATAGCTACTGTACAAGTGAGCGGTGGTGTACAAGTGACCGGTCAAATACTGTAATGGACCTGGACTGTGACTTAACGTGCCCCTGATGGTACTACAGATGGCCAGGAGGCTACCATATTCTCCTCCATAGTGTGCTATCCATTTATATTTTTAAAGTATATATAGCGAGAAATGCTCCCCATCTGGAAGTAAATCTGGCAACTGAGTGAGCTCTGATAATCTGAGGGCCGCCTGAGGGTATAAAATATGTTCCCACGGCTTTAAACTCAGCTGATGCCGGCTATGCCGAGATTTTGCATCTTTGTATCCTCAACTTCATGATATGCAGCACCTTGTCTCCACAATATTATGTTGCCTTGCAGCGCCGTATAATATATCTCTATGAAATACATCTACGGGTTCGTGGCACATTTAATTCTCTCCGTGATATATTTTCTTCTCTCTGCGATACATTTGCTTCTCTCCGCGACATAAATCTCAACCCCCGTGCCATTTCCTGACTCATTGAGTATCCCTACAAACCACTATACTCATTGAAACTATGGTGAATTATAGTCCAGTTATATGACTGGTCAAATTATACTAGTTACCGTGGTATTTTTAATTTTTGTGCACATCCCCCGCCATAGGTGCAGTCAAATGTCATTCCTTCCGATGATTGATGGCTGAGTATATACCACTGGCAGTATTGTCGGTGTAGATGTCCCTCAACCTCGGACTCTATAATGGTGCAGAACGCACAGGGCCTTTGTCTTGGAAGTTGGGAGTTGGGAGTTGGGACACCTGTATTGAAGGTTGTATGTTTCCAGGTTACCAGAACCTTGAACGCTCGGTGACCCGTATCCGGCGAAGGCTTACAATTATTAGCGCCCGTTGAACTTGGCATGGCATTTGCGGGGAATATGTTGGAATTACTTACCTTACTACCCCCTAATCCGTAGTTTATATTACTTGTCATTTATATATCTGTAGAACACTGTAGATATGGTATATACACCCTCTGTAGGTGGGGAAACTATAATGAATAACATTCTACTGGAATCTACTGCGCGATAGATGTACAATCTCATTGTAATTGACGTTTACGGTTCATATAAATCCACCGCTTAGGCGGGGAGCCAATTATGATCACCAATAGAATTAGTCGATATAGTCGAGGTTGACATTGATTTTTGTTTAAACGGTCAACGTTTGTGTATATGGCTGGTAGGACTTTACTGATTTGGATTAGAAGAAACAGGGTATGGGCATAAAAATAATTGATTAGGAAGTCAGAGTCAGTCAGGGGTCATGGATCATCGGACAAGGATGAGTCGAATCAGTCGGTGGTCGACGAGGTTGGCTTTACTCAAAGGCGCTAGTGACTCCCGAGGCGTTAAGGTATCGAAACGGGAAAATTAGGATTATATGATCCTCACCTCGAAAGCCCAGGCCCATGATCCATGAATGATCGATCACTGGGATCTACGCAATGATGTCACCCTCCTCGTTGCCTCGTTCAACACTGTCGTGTGCGTGGATATGAATAGACTAAGACGGTTGGGTTGCTTCGAAGTATTGCTGTAGGTAAATCGTAAACAGACTACGGCCTAAATCCGGGTGTTTGAGGATAGGATAAGTGGATTCAGTAATAACTTGGCAAGGCGATAGGACGGGAGTGCCACCGCCACCGTCCGCATACAACGATCGCGACACCTGTAAACAGAGTATCGAGCTTATCCATTCCAAGCAAACCCGTCCCATGCCCGAGATCGCCACCCTAACTAGCTATCACAGCCTCGACTCTGAAGCTGACAGTAAGTCTCGTGCCCTTGACCAATTTAGATTCCGATTTATGATCGTGTCATTGTCAGCGAGGCCCTTGCCTTTCTCCTCGACCCCGTCTTCATACCGTCCGTCATCCGTCCGTGTCATCCCGCACACCGCAGCAGCGGCACCCGTGTACGACGAACAACAACATTGGACACTGCCCCTCGCCCATCCCCCTGGGCCTTGCACACCTCGACCACAAACGCCTAATGGCCACCGACTCAACGTCATCACAGCTATTGGCATTCGCTCATCCCTGGCGCTTACGTTAATGACCTCCGTGGTGTCCACTTTCGACTATTCCAAGGTGAGGCCCGGAGATCCAGCGTACAAGATGAAGCTAGCGGAGACGCCTATTTACCTCATGTAAGGAATAGTAGAGAGCTTTGCAATTCACATTGCCACAAGCGTTCTAGAGGTTCTTTATTGATTTTGAAGAGAGATGGCAAATAGCCAGTTTAACAGCACCCCTGACCATCGTCGTGAACGGCAAACGAAACTCCTCTAGTCTCTAGCCCAGTTCTACCTCAAGAACTCTTGACGCAAGTCTGAATGAAATGGGTCGGTCATTTGAAGACTTTGAATCCCTCCGATCCTGCGCACTTGTTTGCACCTTCTTCAAGTTATATGCCCATCAGCTCCTTTCCATCGTATCTGCCTTGGATTACTAGGACTTGGACCTTATCTCACTGACCCACTGGCAGCTTCGATCCCAAAAAAAAATATCGCGTATTCAAGGGCTGTGACAATTTTTAGAAGCGGACACCCACCTCGCCTCCTGCATACGATCCGTCGACATCAACATTAATCGAACAGGTTATCAGCGATTCCCCCACTATTGGTACTCGTCCATTCAACATCAGTCTGCCCTGCGTTTGAGGTCCTCGTGATTACCGCCCTCTACGCTTTTTAAACATCGAAGATACTCGACACCACATCTTCGATTGTAATGTTCATCACTGGGATAAGTTCGACGGCCTGCTCATCGGACCCGAATTCTTTGCGCTACAAGAGGTGGTGCTGAATGCTCATTTTTGTGTGATATCAGTGATCACGACTGCTCAGGAAAACGCCAGATCTAGAAAAAACGATGGAGCCTCTGAATACTATTTCTTGACATTATTTCCCGCTCTCCAGAGCTCTCAGGGCATCATTTTTCGGCCATCGTTTAAGGTTTCGAGGTTCCTTTACGCGCTTCTGTGTACTTCCGCGCTGTCTCTATATTCATCGAACATTGGGATTAGTTGTGGAGGCCCTGACATGCGGCGCCATTGTAGCAGAAATGTAGGCGCAAGCTCAAGCTCTATAAGAGCTTCCTCTGTTCGGTTTGATCGTGTCCTCAGGTTTTCTCATCCACATTGATGTGGTCTGGCCTACATTCCAAAATGGCGGAGCAATAAAATATGGATGCGTTTTCTGCAGCAAGCTCACCATATCGAGTACTTGGCAATGTTTGTTGCGTCAAATTTTTACCAGCTAGTGATATCCAAATTACTCAAGTTCACAGGTATGCGGCTCGGTCCCATGGACGTTCCGCGAGTAATCTTGAGGTATCGTGTCCAAAGCCAGGGTTCCGAAGTTCTCTTCCATGTTGGAGTTGACAAGAAATTTCACAGGCCAGCATGAGTTTGCCGCGGAAGCCTGGCGGTGAAGGCCCGACTCGGAGGCGCCACAGCCTTCATGTCCCACGTCAATTTGGGGCACTTCCGTATTAGACGGTGGCACTCTCGTCTTCGCACTCTCTTACTTCCAGTTCCCCCTTCTCCGCCACTATAACTGCTCTAGATGATTCATTCTTCGACAAGAACTTGTGCTACAACCGTACTTGTCTGTAGATGGATCTTATCCCTTCTCAAGCGAGGACCTCAATCTGTATGGGTGATTCTTCGGCGCCTATTTTATCGGTGGGGATTTACGGGTGGATGGTCGCTTTTTTCGCTCACAATAGGTGAGGAAACGAAAATAGAAGGGTCATCACAACGTCGCTCTTCCCTACCTTCCGGTGACGTACCAAGAGTCTATCATGTCTTCGACGACGACAAACCACTTCGCGATGCCTCGTCCGCGAAGGAGGGGTCACTGATCGTGCCCGATCGTTCCTACACTATTCTCGATGAAGGCGAGACTATACCCCTCGATCACGTCGCATGTTCGGCATTCCCATTGCCCGGTGGAAGCATACGAACTCCATCGCAATCCTCAGTTAACCTCGACATTTTGGGAAGGGATGATGAGCAGCACTTGGGTGGTACTTCCAGGAGCCCTGCTATGTTATCTCGCTCTCCGTCTCGTAGTTCCATCGGGGGATTATCCGTAAATCACATCATTGTCGGCATCGAGGAGGCAGAAGGCACAACAAGCCATACTCGGGTGGGATCAGCAATCCGGGAGTCTACGCCCATCCCAGAAATTGTCACCAAACTCCCAACATCACCACTATCCGAAATGGTCCTGCCTAACCCTGGTGACGCTCCAGTGGGACAAACGACTCAGTCTCCGACGTCTCGGGTGTTGCATATGGCACACATTTCACCAACTATCCCTGTGGCAACACAACGTTACAGCGATAGACCAACGATGTATGTGACGGTGGTCTACAGGCCCGAGGGTCATTAAGATGAAGCCAACCTGTTGACCGCATTTAGCCATAGAGATTCGGACAACATCACTGTAGATCCGCTGACTGTGAAATACGAAGAGTAGGTCAAGGTTGTGTTGTCATTTGATTGACCACTGACGCAAACCCATAAGGCCGCGCACGCCAATTGGATGGACGCTACGTGATCATCCAGAGGGGGCGCGATATTTCTACCACCGCGAAAAGGTTCGATACTGAGCCCCTTCGTAGAACTTTCCGAGCTGATACCAAATTTTTTTACTAGAAAATCTTTACGGATGCCGATATCTTTGATGAACAAATTCTCCGCAGAGCGACTGAAGATATCGAGAGTATCGAAGATGTCATCAACGAGTGTGGAGACCTGGTTCCCAAAAATCGACATCTGGTCATCGATCTGCACTATGTGCCCTATTCGAAGGACGATATTCAGACAGAGTATTACCTCGTGGATCACGATAGCCGTAAAATTTTCTTTCTTGATCCCTTCCAAGCTAACTCCATGATCGCATGGTGGGAGGCTCCTGGCCGTAATTCCATGAAACACCTTGGTAGTTTTCTCGTTCTGTACGAACTCGCTGAATCATCTAATGTCGTTTTTAGGTATCGAAATGGAGGCTCAGTACTGGTAAACTCATTATGAGGATATACAAATTGTATCTGACATTTATTATAGGTACTTCGTCAGCTTGTATCCGGACAGCATCTCGTTGTCACTGCCACTGATCGCAGAACTTCGAGATATGACACACGACTGCATTGGAGGTAAAGTCCAATAACTATGGCACAAATTAAGATTATAGTAATTAGTGAATACATGCAGATATCATGACTTCTACCCAGGCAATTACTCCATTTACGTTCGAGTATCTGGAGAAGATTTTGGGCTGGACGAGCAGTATGGAACGTAAGCTCATGAAACTCAGTAAACTTGAATGCAATGACCAACTTACTTACCGCTTATTCCAGGAAACCTCGCAGCAGGCTTGTCTACAATTGGAACCAACAGCCTCTTGTGTATGTGATATTTCGCTATACTAGTTCTCAACTAAGTTGCTTTATTACAGCGCGCCTTCTCTACAGCTTTTGTGAGTTCATTCACTATGTATTTCAAAATTTGTATTCAAGTTTTCTGTTTTTAAGACCATACACGATATCTTCATTTCCACGGAGAAGCTCACGCCCGCCTCGAATGCGACAGCTCCGTCTACGGGGACGCCACCAACCAGCGTACTATATTCATCAAGATATTTTCTCCTTTCTTGTTCTGGGCTCCCTATGTCTACCACCAGGCTTTGCAGGCAGCATGGGTTGATGGAGTGTTTTACAAGAGTGCTTGGAAGGAGGCGGTGGAGACGCTCAAGGAAGAGTGCAAAGAGTTTGTTCTCCTCGTACGCCTCTCCATGTTGTAGACGCAACAATCCTGATGTCATTTATAGGGAACGGTACTTCTGTCTGTCAACGTGGGGTTCCTAGCCATTCAGTCCGTGGACAGCTCGGATAAACATTATTCGTCCCGAGCTCAGCTCATGAGCTACCTCTCTATAGCTGCTACTGTTGGGAGCATTCTATTGGGATTGAGGCTCTTGCTTCGCCAAACTGAAAAGATCCACAAAGCTGACAAAATGGTAAAGTTGCGCAGTAACTTTTTTAGATTTCTTGCTCTCCTAACTCCCTCCAGGTAGAATATCTATATCAACAGAATCATCCTCTCCTCAGCATCGAATTTTTGGCCATCTTACAGAGTCTCCCGTATGCACTGCTCATGTGGGCGTAAGTGTTCACTACCACGTTGCATCATACTGGACTCACTACCTGGTCATAATCCTAGGGTCGCAGCCTTGCTAGCTGCTTTTTCTTTCCGCTTTTTCCTTCAAACGACAACATTTACCCGCGCTCTTGTAGGCACCGTAGGCGGTCTCGTAGGCGGTCTCGTAGTACTGTCGATTATCTACACCTGGGAGGTTCAACCGGATTCCAACGCTCGCCTCCGTCAACGATCGGACGACAAGCTCAGAACCAATATCTCCGGATTCTGGAGAAAACTTTCCACCTTTGGAAGAAATCTCCACCATCTCGTTTGAGATGTCAAGAGTAAATATCCGACGGCCGACGCGCCGCACGTCCGTGTATGGGAACCCTACCGGGGGGACTGGATTAGGTTGGGACACAGGGTAGTGTATGCTGATGACAAGAGAGCAATAGGTTGCACTTGTATTTAAATAATTGCCACACCCACCCATCAGATTAAGTACCACATTTTCTGCCTTTTTTTGGACTTCAAGTTGGCGAGCGAATCCATAAGTAAAACATTTGCATGCAGAAGAACGGTGTCAATTTCCGCGCAAGTTGGAACACCCAAATTTGACAGCTGTTGCCAAATTCTACCCAGGGCGTCGAAAAGTTAAACCTTTCAAGAGTCCCTCAATCAGTAGCCCCGAACAACCAGATAAAGAAGTTATGGGCTCTGAGATCAAACGTGGGGCGGTTCTTCACATCTTCGAATAGGGACTTTAGCGCAAGGCCTCCGAGTCCATGAAGTACAGTCAAACTCTCATAACCCATACCGACTGTAAGCCATAACCCCATAGATCTGTGCCGCTACCAGACTGAAAATCTCAGCTGAATTGAGCTCTCAGAACCCATAAACCCTCGTAACCCACCGAAGAGTGTGGCTTACGAGGGGTTCGACCGTAGTCTCCTTTACAAGCCTTAAAATCTTGAATATATGGCAGTCGATTGATGATAATACACGTGTATAATTCACGAAGACAAGTAATTTATTTTAAATGAATATTCATGTGCTACTAATGCGATATAAGTATCCAGTCATAGTCGGGGGAAGGGTTACTAGTAGCTTCGAAATCGAAGTATGCCGTTTGATAGGCGCCCGTTGAAAACGGTCCGCGTTGAGCTTGGCATAACATCTGTGGGGAATCTCATAGCATTTAACATTTGATATTTAACGCTTAGGCTACGGGGGAGCTGATATATATGATCAAAGACAGAATCCGAGTCGTCCCGACTCATGTTCAGGCTTCAGCGCACGAGAAGTAACCCCACGGTCTACGTCCAGTTTTACGAGGTAACCAATCACGACCTACATCACGCCTGTCCGTTCCTCACTGTCCACGGATTTTGTTCAGACCTATCTCAGACGACCGTTGAGATACTCACCCCACCCTTCACACACAAAAACCTCTAGGTCTTTCTACAGGACCTAGCTGTTGGGGCTGATCGTGTAGCTAGCAAAATTTGTCTTACTCCTGCCTCGAGCCTCACTGCTCAGTAAAATTCCATTCTTTCCGACTTCCGATGACTGATGGCTGAGTATTCTCAGTGTAGAATAGTAGGTGTCCAGGAGGGCTTGTATCTTGGAAGTTGGGACCCATGTAAGGCTGTATGTTTCCGGGCTGCCAGAACCTTGACCACCCATCGAATGATGAATGAAGTGGCCCATATCCGGCGAATGCTTGCAGTGATTAGCGCTCGTTTAACTTGGCATAGCATTTGCGGGGAATCCACGTAGCAGTTGGGTTATATACTATTTACCGATTAGGCGGGGAGCTAGTACGATCACCGATAGAATTCCAGGCGATATTATGCAAGTCGAGTTGAGTCGGGGGCGACATCGATTAGTTGTTTAAACGGTTAACGTTTGTGTATATGGTCGGCAGGGATTTGGATCGGAAGAAAAAAAAGTAGAAAGAGAGATGACGGATGGATATAAAAATAATTGATTAAGAGTTAGAGTCAGAGGTCATCAGACAACGATGAGTCGAATCAATTGATGGTCGACGATGCTGGGTCTACTCAAAGGCGCTAGTAGTTGACTCCCGAGGCGTTGAGGTATCGAGATTAGAAAGTCAGGATTGTAACATCAGCTGCGATGTCGACGTCGAAAGCCCAGGCCCATGTGCATGATCGATCACTGGGATCTACCCCGCAATGATGTCATCCTCCTCGTTGCCTTGTTCAACACCGTCGCGTGCGTGGATATGAATAGACTAAGGACGGTTGAGTGGACCCAGATGCGTTGCTTCGAAGTATTGCTGTAGGTAAATCGTAAACAGACTACGGCCTAATCTGGGTGTTATGTTTATCCGGGTGTTTGAGGATAGGATAAGTGGATTCAGTGATACAAGGCGATAGGATGAGAGTGCCACCGCCACCGTCCGCATACAACGATCGCGACACCTGTAAGTGTCGAGCTTATCCATTCCAAGCGAACCCGTCGCATCCCCGAGATCGCCACCCAACGAGCTATCACAGCCTCGACTCGGAAGCTGACAGCAAGTCTCGTGCTCTTGACCAATTTGGATTCCGATTTGTGATCGTGTCATTGTCAGCTGGGCCCTTGCCTTTCTCCTCGACCCCATCTGTCCGTGTCATCCCGCACACCGCAGCAGCGGCACCCGTGTACGACGAACAACATCGGACACAGCCCCTCGCCCTTCCCCCTGGGCCTTGCACACCTCCACCATAAACGTCTAACGGCCACCGACTCAACGTCATCACAGCTATCGGCATTCGCTCGTCCCTGGCGCTTACGTTTGCGATTTACGAGGGCGGACAACCTGCAGGCTGCAGGCTCGCATTGGTCCTCTGAAATCGGCCCATAGGCCTATTACCCCGCGTTCCGCGTATACCTCTATCCATTCCATCTCCCCCCTTCCTACCCACCATTCACCACTGGCGTTTGCGCAGCAGCAGGCAGGGCTCTGTTCTGATTAGTAGCCAATTCCGACGTCCGTGTCTAACGGTGCCAATCGAAGTTCATAAGTGCTTACAAAACACAATAGTGCTCCAAGATTCTCGCGGCTAAACTTTTGACCTTGCTGTTGGACGAGGACCACGACGTGTCTCTGCTACTTCCTAAGGCGTTACACTCAACCCGCTGGAATCTCATCTGCCTGCGGCCTACGACTCTAGCCTCCCGATAACCTGTTCGAGTAGGCTCTGAACCGACACCGACGCCAGATACCAGACCGGTATCAATTCCACTTGTATCGCTCGACGCGAGAGCACTTTGGCTAGGGCAACCGTGGTGCTCAGCTTCAGCTTTGGATTCGGGACTATCTAATAGGTGTGTACCCTCTCTATATCTTTATCTTTCGGTTATCCGTGTTCGCGTTCTCCTCTTTCTGTTTCCGCATCGTCGCTGGTCGTTGCCGTTACCTTCACCGTCGTCGGTCGTTATCTTCTACTTCTCCTCCACTTCCCCTACTTGACCGTACATACATATGTTACCATGCCCACCAAGCTTACTTCTCCCCGCTTCGATTTCGGTTTCGGTTTCGCTTCTATGCCACTTCTTTCCAGCTTCTTCTCTATTCTTGATCTGGCTCTGGTACTGGCACTACTTTCCAACACCATAGCCTTATCCATAGCCAAGAGGCAAGCTTTGCTCTACCTTTCGGTTTCATTTCACTCTTTTGGCTGTCTTTCACCTTTCGTCTATCACCTCCTCTCGTTTTCATTCTTGCTTTCACCTTGCACCAACCACAACTTCAC
>Ga0247741_1001331_pt1 | contig 13776 bp, 20 predicted proteins | sample UWRJL213509R2_FD_180945 | JGI IMG/M metagenome (GOLD analysis project Ga0247741, IMG submission 180945) | Plant litter microbial communities from Arlington Agricultural Research Station in Wisconsin, United States - UWRJ-L213-509R-2 | ecosystem: Environmental > Terrestrial > Plant litter >... | reverse complement strand
TACTCAGGATGTTGAGTATATCTTTCCCCTCGCCCACTTGTTGCTTTACAGCGTCATCACCTGCCTCCAGAGCCGCCTTCTTTGACTCGAAAATCTTGACTGATGTCTCATGAAGGACATCCGTGATATTTCGAAGCTCTCGAACTGATTTCCAAGGCATTAAATTGATGAGGAGCCGCCTGAATCGAGGTGAACCAACTCTGATCAGTGTGGGAAGGAAATACTTCGACACAAAAGACCATTTGGAGAGTGTAGGCCTATCATGTTTTGTTAGTACAGAAGAGTATATGGTGATGCTGGATATTATACACTATCTGTTTGGCTGATTGTGTATATGGGTGTGGAACGGTGTCATCCGTTAAGGTGTCGAACGAATGTCCAAGTCCACTTTGGCCGACCAACTCGAGCGCAGCTCTAGACATCCACGACAAAACCTCGACCTGTGCATGCCCGTCAATTAACGGAGGGAAAAGAAGACTCCAATATCACCTCTTGAGGTCCATCCTTGACTCTGGCAGCAAACGCGGCACGGAGCTAAAACAAACATGTTGAAATTGTCGAAGACACTGGATAGGCTTTCAAATACCTTATGAGCGATGCCATAAAACGTAGGTACTAAATAGAAGCAATATTAGATCATCTCAATGCTGTGGATGAAATCAACTCGCCCATCTCGCGCATGTGTTTGATAGAGAAGGCCGGTTTCAGCATCTTTCTTTGTTTCCGATGTTGTTCATCTACAATTGGAGGTCAGTTAACGTTGAACAAGTAATAGTATGGTGTACTCGCCGAACGTTCCGAAAATGCCATGACCCAACAAAAGACGAGCAGTTCTACATTGAGATCAGTCAAGGCACATGTGTCCGCAAAGAAATGAGGACAGACTCGATAGATGCGGAGGACCGTTGAAAAATATGTTGATCCTGTAACGAACTCAGTACGTTGATCATAGCTCACTTTTAAAACAGAGCTGACCTTGACAATAATATGTTGTAGCGCCTTGGGATCGAAAATGTACAGCAGATTCTCCTGCGCCAATCTCAGTATCGGGGGATTATTTCACAATGAAATTCCGAATGTACTCCAAACAAGCCTTTGAATTTGACAACGCCGCCGTCTGTTAAAAAGCAAAATATAAGTGCGGTGAAATTCATGGGAGCATAAAAGCATGGCCTACAGGTCTCGGCTATTTGTTGCTGGAATTTCCAGGCATTGGGGTTGAAGACGTCGCGGAAGTTACCTAGAGAAGTACTTGTAAGCAGCAGAATCAAATATAATACGGACACTACCGCACCCTTCCACAACGATCGTGAGGGTGGTCCCCGAATATTGTCAAGAGCCGTCCGTGCAAAGGCAAGTTGACAGAGTTTCCAGGCCACATATATTATTGCCGAGAGCAGGAAAGCTTGTATAAAGGCCGACATAACGTTGGCCGTGCGTTCGAGCCTATCGGGAGGAATCTGAGAGGACGTATGGGGACACACTGCGCACATTACCTGTATTTAAAGCTGGAGTTGCGATAAGAAGTTCATCATCTAGTCACGTACATCGTGTCGGAATTTCGGACTTGTGCTAATTGCCATCGCAAAACATACTTAAAAAATGAAAACTAATTTACCAAATAATCTGTGGGCTGCTCGTCGTGAATGTGCGGTTCACTCCTCGCAGCACTAAGGCCCATTATAGACAACGACTCGCGTTAGATGGGACATCTCTCCAAAGCAGGAGTTCTCACAGTCAGATTAAGTAATGCAGATCCCACGGTCAATACTAGGTGAAGGCTTTGAATTAAAAGACTACAAAACACCTCGAGACGTGGGAAAAGGCAATGGTCGCGTTTGATTCTTCAAACGTTGAAAAGAACGAGTCCCTAAAGGGAACTCGTAATGCAGAGTGGATTCATAAAACGTTATATAGGTGGAATACGAAGAGACAAGCCGTATGCGGAGTATACACCACAAAAAAAAAACAGATGCAAGGAGAGCTCAACAAAACATGCACGACATCACTCATACGCTTCCTCCGCACTCTTCCTCACCAATCTCCGGACCTTCTTTCTATAACCTGCACGAAACCAATCAGGAGAAATTTGAAGATCGAAGGTCAACTTACCAGCTGGATCTGTGCGGACTTCCTTTGCGGCGTCAACATTAGCTGGGCTGTCACAGTTCGGTGTGTCGGAGGACAGGAGGGAGATAACGCTGACGAGCTGGAGAAGATAAAGATTAGAGCCCACAAAGATCTGCTCGACTTCAAGATGCTCACGATGGACTCCACGGTATGCACAGGCATCCATCGTTCTCCAGCATCCTCGTAGCCATATTGATCGTCCCCGGGAGCATGCTAAGCCGACCAGTTAGAGATGATAGGCTGGTGCCAAAAGGGGTGAATTTACCAAGATCGAGACGCAGACATTACCATCGGGGTAGACTGGAGTAATGATGGATCCGTCAGTCTCGGGAAAGGACAACTCATGAGGTACTCACTGTTCGGATGCCACATCTGGGTCGTGAAGCGCATCTTGGGAGGCAAAAGGGGGAACTCTGGGGGGAATGAGAGCCGAGCTTTAAGGAGCCCTCCTTCACTAAGATATGACAGAGTCCATCAGCATATATTCTCATCGCTGACCCAAGTAGACCTACTAGAGAGTGTCGGTGGGTCTTCAAAAGGGGGGCCGTTGTCAGTCAACCAGCCTACTCTCAAAGGTCAAAGGTAACATACCCGATAATTAGGATCTCCCATTCGTAAAGGTCATTATCGTCAACTAGGCCTGCTCATGCACATCAGGTCGTGATCAATCTACGAGATGAATCGCCACTCACCAGCTGAGAAACCTTCAACGGGACGCTTGGTGAGCTCCGTAAGTTGCCTCCGAAGAAGCAAGGTGTTGGACGCATTTGCCATTATATGCGGTGCGTGATTTGTTGGAATACTGTGGTAGATGTGTGTAGTTTGCCGCAAGCTCATGTTCCCGTGCGGCGCTCTATATACTTGTGAAGCTGGTGCGCACGTGACTCATGGAAGGACGCCGAAAGCTTCGGGAATCGGAATGACTCGGCACTCACCGCAGGTTTCTGTACTGGAAGGGACCAGACCATGAAGGTCGGTAAACCTCTGAATCTGTTGTGAAATCTCCCATGCGGCATCCAAACCTTCAACGATGGCTCTGCAGTGTTCACTTTCGACCTTTTGGGGTCACTTCCGACAATCGATGCATGAGGATGGTATGCAAGCGAACTTAATGAGAGAGGCATGTTGCCACTCTGCTGAGTAAATTTGGTAAAATGAAGAACCAATCTCGCAGCCATACTTATCTTGACTGCAAAGGCTCCATGGAGCAATTCAAAGAGGCTTCTTGTAAAAGCAGCTTCTGATAGACTTGAAATCTCAAGACATACATGATACTTGAGACATCTCTTACAGCTCTCATGAGCAACGTTAGACAAGGGAAACCATAGCCGAGGGCTCACGTCGATAATTGACGCGACGGGATCATGTGAGGCGCGTTAAAGAAACACGTGACCAAATCGCGTTCAAGAAATCTGCGTCTGACTCTTATGTCTCAATACCTCTCGATTCTTTCACCGTTCTGTATGCTTGGTCTGGAGAGACACTTATATGAAAGGCCATTTACACGTGGTTGACTAGTGCACGGCATATTTTTACAGGAATGCTTGAGGAAGAGGACACTGAATGGGCCCAACTAAATCGATCGAACTGGAGAGGCCTTGGCCTCACAGACCCAATCAAATCCGTCGAGGTGCGTTCTTACTGTGTCATGGTGATCTAGCCTATATCTCTAGATGCAGGATAAATGGTTGCTTTTACCAGCCTTTCTCAAAGTGAAGGGTCTCGTCAAGCAACATATCGACTCATTCAACTACTTTGTCGACGTCGATATTAAAAATATCGTCAAGGCCAACAACAAGGTCACCTCAGACGTAGACCCTCGTTTCTGGCTCAAGTACACTGATATCAACGTTGGATTCCCTGATCGCAACGAAGAGACCGCAGTGGATAAGAGAGTAACGCCAAACGAATGCAGGCTCCGGGATATTACCTACAGTGCACCTATCGTCGTGACCATCCAGTATACGCGTGGCAAAAACATTGTTCAAAGGAATGTGAACATCGGACGACTGCCGATCATGCTGAGGAGCAGCAAGTGTGTGCTTACGGGACGGTCGGAGGATCAACTCGCGCGGATGATCGAGTGCCCGTTGGATCCTGGAGGATACTTCGTCGTCAAAGGCACGGAGAAGGTAATTCTCGTCCAAGAGCAGCTGAGCAAGAATAGGATAATCGTGGAGACGGATACCGTCAAGGGCATTGTGCAGGCGTCATGTACCTCGTGCGTACACTTTCCTTCATAACGTACATTTCCTTATGCATTCCATAGGTCTACGCACGGCGGTTTGAAATCCAAAACTTACGTTGCCACCAAGAAGGGCAAGATCTACCTCCGCCACAACTCTATCCATGAGGACGTACCTATCGTCATCGCTCTGAAAGCACTCGGGATCCAATCTGACAAGGAGATTCTCTTGCTCACAGCGGGAACCACCGACTTTCATAAAGATGCCTTCGCTGCCAACCTTGAGGACGCAGCGAAACTCGGTGTGTTCACTCGGCAACAGGCGCTTGAATACATTGGAACCCGCGTGAAAGTCAACCGGCGAGTGATGGGACCACGGCGACCCGCCTGGGAGGAAGCCCTGGAGGCGTTGGCAACGATAGTTCTCGCACATGTTCCAGTCAACGGTCTCGACTTTAGATCCAAAGCCATCTTTGTGGCGACCATGACACGCCGCGTCTTGATGGCCATGCACGACGCACATATGGTAGACGATCGAGATTACGTTGGTAACAAACGACTCGAGCTGTGGGTCATTGTTTTGTCGTTGGTTGGATTATATGTTGATCGTGTTTTCAGTGCAGGTCAGCTGCTAGCATTGCTGTTTGAAGACCTGTTTAAGACATATAACTCCAACCTCAAAATCGCCATCGATAAAGTCCTGAAAAAACCATCCAGAACCAGTGAATTTGACGCTTTTAACACCATGCGCATGCAAGGCGACCACCTTACGTCCGGCTTTGTGCGTGCAATTTCCACCGGGAATTGGTCATTAAAACGGTTCAAAATGGAGCGCGCAGGCGTCACACATGTTCTCAGTCGCCTTAGCTTCATCTCCGCTCTTGGCATGATGACCCGTATTTCGTCTCAGTTTGAGAAAACAAGGAAAGTCAGTGGTCCTCGAGCATTGCAGCCAAGTCAATGGGGTGTCCTATGTCCTAGTGATACCCCCGAAGGAGAAGCTTGTGGACTGGTCAAGAATCTTGCACTCATGACACACATTACAACGGATGTTGAAGAAGATCCTATAATCCGCTTGGCGTACATGTTAGGTGTTGAAGGTATGGTTTAATTTATCTGATCCCTACTCAAAAACTTAATCATTGAGCAGATATAAGTCTCGCCACAGGAATGGAGATCTATGGTCCCTACACATTCGTGGTCAACGTGAATGGAACTATAATTGGCCTGACCAGGTATCCAACACGATTTGTGGCTCAGTTTCGCAAGCTCCGGAGGGCTCGACGCTTCAGCGAGTTTGTCAGCATCTATATCAATCACCACCATCGTGCTGTGCACATCGCTAGTGACGGCGGACGTATCTGCAGACCTGCTATCATCGTGGAGAAGGGACGGCCAAAGGTCACTTCGGAGCACATTATTGTAAGATCCGCTTGATTACTTCTGCCGATTCCAAGACTCAACCTATCTTCAGCATCTCAAAAAAGGAACTGCAACCTTTGATGACTTCCTCAAGAAAGGTCTCGTTGAATACCTTGATGTTAACGAGGAAAACGATACATATATTGCCTTATACGAGAGCGATATCGTCGCAACGACCACGCATCTCGAAATCGAGCCATTCACCCTCCTTGGTGCCGTAGCTGGGTTAATTCCCTATCCGCATCATAATCAATCTCCTCGAAATACCTATCAATGTGCCATGGGGAAGCAAGCCATCGGCGCTATCGCATATAATCAATTCAACCGGATCGATACGCTCCTATATCTCTCGGTGTATCCCCAACAGCCAATGGTGAAAACAAAAACCATTGAATTGGTAGGATACGACAAATTACCTGCAGGTCAGAACGCCACTGTCGCTGTGATGAGTTATTCTGGGTATGATATTGAAGATGCGTTGATCCTGAACAAGGTGTGTTTATTCCTTTTCTTGTGATATCGATATTATATTGACTGCACTTTTAGGCAAGTCTGGACCGAGGCTATGGCAGATGCCAAGTTTTGCGAAAAAACGCGACCTTAGTGCGAAAGTATCCCAACGGCACGCAAGTATCATTAATCTCTCAACCATTGCGTCTTCAATTCATACTATATTTAATTCATAGATTCGATCGTATCGTACCAGTCTCTCTGGATGAAACTGGTCAGAAACCCAAGAAGTATGACATCATCGAGAACGACGGCTTAGCAGGCGTTGGCGAACGGGTCGACCCAGGCGATGTCTACGTGAACAAGCAGTCTCCAGCAAATGCATCTGACAATACCTTTACTGGACAGCCAGCCACTGCGCCTTACAAAAATTCCCCCCTCAGCTACAAATCACCTGTAGCTGGAAATATTGACAAGGTCATGATCAGCGACACAGAGAATGACCAGACTCTGGTCAAAGTCCTCATCCGACAAACGAGACGACCGGAACTTGGTGACAAATTCTCGTCGAGGCACGGGCAGAAAGGTGTTTGCGGGCTGATCGTGAACCAAGAAGACATGCCTTTCAATGACGATGGCATCAATCCAGGTATTTATTTCTGGGTGTGCCATCCTCCTCGATACTTTCTAAAAAAATTTATATCGGACCGTAGATACGATCATGAACCCACATGGCTTCCCCTCTCGGATGACTGTAGGAAAGATGATTGAGTTGCTCGCTGGCAAGGTTAGTACAGTAGTCTGTGGTGTCTGGTATTTTGACGAGAATCCGCCCAGGCTGGAGTTTTGACGGGAAAGCTTCAATACGGGACCGCGTTTGGTGGATCAAAGGTATGGCTCCGTCGATTCCCCGTCTACATATGGCGCCAATGAATATATAGGTGGAAGACATGAGCCATATCCTTGTAGAAAACGGGTTTAGCTACGCTGGGAAGGATATGCTAACAAGCGGCATCACCGGAGAACCTCTGGAAGCCTACGTGTATTTTGGACCCATCTATTATCAGGTATGTGTTCCCCATATCTACTTCGTAAATCTTTGAGCTTACAGCTCCATGGGTTTAGAAACTGAGTGAGTTGATTTTGAGTCCCACACGCCCGCTCGGTAAACTTGATGCCATACAGAACACATGGTGATGGATAAAATGCACGCCCGTGCAAGGTACGGACCTATATCCTGAAAATTATCATTCACTTCGTTGACTTTACTCCCTCACCTCATTTGCCGGCCCGCCATCTATAGAGGCCCACGTGCAACTTTAACTCGACAGCCCACAGAAGGTCGGTCCCGAGAAGGTGGCCTGCGCCTAGGGGAGATGGAACGCGACTGCCTGATAGGCTACGGTGCCACGCAGCTCCTTCTCGAGAGATTAATGATTTCCTCTGACAAATTCGAGGTGAACGCGTGCCAGGAGTGTGGTCTAATGGGGTATAACGGCTGGTGCACCTATTGCAAGAGTTCGAAGAAGATGGCATCTTTGACGATACCTTACGCGGCGAAGCTATTATTCCAAGAGGTCTGGATTGGTTCTACATTCTCCAATTTACGCTCCATTCAATTGATTCCTTTACAGCTCATGGCTATGAACGTGGTTCCTCGGTTGGTGTTGGACGATGCATGATGGCCGTATTATCAGCTCTGAGCGCTCCCATCTTGTTTTCAAGCTTCGGTCATGCCTATCGCTGTTATCTTTATTACAATTGTAAATTAATCATTTACGAGGACTGTATATGCACGAACCATCTTGTCACTCTGCGTTTTGATCGCTTGATCACGAAAACATATCACATTCCCTGGCCCCGGTTGATTCTTCCTCAATTCTCCCTCATGGGTCGAGGAATCGGCTTCTTCCAAAGTCTTGGGACGCTCTTGGAATCCAGGAACTGGGCTCGGAATCTGGATTCAGCTGGATTAGGATACGATGCCTGCAATGAACCTCTACTATCTCGCGTTAGGTGAAGCCACATAAATTCAAATACTTTTAGATAATCTTTATATGTACTTGAGATTGAATGACTCTTGAGAGTATCAAGATCCAGCAGAACATTTGCTTTAGCTGGACTGAATGAGCACTGGGCAGTCATGATATTCGCGGAGTTTAGATGCCTTGATTGAGTGACGGGAATTCATTACATCCCCTTCGTCCACAACCACCGTCACCTATCCCAGCAAGTTGCAAAATGTCATCTAAACCGTCAAGCAGTGCCACGGCTCTCAAGCGTCTCATGACTGAATACAAGCAGCTGACCGCTGGAGGTGAATCTGCATAGCCTTGTATCTCTGCTTCTGGCAATACTAAATGCATGGTATGTAGGGTCGCCGGATGGCATGTTTACGGCTGGTGAGCACGAACTTGTTGCATTGCATCTCGAGAACTGTCGTTCTAATCTTACAAAACCCTAGGCCCCATATCCGAATCAGACTTCCTCACCTGGGAGGCTTTGATCTGCGGTCCGAAGGACACGCCGTTCGTGAGTTGTGGAACCCGAATGACCTCCCCGACTGGATTAACTAGGCTATCTGATATCTTCACTTCTAGGAAGGTGGCGTGTTTTCAGCTAAGCTGACATTTGTACGTGATCCTTCACTTGATGCTGTGTCGCGAGCTGACCAACTTATCATCTGAAAGCCTACCGACTATCCTTTATCGCCGTTCAAGATGAAATTTGACCCACCTTTGTTCCATCCAAACAGTAAGTGACATGCCGTTATCTCGACAGGCTCGCCCTGCTTTCACAGAAGGAACTTTTTGTACTCATGACCTTTGACCAACTCCACATCTCTAACACCGTTTTATTACGTCTGCATCTTAGTTTATCCTGATGGAAATGTTTGCATCTCGATTCTCCATACCCCAGGTGATGATCCCACAATGTATGAACAGGCATCGGAGAGATGGAGCCCAGTGCAGTCGGTCGAGAAAGTCATTCTCAGTGTAATCTCTATGCTTGCAGGTGAGCGGATTTCTTCCGCTTCATTGTGTAACCCGGAGATCTGGCTCCAACAAACTCACGACATTGTACTAGAACCAAACCTTGAGAGTGGCGCTAACATTGATTGTTGCAAACTGTATCGGGACAATCGACCAGAATACGAACGTCTCGTGCGGGAATCTATTAAAGAGCAATTAGGCCTGTAGGATACGACTGAAGCAATGTATACCACGTGTAACAGATCTATGTGTATGAGAGGGACATTGGAAAAGTTTAGGAATGAGGATGAGAAGTAAATCGCGATACAACAAGGATATTATGTATTGAAGGGCAATGGAGGAAGTGAAGGGCGACCAAAAGGCAGGAGAGGTGGCATAGTATACTAGGCTGGTCTATAGAGAACCTAGGTCAAGGTTTGGGTTTGAAGATTCTTGAGTCGATGGCTTGACCCATTATGTGGCGTTGAACATATTCGTTACGGAAAGTTCCTTTGGGATCGACTTGCTCGATAACCCGGCGGAAGTCGTCGAACCGCGGATACAATTTACGAAGCCCGTCTGGTTGGAGTCTGTGGGCCTTCGCCCAGTGGGGCCGACCACGATGGCGAATGACAATATCTTCGAAAGCTTGGAAGAGCTTTCTATATGGGACGTTGAACCCGTAAGGCCTAGCATCCATACATCAATAAACGAAGCGAAAGGTAGGAGCAATCACCACTCACTTATACTGTACAATGCCGATCCAGGTCGTAATCTGGCCATAACTTGGACTCAACCAAATATCGTCGCATGCTGAGAAGCGGATCTCGACTGGAAAGTGCGGTCTTAGGCCTTGTGGATCTTCGAATTCCTTCCGCAAATAGTCCCGAAACTCGCGAAGGCACGCCTGCGTCTTCTCAAACGGAATAGCCCATTCCGTTGTATGTTGTGGATACTGGAGAGGATACGGATATAAGGTGATGAAGAATTTGATGAGTGCAATGTAAAGCGCCGAGAAACTCTCAGGCTTACCCGACAGTCGACGTTGAAAATCTTGTAGCTATCATCAACCCCTATCGTGTCTCCGGTCATAAGCCAACAGGCGAAATTGGCAATCCAGTTGTTGAGGAAATAAAAATATCGTGCGATGAAGAGCAGGAGTTGAATGATATGATGTCCGAAGAAGGTATGCCACCACCAGCTACCTGCCGGGTTTTTGTCCTGAAAGACGCGTCAAGAAGATGATACGGAAGGGAAGACTGCGGACATACCTCGTCTGAACGATTGCAATAGCTAGCTCGTATGATATCCTGAGTGGGGAACCACCAAAATCTGGCATGCTCAGCCGAACGTGCATACTTGTCAATGTTCTGTACCACGTCGTCGAAAGGCAAGCTTTGTTGTAGCTCCCTAAGCTTGAAGGCGGGCTCGACTTCCAATTGGACACTGAGAATAATGCCGGTCGCGCCCAGCCCACATATTGACGCCATGAAAATATCGGCGTGCTCGTTTCTTGAACAAGTCAGCCGCGATCCGTCAGCCAGTAGAAGCGACATCGCCATCACGTTCGTAGAGATCACGCCATAGTTTATCCCCGAGCCGTGAGTGGCTGTCGTAACGACACCAGCCAAGGTTTGCTCAGATATGGAGCCGACGCTGCTCATGGCGAGATTGTTTTTCGCCAACTGAGAATGCAGGTCGTTGAGAGTGATGCCACCTTGAGCCACAACATAACGCTTCTCCGTGTTGACCTACAGATAATGTGGTTAGCTACGACGCGAGCGGCTGAGTAATGATAGGACGCACCTCCAAGACTCGGTTTAATCTAGTCATCCGCACCATGAACTCAGAGGTACAGGCGAGATCACTTGGACTATGACCCACACCGACGGCTCTGACTGTCTTACCCTCTCGCTTAGCGAGCTCGAGCACTAGCTCACACTGAAACTCATTCTCTGGCTCGAAGAGTGCATATGGTGTGCAGGTGAATGTCTTGCCCCAGTTCGTGAAGCGTGCGTTGTTGACGGGAATGGTAATAGGCTCGAGGAGATTGTAGAGGTTCTCGATAGGTATATCGCAAGGTCGCGCTGTGAGCTGGGAGCGCATGGCGATGAGGGGCAATATTGCAGATCCTCATTTCTGAGCAGCCGGGGTTTTATATCGAGAGATTTGAGAATAAAATGACGCTTCATCCAAACTCTTTCGGCAAGCGGAGGCTGCCGTCGGCAAACGCCGGATAGCCACGCTCCTGTTTTAGATGCATCGCAGAGAGCCGGAACACGGTTGGCACAGACAGACGCCGATGCCCACGCGAGTTTGTAAAACGCCGAGTGTGATGAATCGTGAATCCAATCGTAGACGCGAGCCAATCTAATAGCAATAGCTATTCGAGTCAGACATTGACACCGCTGCAACAAATAGACCTGCCCAAATTTCCCCAAGATCCCATCCGCCGCCGAAGATGAATGAGTAAGCTGCTATCCTGAGTAAACGAATGCTTCAGAGCCTCCCGGACTGCGCAGACGCGAGATTCGAATAGTGTACGAAAACATCCAAAATACGATCCGGATTTCCGTAGATTAACCTAAGCATAGGGGATACATTCTGAAGCTAAAGCGATATCATAGAGGAGCGTAAAAGATTCGAGGCAAGCCTAGGTCAAAAAGTCGAAGGTAACCCTGCAATAGAGGAATGAGCTGTATTTCACGGCGATCACGAAGAATTGTCTCAACGTACCTTCCCCACTCCTGGTTATTATACAGTAGAATCCCACGGACTTCGGCACTATCAAGTTCCAGTCCGAGCTCGAACTCTGTCACAAATTATGATCAGTACATTTTAGAGACAGCACAAAACCCATAACACCCGGTTTGATATTGGAACGAAGTGAGGGTAAAAAGCGACCGTGGTCACACACCTGTGTAAAATCCTCCCATCTGAGGGATCGCGGCGTTCTGGCGGAAAGTAGGCAGGGACGAGAGATCAACAGTCCACTTGCACAACTCGGTCGTTTCGCCTTCATCCGTGTACCTCATCATCTTGTCGGTGTCACTAGTATACAACGTCGCAACAAAAGAGGAATCTGCAGATCGACACGTCAATGAAGAACCAATATATTTGTTTATTAGATCCGTACCTTGTGCGGATTGGGAGAATTTGCTAAAATAAGATGAAAATAATAAAATTACGGATACAGCGAAAATCGTGGTTGTCGGACTCACCAGAACTTGGTCGTCAACCGCTGCCTGAACAGTAACAAACATTCAGTACATGACGACCATATATGATAACATAAAAGCATACCCTTTACGAAGGATTGCTCCCTTTGAGACAAGATACTGTAACCTGGTGCACCCAGACCGGCGGCTCGGTTAGAACGGACACAATTTTTATAACGCCTAACGCCACACGAACCTATTTTCGCAGATCGGCACTCCTGCATCATTATTTTTGATGTAGGCGGGGCGCTTTAGCCAATCTTCTTGCTCAGCAGGCAACTTGACCTGAAGCGCAAATATCGAGTACAATCACGTCAGAAGGTGGTCCGAGGATCAGTGGTTTGTGTAAGCTTACCTTCATGAGGTAAGAACGAGGTGCAATGACACTGGACACCAACGGGCGACGAGCAAGACCATAAGCAGCTGCACCACGCAATGTAGCAGTGTCTGCGTCAGGGGGTCGTGCAATGACACGAATACGGGAACCAAATTGATCCTAGAAGACGTTACAAGCCACAAATAAGAAAGGAAAGGAGTAGAAATTCGAAAACATAACGAACCTTGATCCGTTGTTTGAGATATTCACTGCCAGCGAAACCTCCCACGAGAAGAAGGGCATGAACGACCTGGTCAACCCTGGCAAGCTGGTCTTCCAGAAGTTGGACGACCTAAGAAAAGCGTTCATGTGAGCTACAAAAATCAACCTACTCTTGGTGAGCAGTCACACACCTCATTTACTACCGGATCGAAGACTTCTCTGCGCAATAAATTCCCAGGAATAGAGAGTTGGCCGTCGAAGAGTCCAACAGAAGGGTCGTGTGGGTCATCGACGTTGAAACATGTGAAGTGGAACATGTTGTCTGCCTCAGAGTTAAACAAAGTATTTAGAATAATAACTGAGATTGGACAGACCGTCGTCAGATATACCAGAATAATTCAACTTGTCGGTTTCGCTGAACGAGTGCACTGCATCGCGCTATTAGCGTAGCTCATCCGATCAGAAAAGTTGAAGTATGCCGTACTGAAATATGCCAGAGAAGGTGGATCGAGATGCGCAGGATGATCCTGGAGCAGCGTCTAAAGAATCCGAAGCAATGGCGTTAGAACATCATCTCGTAGAACCAGGGATTCATGTCCGTCGGAACACTCACCCTAACTAGCTCACGGAACCGCAAGTCCAAGAAAAGACTACCGCAATTGGCTCCAGAGCGTGCACACATCTCGGCGATTTCCAAGTTTGCCATCTGACCGATGATCTATATCCGCGGAAGGTGAAGATGAGCACTAGGAGCCTGGGAATAGGATAGATGGTAATTACTAACTTTATAGACGGCAAGATCGACCGTACCACCACCAGCATCACAGACAATGAAGTTTTGGGAAGGTTTGAGGTGATGCA
>Ga0247741_1001329_pt1 | contig 13793 bp, 13 predicted proteins | sample UWRJL213509R2_FD_180945 | JGI IMG/M metagenome (GOLD analysis project Ga0247741, IMG submission 180945) | Plant litter microbial communities from Arlington Agricultural Research Station in Wisconsin, United States - UWRJ-L213-509R-2 | ecosystem: Environmental > Terrestrial > Plant litter >... | reverse complement strand
CAGGGCAAGACGGCGGAACAAGAGGCGATCCTCGTGAAGGCGATGGCGCTCGCCGAGAGCCTCGGTGCGTCGTCGTGGCGCTTGCGTGCGGGCATCGATCTGGCGCGACTGTGGCGGAGTCGATCGCGGACTTCTGAAGCGAGGCAGATGCTGCAACCCGTTCTCGGTCTGTTCACCGAAGGCGTCGTGACGCGGGACGTAGCGGTCGCCACCGCGCTTCTCGCCGAGCTCGCGTAGCGTGCGGTTGGAGACGTCGAGCGGGAGGACGCTCCTCGGGATCGTCCTCATGTGCACGGCGTCCACGATGACGCCGGTGATGATCGCGCTCGTCACGTCGCTGAGCCCGCGCTACGGCACCGAACAGATCGTGTGGGCGCGACAGGTCTCGCAGCTGCTCGTGCTGTCGATCGCCTTCGGCCCGCGACTCGGTACCGGGGTGCTCCGGACGCCGCTGCTACGGTGGCAGATCCTGCGGTCGACGCTGCTCCTCGCCTCGTCGCTATTGCTCTACGCCGGGGCTCAGCTCCTGCCGCTCGCGAAGTCCACGTCGCTGAACCTCACGGGGCCGCTCTTCGTGGGTCTCCTGGCCTGGCCCCTTCTCGGCGAGCGCCCGACCTGGCCGCGCATGCTCGCGATCGGGATCGGCCTTTCGGGAGCCCTCCTGATCGCGCGCCCGACCGGCGCGATCTTCCATCCCGCGGCGTTCTTGATCCTCGGCGCCGCCCTGTGCTTCGCGCTGTTCCAGATCCTGACGAGGTTCGTCGGGCGCCGCGATCGGCCCGAGACGTCGGCCGTCTATAGCGTCCTCGTCGGCGCCATTGCGCTGTCTCTCTTCGTCCCGTTCGCGTGGAGCCCGATCCAGGGCGCGGCCGATCTGTCGCTGATGCTCCTTCTCGGAGTCCTCGGAGCGCTCGGCCACTACTGCCTCGCCCGCGCGCTCGTCCATGCGCCGGCGAACCTCGTCGCGCCCTTCATTTACTGGCAGCTCGTCGGCGCGATCGTGATCGGCTACATCGCGTCGGGCGAGATTCCTGATCGGCCGACCGCGATCGGCGCGGCCCTCATCGTCGGCGCGGGGCTCGTCCTTGGCTGGAGAGAGACGCGCGAGCGTCACGGTTAAGCGCGGTTAAGCGCGGTCTTCACTCCGCCGTTTGACCGGGCTTGACTCGTCAGAATCCGGCCGTTCCCGCAGGGTCGTTTTCATGACCCTCACAACCACTCTCTCCGCAGACAGCTCCGGTGAGCCCTACGTCGCCGGGAACTTCGCGCCGCTCAAGAACGAGATCACCGCATTCGATCTCGAGGTGATCGGCCACATCCCCGAGGCACTGAACGGCCGCTTCCTCCGGGTCGGCCCCAACCCTTTCGAGGAGCCGGATCCGGTCTTCCACAAGAGCTACCACTGGTTCATGGGCGCAGGGATGGCCCATGGACTGCGGCTCCGGGGCGGCAAGGCGGAATGGTTCCGCAGCCGGTTCGTGCTCGACACGCGCACCGCCAAGGCACGGCGCGTTCGTCAGATCCCCGGTCCCGGCGAGGGCAAGCGCGACAACAGCGTCAACACCAACGCCGCCGTCGTCGGCGGCAAGCTGTGTGTGGTGGTCGAGGCGGGCATGCTTCCCGTCGAGCTCGACTACGAGCTCGAGAGCGTCTGTCGCACGGACTTCGGCGGCACCCTCGAGGCGGGCTTCAGCGGCCATCCGAAGCTCGATCCCGTCACCGGCGAGCAGCACGTCCTCGCGTACGAACCGTTCCAGCCGGTCCGCTACCTCACGGTCGGGCGCGACGGGCGCGCCACGACGAAGGCGCGGATCGATCTGCCGCACATCCCGATGATCCACGACATGACGTTCTCGCAGTCATTCATCGTCGTCCCCGACTTCCCGGTCACCTTCCAGCCGGAGCGCGCGCACACGTTCTTCCCGTGGCTGTGGGACGACAACCGGCCCTGCCGCATCGGCCTTCTGCCCCGCAACGGCGATGTCACGAAGCTGCAGTGGTTCGAGACACCGCGCTGCTTCGCGTACCACTTCGCGAACGCGTACGACGACGGCGATCTCACGATCATCGACCTGCCGAAGCACCCGGCGATGTTCCGCACGGATCAGAACGGCCCCAACGAAGGCGCGCCGATCCTCGTGCGCTGGACCCTGAATCGCGCGACGGGAACGCTGAGCGAGACCGTCCTCGACGAGAGCGGGACGGACTTCCCGCGGATCAACGAAGCGTTCGCCGGGAAGGACTATCGCTACGTCTACACCGCGCACTGGGGCAACCACGTCGAGTTCGGCCCCGCGATGAAGTACGACCTGAAGCGCGGGACGGCCGAGGTTCACGACTACGGCAAAGGCCTCATGACGTCGGAGCCCGTGTTCGTCCGGAAGCCCGGCGCGACCGCCGAGGACGACGGGTGGATCCTGTCCAGCGTCTACGACCCGGCGCGCCACCGGAGTGACATCGTCATCCTCGACGCGCTGGACTTCGCGGGTAAGCCGCTCGCGACGATCCGGCTCCCGGTCCGCGTTCCGTTCACGTTCCACGGTGGCTGGGTGTCCGACGAGGACGCACCGCCGCCCGTCGTCTGAGAAAGGAGCTCCGATGTCTCGCACCATCGAGTCTGTCTCTCCATTTCGTCATTCCGCGGAGGTCCGTGACACGACCGACGCGACCGTCACCGGCACCATTCCCGAATGGCTGCGCGGCGAGCTGTTCCGCACGTGCCCGGCTGTCTTCACGGGAAGCCGCTGGCGTGCCCGGCACTGGTTCGACGGCCTGGGCCTCATCTACGCGTTCCGCATCGGCGCCTCGGCCGTCTCGTACCAGTCGCGCCTCCTCGAGAGCGAGGCAGCGCAGGAGATCTCCGGCGGTCCCTCGCGCGTGAGCTCGTTCGGAACGCCGACGGGGCGATCGCTCTGGCAGCGGTTTGTCCAGCCGATCCAGCGGGTCACGGACAACGCGAACGTGAACATCGTGAAGCTCGGCGACGAGCTCGTCGCGCTCACCGAAGGCGACCGTCAGCTGCGCATCGACCCGCAGTCGCTGCGCGCGCTCGGCCCGGTGGCCTACGAGCGCGACGAGCTCATCGGCACGATCGTCGGCGCTCATCCGCAGTTCGACCACGCGCGGGACCGCGTCGTGAACTTCGCGACGAAGTTCGGGAGGAACGGCGTCGTCTCGATCTACGAGCACGCCGGCGGCGAGCGCTGTCGCAATCTCATCGGCTCGTGGCGCACGAATCGCGTCCCGTACCTCCATTCGTTCGGGCTGACCCCGGCGCGCGCGATCCTCGTCGCGCACCCGTTCTCCGTGAAGCCGCTCGACATGCTGTGGTCGAATCGCGGCTTCATCGACCACTTCGAGTGGCGTCCCGAGGAGGGCACGCGCCTGGTCGTGATGGATCGGAGCACCGGCACGGTCGAGGAGTACGAGACCGATCCGATGTTCGTGTTCCACACCGTCAACGCCTACGAGCGCGAGGCGGACACGGTTCTCGATCTCCTGGCGTACCCGAGCGCCAACATCGTGGACGAGCTGCGCGTCGATCGCATGATCGATCACCTGCCGGATCTGCGTCCGTCGCTGGTGCGGCTCGTGCTGCGCCGCGGGCAACGTTACGTTCGCCCCCAGAGGCTCAGCGACACGCGCTTCGAGTTCCCCGCGACGAACGAGCGCCGCGTCAACGGCGGCAACTACACCTACGCATGGGGCGCGGCCGACCGTCCGTGCATGGACGGTCGCTATACATCGTCGCTCGTGAAGGTCGATGTTCGGTCGGGGAGGGCCGTCGCCTTCTCGGATACCGAGCGGATCTACGGCGAGCCGGTCTTCGTGGGGCGCCCCGATGGCACCGACGAGGACGACGGCGTAGTGCTCTCGGTGGGCGCGTGCAATCGCACCGATGCGTCGGCGCTCGTCGTGCTCGACGCGAAGACCATGGCGCTCCTCGCGATGGCCGAAGTGCCGACGGCAATCCCGCTGGGCTTTCACGGCTCGTTCATCCGAGGTGCGACGTGAAGTGGCGCATCGTGCGGAGGATCGCGGCCGGGATCGGGATCGTGTTGATCCTCGTCGCCGCCTATCTGTGCCTCTGGCCCGTCCCGATCTCGCCCGTCTCGTGGCCGGCGCCGACGGCTCCCGGTTACACGGGCGCGTTCGCACCGAACACGAAGCTCGCGGGGCTACACCTGATCGACACCGGCGAGGAGGTCGGGCCCGAGCACATCGCGATCGGCCCCGACGGAAAGCTCTACGTGGCCATGGAGAGCGGAAATCTGCTCCGCATGGATCCGGACGGAGCGCACCAGGAAGTCTTCGCCACCACGGGAGGGCGAGTGCTGGGATTCGCCTTCGACAGCGCCGGCCGGCTGATCGCCGCGGACGCCATGAAGGGCCTGCTCGCCATCTCCGCCGACGCGCACGTGACGGTGCTGAGCGATCACGTGAGCGCCGAGGATCCGGTTCGCTACGCCGACGCGGTCGTCGTCGCGCCCGATGGGATGATCTACTTCACCGACGCATCCGGGCGGTTCGCGCCCGCCGACTGGGGCGGCACGTACGAAGCGAGCTTGCTCGATATCCTCGAGCAGTCGGCGACCGGCCGGGTGCTCGCCTACGATCCGGCGACCAAGACGACGCGGGTCGTGGCGCACGGCCTTTCGTTCGCCAACGGCATCGCGCTCTCGGCCGATGGCCACACGCTGTTCGTGGCCGAGACAGGCCGCTATCGCATCTGGAAGATCGACGGCCGCGCCACCAACCTCGACGTCCAGAGCAATTCGCCGCAGGCCACGGTGCTCCTCGAGAACCTGCCGGGCTATCCCGACAACCTCATGCGCGGCCGCGATGGCCGCATCTGGATCGGCCTGTTCAAGCCGCGCAATTCTGCGGCCGATAGCCTCGCGCAGCGACCGTTCATGCGGAAGGTGCTGCTGCGGTTGCCGCGACGTCTCCTGCCGCTCGGTCCGTCCTACGGGCACGTGTTCGCCATCGACGAAGATGGTCACGTCACCGAGGACCTGCAGGATCCGGCGGCGGCGTATCCCGCGGCGACCGGTGTGACCGAGACGGCAGACCGGATGTACGTGCACAGCCTCCGCGCGCGTGGAATCGGCTGGCTCCCCCGGTCTGCGCCCACCGCGGTGCAAGAGGAGATCTATCTCCTCCGCAGCGTTCGCGAGCACGCGGAGCCTTCGGGCGGGTGCGCCGCGGCCACGACCGGCTTCGAACCCTTCCCGACCGACGCCGAACGTTCGTTCTCGTTCTGGAGTATTCGCTCGACCCCCGAGGACGGCCGCGTGGTCGATGCGAAGGTGGCGCGCGTCGCCGAGCTCCGTGGGTGCTTCGGCCCGACGACGGAGCCGGCTCGCCAGAACTTCTATGCCGACATCCGGCTGGGCGCGATCACGTTTCACGGCACCGGTGAGTGCCTCGCTCTCGCGCTGAACGTTCCGGAGACCGGGCTGTTTCCGGTCCGCTGCCAGCTCGTGCTGAGCGGCGCGCCGCCTCCGTACGTCGGCGGCTTACTGACGACCAACACGATGACCAGTCAGGCCCCGTTCGGGCCCGACTCGAATCCACCCGGATACACGCAGGCTTCGATCGCGACGATCCGCCTGTGGAAACACCAACAGGAGAAGAATCATGAGTGAGCGACAAGATCACGACCACCCGAAGCGCCGCGATCTCCTTCACGGAGCCGGTCTCGCGCTCGTGGCGGGACTGGTGGGAGCGAAGGCCGTGTCGGCGCAGGGCACCCGCAAGGGCGGCGACCGCAACAAGGGGCCGCTCGGTGCGCGCCTGCAAGGCGTGCAGCACTTCGGGCTCACGGTCCAGAGCATGGACCGCGCCTTCGCGTTCTACACGGAGGTGCTCGGCGGGACCGAAGTGATGCGGGATGGCGACTTTCACGGCGAGCGCATCCACAACACGCTGTTGACCGGTCAGGAGATCGAAGCCCGCGCGCGCAACGTCAATCCGCGCACGATGGGCATCCCCGATCTGCGCGGCGGCACGCAGCGCCTGGACGTGCGCTTCGTGCAGTTCGACAACGTGGTGATCGAGCTCCTGCAGTACCGCGACGCCGCGCAGCCATCCGGCAGCGGTGCCGCGTTCGCCGAGCCACTCGACCACATGAGCCCGGCCTATCCGCGGATGATGCACATCTGCTTTCACATTCGCGATGACGTCGACTTCAATCGCTTCATCGCCGACCTCGAGGCGGAATCGGCGCGACGTGGAATGATCCACGTCAAGGCGAATCGCGTCGTCACCGTCACCACCGACAAGGATCGTCTCGCCGCACCCATCGATGCGAACAGCAACGGGATCACCGAAGGCAAATCGAACGGCTGGCGGTTGATCTACTGCACGGGATCCGAAGGCGAGCAGCTCGAGTTCGTGCAGGCCTTGGGGCCGGTCAAGCGCGTCTTCGATGCCGCTCGCGAAGCGCGCCAGAAGGCGGTGGGCCGATGATGCGGGCACCCGTTCTCGCCGCCCTCGTCCTCGCGAGCTGCGCCTCGACCGCACCGCGGCACCGCGTCAGCTACGACCAGCTCCCCGACGAGGGCTTCGCGGTCGTTGCCGAGGTGCGCGCGAAACCCGGCATGGAGGACGCCCTGCGCGCGGCCACCTTGCCCCTCGTCGCTCAGGTCCGAGCGGAGCCCAACAACCTCGTGTACTTCCTCCACGAGGATCGCGAACGGACCGGGCACTTCGTCTTCTACGAGATCTTCGCCAGCCGCGCCGACTTCGACGCGCACAACGCCACGCCTCACGTGCAGGCGTGGTTCGCGAAGCTCCCCGAGCTCGCCGACGGTGGCGTGAAGGTCACCCGCATGGAGCTGCTCGGCAACCGCGGCAATACACCCCTTCGATCACGAAAGATGACTCCGATGACCACGACGACTCACAAGATCAAGAACATCGTCCTCGTTCATGGCGCCTGGGCCGACGGCTCGGGCTGGCAAGCCATCACGGACATCCTTCGCGCGCGCGGCTTCAACGTGAGCGTCGTGCAGAACCCCGTGACGTCCCTCGCGGACGACGTCGCCGCCGTGGACCGCGTCCTGGCGCGCCAGGATGGCCCGGCCTTGCTCGTCGGTCACTCCTACGGCGGCGTGGTGATCACGGAGGCGGGCGACGCGCCCAACGTGGCGGGCCTCGTCTACGTCGCGGCCTTCGCGCCCGATGTCGGCGAGTCGGTCTCGTCGATGCTCGAAGGAGGCGCACCGCCGCCCCTCCAGCCTTCGAAGGACGGCTTCTTGTTCTTCGATCCGACGATCTTCCCGCTCGCGTTCGCGCACGACCTTCCCGCGTCCCAAGGTGCGTTCATGGCCGCCGCGCAGTTGCCGCCCGCGGCCGTTGCCTTCGGCGCGCCTGTCACCCACGCGGCGTGGAAGACCCGGCGTACGTCGTACGTCCTCGCCACCGACGATCACGTCATCCCGCCGGCGGCGCAGCGGCAGATGGCCGCACGCGCGAAGGCCACGGTGACCGAGGTCCACGGCAGCCACGCCGTGTACATCTCGCAACCCGAGGCCGTCGCCGACGCGATCGAGGCCGCCGCACGATAATCCGCGGTGGCGTCGTAGGCGCACATGAGACCACGGCGCGCAGGGGACCGGCTCGCGAGCACGCTGGCGGCGCACGCGGCCGGGCACCGAAATCGCACCTGAGGCCCTCCGTCCATCAAACGATGTTCAGGAGGCCTTGTGGCTCGTATCTCGAAGTTGTGCGCCGCGCCGATCGCGGCTCTATTCATGTTCGCTTGTAGCAGTGGCTCGCCGAAGCCCATCGCGCAGATCGCCTCTTCCGAGGGTGCCATCCGCGGTGCGAACGAAGCCGGCGCGCAGTCCGTTCCCAACGCCAAGCTGTACGTGCAGATGGCGCAGGAGAACCGCGAGCGAGCGCTCGTGCTCGTCGAGAAGGACAAGAACAAGCAGGCCGAAGGATTGCTCATGCGCAGCGAGGCGGATGCCGAGCTCGCACTGGCGATCGCACGGGCCGACCGTGCCGCGCGTGACGCCGGCAAGGCGTCGGAGCGCGTGGAAGAGCTGAAAGGAAGCGTGACCCCGTGAAGATCTCGAATGGAATCTTTGGCTCGATCCTCCTGTCGCTCGCGGTGACCGCCTGCGGCGCCAGCCGACCGCCGGCGGAGCTCGTGGATGCGCGGGCCGCGTACGCGAAGGCGCAGGCCAGCGAGACGGCGTCGCTCGTGCCCGCGGAGATCCATATCGCTCAGACGTCGCTCGATACGGCCGAGCGCGAGTTCAAGCACGATGGCAACTCGGGGCGCACGCGCGACCTCGCCTACGTCGCGATGCGCGTGGCGCAGCGCGCGGAGGTGCTGGGCACGCTCGCGGTGGCCCGCGGTAACGCGCAGTCCGCCGAGCGCGACCGCGAGCACCTGCAGACGACGATCATCAGTGATCAGAAGTCGAAGTTGCAGTCCGCCGAGGGCGCGATCCAGGAGCAGAACCAGGAGCTCGCGAAGAAGCAGGCAGAGCTCCAGAATCAGCGCCAGCTGACCGAAGCGGAGCGAACGGCGCGCGTCGCCGCGGAGCAGAAGGTCAAAGACGCGATGGACGCGCTCGCACGGAGCACGTCGGTCAAGTCGGATACCCGCGGCACGGTGATCACGCTCTCGGGCAGCGTCCTGTTCGCCACGAACCAGGCGGCGATTCTTCCCGGGGCCCAGACGCAGCTGAATCAGGTGGCCGAGGCGCTGAAGACGCAGGCGGAGCGCCACTTCACGATCGAGGGCCACACCGATAACCAGGGCACCGACACCGTGAACGCCGCGCTCTCGGAGCGGCGAGCGGCGGCGGTGCGCGACTACCTCGTCGTGCGTGGCGTGGCCGCGAGCGCGGTGAGCGTCAAGGGCGTCGGCGCCTCGCGTCCCATCGCGGACAACAAGACGACCGAGGGCCGCGCGATGAATCGACGCGTCGAGATCATCGTCGGCAACGACGCCAGCGCCCAGAACTGAGATTCCGTCGACGGGGGCGGTGCCGCGTCACGCGCTTCGACTGGTAGCGAGCACGTCTTCGAGCCAGTCGAGGAACACCCGGACCTTCGGCGTTCCGGCGCGGTGCTTCGCGTACAAGGCGTGGAGGGCGCGCGGCGGCGGCTCGTAGCCGGCGAGCACGATCTCGAGCTTGCCGCGCGCGAGCTCGTCGCGAATGTAGAACTCGAACATGCGCAGGAGGCCCACGCCGGCCACGGCGGCGGCGACCTGCGCATCGCCGCTGTTCGTCACGAGCTGCGCCTTCGGCGAGACTTCGCCGTCCTTCAGGAGCCACGGGCGCGGGCCGCCCTGCCAGAACGCGACCGCGTGGTGCTTGTCGAGATCGCGCGGGTGCTTCGGGCGACCGTACTTCGCGAAGTACTTCGGCGCGCCGACGAAGACCATCCGGTACTTCGCGATCAGGCGCGAGACGAGCTCGCTATCGCGCAGCGATGCCATGCGCAGCGTGACGTCGACGCCTTCCGCGACCGGATCGATCATGTGGTCGCGAACGCTCAGCTCGACGGTGACCGCCGGGTACCGGGCCAGGAAGGCGGGCATCGCGGGGGCGAGGAGCTTCTGACCGACGACGATCGGGGCATCGACCCGGAGGCGCCCGCGCGGCTCGCGTTGCGACGAGGAGAGCGTGGACTCCGCATCCTCGAGCTCGACGAGGATCCGCTTGCAGCGCTCGTAGTACGCCGCACCGTCATCGGTGAGGCTGAGGCTGCGCGTGGTGCGCTGGAGCAGGCGCGTCCCGAGCCGGCGCTCGAGGCGCGAGATGATGCGCGAGACGCCGGACGGCGTGATGCCGAGCGAGGCGGCGGCCTGCGTGAAGCTCTGGGCATCGACGACCCGCGTGAATACCCCGATGTCGGCGAAGCCATCCATGACGGGAGTTTTGTCGATTGTTGACGAACGGTCAACAGTGCCATGACGGCGAACGGCTAACTCCCGCGCCGTCCGGACGGCACGGTGACGCATGCTCGAACACACCTTGCACACCGCGCTCGCGGAGCAGCGCATCGTCGGCGCGATCTCTCTTGTCTGGAAGAACGGAACGCCGATCTACGAAGCTGCCGTTGGCCTCGCCGATCGCGAGGAGGCGATTCCGATGGCGATCGATACGCCGCACCGGCTCGCGTCGCTGACCAAGCCCGTGGTGGCGACGGCGGTGATGGCGTTGATCGACCGCGGCCGGCTCGCGCTCGATACGACGATCGATCGCTACGTCGATCTACCGCCGCTCACGATCCACCAGCTGCTCACCCACACCGGCGGCCTGTCGTATCGCTTCATGGAGGCGCCGGGCGGGCCGTACCACCAGGCGAACGTCTCCGACGGTCTCGACCAGCCGGGCCTGTCGGCCGCCGAAAATCTATCGCGCCTCGCGACCGTTCCGCTGGTCTCGCCGCCGGGGACCGCCTGGAACTACTCGCTCTCGTTCGACGTGCTCGGCGCCGTGATCGAGAAGATCCACGACGCGCCGCTCGGCGACGCGATTCGCGACCTCGTCACCGGGCCTCTCGGGATCGACCTCTCGTTCGCGCCGCGACCGGGGATGGCCACGCCGTACTACAACGCGCCGGGCGCACCTTTGAAGATGTTCGACGGTGTCGAAGTCTCGGCGTTCCCGCCCCTGGTCGTCAGATTTGCGCCGTCGCGGATCTTCGATCCGGGGTCGTATCCGAGCGGCGGGGCGGGGATGACCGGCACCGCGCGTGCGTACGCGATGTTCCTCGAAGCGCTGCGCACGCGGCGCATCCCGGTGCGCCGCGCGCTGGTCGACCAGATGTTTCGCGACCAGATTCCGGGCATCGAAGCGCCGGCGCTGCATGGGTACGGCAACGGCTACGGCTTCGCCGTGCGGCGAGAGACGACGGACTCACCGCTCCGGGCCGGCGCCGTCCGCTGGGGCGGCGCCTACGGGCACTCGTGGTTCATCTCGGGCGACCTCGTCTCGGTGCTGCTCACGAACACGGCGTTCGAGGGCATGTCGGGTCGGCTACGCGACGAGGTCGAGCGCGACGTTCACCGCGCTCAGTGACCGCCGCGCTCGCTGTCGCGGCCGGCCTCGTAGAGGAACCACGTGCGGCGCTCGGTCTCGTCGATCCAGTTCTCGATCAGGCTCGCCGACGCGATGTCGTTCGCATCGTCGACCACGTCGTGCACTTCGCGGAGGTGGGTGGCGAGGGTCTTGTTGTCCTCCTGCAGCTCCGCGAGCATCGCGAGCGCGTCGACGTAGGGCGCGTCGTTATCCTTGATGCGCTGCAGGCGCGCGATGTGACCGATCGAGCGGAGCGTGGTGCCGCCGATCTTGCGGATGCGCTCGGCGATCGGATCCGTCATCGCGTAGATCTGGTCGGCGTGCTCGTCGAGGAGCAGGTGGTAGTCGCGGAAGTGCGGACCGCTGACGTGCCAGTGGAAGTTCTTCGTCTTGAGGTAGAGCGCGAAGCAATCGGCGAGGATGCCGTTGAGCGCCTCGCCGACTTTCGCGGTGTCTTTCGCGTCGAGGTCGGACGGGGTGCGGAGGCGAGCGGGTTTGCTGGACGCAGCTTTCGGAGCAGGCTTGGCCATGCCGATGACGTACCACACTAACCCCGGGTGACGGCGGGGGCGCGGTCGCTCGTCCGGGCTACAGGACCGCGACGATCATGCGCACGACGCGATCGACCCACGTCGGGTCGCCGTACTTGTCGGGATCGGCGACCACGCCGCGGGCGATACCCTCGAGCGCGTCGCACCCGAGCTGGGCGCGTCCCGCCGCCGACTCTCCGGACTCGAACCGCGCGAGCAGCTTCGCGAGCGCCACGTGGGCGCGCTGCGAGGCGACGCGGACGAGCGGGCGTTCGTCGAGCATGCCCACGCCGAAGGCCTTGTTCAGGATCTTCGAGCTCGGAATGCGCTGGGCCTTCGCACCGAGGAACGCGCGGACAACGCGCTCGACGGCTTCGGCGCGGGGCAGCTCGCTCGATGTTTCACATGCGTGCTCGACGGCCACGATCGCCGCCTCCAGGTGGTCGGCGAGGAGCGCGTTGATCAACGCGTCGCGGTTGGGAAAGTACTGGTAGAGGGTGCCCACGGAGACGCCGGCGACCTCGGCCACGCGCGTGGTGCTGAGCGCGCCCTGGTCCAGAACCCGAAACGTGGCCTCGAGGATCGCCGCCACGGTGTGCTTCGAGCGCCCCTGAGTTGGCTGTTTCCGCGGACCTGCGATGCCGTCCGCGAATGCGAATTCCGACACGGCCGCGGCAGCCCTAGGTTGTTCTGACACACCGAAAGAGTACCCGGAAAATGCCCAGCAGGTTTCTCGTCATCGGCGCCAGCACCGGCCTCGGCAAGGCCACCACGGAGACCCTCGCGCGTGATCACGAGGTGATCACCGTCGGCCGCCACGCGGGAGCGACCGTCAAAGCGGACCTCCGCAATCTCGACGAGGTGAAGCGCGCCGCGAGCGAGCTGAAAGGACAGAGCTTCGCGGGCATCGCGTGCAACGCCGGGATCCAGTTCGCCGGCGAGCCGCAGCTGACGGACACGGGAATCGAGCAGACGTTCGCCGTGAACGTGCTCTCGCACATCGCGTTCATCGCGTACCTCGCGCCGGCGAAGACGACGAGGATCGGCTTTGTCGGAAGCAGCACCCTCGATCCCGAGGATCGCGGTGCGCGCCGGTTCGGCTTCCGCGGCGGCATCTTCACCGATCCGGCGACGCTGGCCGCCGGCACGCCGGACCCGCAGGCGAGCGCCGCGCAGAACGCTCGCGATCGCTACGCCACGTCGAAGCTGTGCAACTTGCTGACGGTCGGTGCGCTCGCGAAGCGAGGCGTGAACGCGTTCGCGATCGATCCGGGGCTCATGCCGGGGACGGGTCTCGCGCGCGAATACGGCGCGGTCTCGCGGTTCGTGTGGAGCACCGGTCTTCGCGTGGCGGCGTTGTTCATACCCGGCGCGAGCAGCGCGACGAAGTCCGGCCGCGCATTCGCGTGGGCGCTCGAACACGCGGAGCGCGGCAGCTACGTCGACTTCCACCGGCGCGTGGTCGCGATCCCCGCCATCGCGCAGCACGACGAGCGAGCCGAACAGCTCTACGCGTACTGTCTCGAGCGCGCGGGCGTCGCCGATCCGTATCGGTAGGCGCCGCTAACGGCACGAGCGCTGCATTTCGTTGCGGGATGCAGCCGGAGATCTTCGCGCCGCCCGCGCGCAACGTCGGGCCTTCCATTCCCGCGTACTTCGAGGCCTCGCTCCACATCCTCCCCGGCGTGCACGTCCCGCTGCGGGCGATGTTCGTGCCGCTGCGAGGAATTCTAATCTCGCCGGTCGGCACCGAAGAGGAGCGAGCGATCCTGCCGCAGGTGCGCACGCTCGTCGCACCGAGCCTGTTGCATCACCTTCACCTCGCGAAGGCGAAGGAACGCGCGCCGGAGGCCGAGGTCTGGGGCCCGCCGGGGTTCGCGGAGAAGGTCGAAGGCCTCGGCTCCGTGAAGACATTGGGTCGAGACGCCTGGCCCCACGACGCCGAGCTCGCGTTCGAGATCATCGAAGGCGCACCCCGGCGGAACGAGGTGGTGTTCCTCCACCGTCCCACGCGCACGATCTACACGGCCGATCTCGTGTTCAACGTGCACTCCCCGGCGGGGCTGCTGTCGCCCCTCGCGTTCCGCGCGATGGGCATTTACGATCGCTTCGCGGTCGCGCGGATGTGGAAGCACTGGGTCACCGATCGGGCGGCCTTCGATCGATCGATCGCGCGCGTGCTCGCGTGGGACTTCGACCGGATCGCGATGGC
>Ga0247741_1001327_pt1 | contig 13802 bp, 17 predicted proteins | sample UWRJL213509R2_FD_180945 | JGI IMG/M metagenome (GOLD analysis project Ga0247741, IMG submission 180945) | Plant litter microbial communities from Arlington Agricultural Research Station in Wisconsin, United States - UWRJ-L213-509R-2 | ecosystem: Environmental > Terrestrial > Plant litter >... | reverse complement strand
AGAGCTCACGAGTAACCTCCAAGTCCCTTTTGTCAACATTTGCTGACGACAGGCCCGCCTCGTACTTTGCAAACATGGGATGATAGATTCGGATAGGCGGGGACTGATTGTGTTGGTCCGCAGGCCCACGTCCATCGTGGATGGCGGTTACTGGGTTGATCTGATGAATCGCGTATTGCCCAGATTTGGCCAGCATGCATGGCGGCATGGAGCTTGTCAGTGCCAATTCGATAGTGACGTTGAAGGCTAGATATTCTGTTAGATCGTCGGCAAAATAGATGGCAGATTTACATACTTTTCAGCGCATCCAGCTCTGTGACCAATTTGGGTTTAGGCTCCACCAGGGAGACTGCCAGGTTGACATATTTGCCGCTGGTGAGCTGCATGAATCGTGTTCCAGAAGCCAGATGCTTAAAGTCTGCCTCTGTTGCAGTCCATCCGCTCACGGTCTGGTCTAAGCTGATATCTCTGCAAGGCTGCAAATGTATGAGCATAAGGTCAGAAAGTAAGAAAGTATACGACTCACCCAGTAGAACTCGATATCTTGTTTATCGTCTACTCCGAGTTCTCTGAGGAAATATGACCTAGCCTGGAACAGGTAATTGTTCTGGGTGACCTCTTCGTCAAAGAGGAGGGTCCGGACATCGGATTCGCCCATTGCAACCCAGTTTATAAATGGGAGGCCACTGTAGGGTGTCGAACGCTTTGGCACGGATGCGGAACCGCTGGCTTGGGTAGATTTGGTGGGTTGGGTGGATCTGCTGGATCTGCTGGATTTACGAGCCTTGAGATCTGCAGCTGGCCCGGACTTGGACCTTGCGGATTGGGATTTGCTGCAAGTAGCCATGTTGAAGTGGGATCAGCTTTCAACAAAGAGAGGGTGGGAAGTTTTCTTGGGGGCAACACATTTTAAGGAGATATAGCGGAGTGGATAATGAAACTCTGGTCGCAACCGATGGTGGACAATGATAATCCATCATGAGAGTTCTAATACAAGAGACGCAGTGCATATCGGAGTCCGAATGCCGTTTCACATGAGTGGAACCTATTTCGGAGTTTAAACCTCAATACGCGCACCATTTGCTCAACGCCCACAGCAATTCCTGCAGCAATGGCGGTACTATCAAGGTGAGTGTCCATTTCAGAGTTTAAACTCATATGCGCACGTCTTGTTGACCTCATCCACGGCTTGCGCCTGCCTCCTGCAACAAATCAAAGAATACATACCGAGTTTCGAGGGGTGATGGATGAGGAATGAGTTCAACCTCAAGGTGAAAGAATAGACATGTGTATTGATCTGGATTATCCACGTTGATCTCTGCAGCTAATGGTCTTACCGTCTTGGTGGGTTGTAAAGGTGTCTATCCGAAAGAGATAACAATATGAACTAATCTACTAGTCATCACTTGGTGGTGTCGATTCACTGCGACCTTTCCTCCCCAGTGCATTTGCTGCTCGGACGGCCTGGGTTGCATAGGTGAGCACCGGTGTGCCCCTGCCAACATATCTACTTACCTTTTTCAAGCTTTTCTCTGTCGATTTCTGAGCGGTTTTGCGCGCTTGCTCCGAAGTGTACTTGAGACGAAGCTTCAATGCCTCGCGGACTGGCCAGTCGTTGTCGTAGGCATCCGAAATCTTGAATTCCTGGACAACCTAACTACATGTTGAGTATAATCGCTTACCCACTTATGCGACGCACTTACTTTTTGGATAGTGTCCTGAAGTTTGCTTGCCTTCTGGTTGCTAAAACACTTCCCTGCGTCCAAGCAGGTTGTGACCAGGCCATTGACATATTTCTGCGATTGTTGAGTGGTAAGTGTTGAGTCTTTGGTTATAACACGCTCCACTCACTATGAACGCAGTATATCTTTCCTTCTCCCAGCCTAACTCTTCCTCGAGATTAAATCCTCCGCAACCACTGCGACCAGCCTCGCCTGGAGGCTTGGATATCTTGCCCTTGGCTTCACCCCCAGCATCAGATTCTTCCAGCTCTGATAGCTCTGATAGCTCTGAAAGATCCGGACTGGAGCCCCGGGCTGGAGGTGTCGACTGACGACGTTCATGTCCCTGCCGCTGACGGGTGTATGGAGTCCGGCTCCGTCGAATCTGGCGCTTGATAGTTCTGGAGTAGTCCTGGCGGAGGGTGATCTCTGGTATGGGGGGTAAGCGACTGGCGCCGAACGAAATTCGAGTAGTAATGAGGGGAAGATGAAGCTTCACCGGGAAGGCCATGACTGATGGTGCATACCGCTCATTGCAGGACAGATATATGCGGCCGACTTATTGTTCTCATCTCGCTCACGCATTTATTCAGAGGCATTTCATTGACTTGATTCGGTGTCTCTATTGGGACAAGCCTCGGTCACCCTGTATAGAACCTGAATATATAAATGTCTTCGGACTGTCTCTCAACCCATCCCACTAATGACTCGGTGGCTGACTCAGTGTGTCTATTGGGACAAGCATCGGTGTTGCCCTGCATAGAATTTGAATATATAAATGTCTTCGGATTGCCCCCCAACATTCAACCTATGCTGAGATATATATCCAAATGCCATTCTCAACCTTGTTTAGACGCTCCAGCACGGTGAGCGCATTATTATATCCTACTGCTATATGTATGACGCTGACGATACTTCAGCATTTTCACCTCCTTGCTCGCTTATCAGGGTCCACAGGTGCCATCAACTGTCTCGCGTTCACCAAGGACGGAAAGTTTTTGGCCAGTGGAGGTCCATTCTTTTCCTATACTTGTGGCGCAACTCTTACATACGCACTTTACAGGTGATGATGAGTCCGTAAGGATCTGGGACATCGAGACCAAGTCCGCTCTTCAAGTTCTCACCGATGTGAGTGGGCGCTGGGGACAAGTCACTTGTATCAAATGGTTATGCATTTCATCGGAGCTTGGCAACGTCCTTTCATTCGGAACTGGACGAGGCTTACTCCTGATATACCAACGTTCTAAAGGAGTGGTATGTGTCCGTTTGGTTACTCACATAAATGTTTGCTGACTCATTCAATTAGGAAACATTCAAAGAACTTTCGAATACGGATGTTTTCCCCTTCAATGAACCTGTTGAGGCTATGGCATATGATCGGATCAAATGCAGACTTGCCGTCTCTAGCCACGCTGGAAAGATCAAGATGTTTGCGGTCGAGAAAACTGGTTAGTTAGTGTCGTCTTCAGGGCACTTTCGGACGCTGATTACAATATTTTTAGGTGCACTGACCCCAGTTTGGCAGAAGGACATGTCCGACAGCAGTGGGCTCCAAGGTGTCATACCACGCTCTATTAGTTTCATTCGCAAGGGAGAAAATCTCATAATATTTGGCCTAGAGGCGGGCTCTATGTAAGCCGCCGACTATGCCTTCAAGTGTGTGATCTTAATCTTGTTAATAGATCTTCCAGAGCTGCTGCTAACGGTGTGGAAGTTTGGTCAAAGACACTCAAGTCCAGCATGTATGTTGAATCCATTCTATCTGGGGAGGCGCAAAATGATCATTTTCGGCAGTGGGTCCGCTAATCTCAGCCCTGACGAGGAGTGGCTCGTCATTGACAATTTAACAACTGGATGTGAGTTATACCAGTTTCCGCAAACATCTCCCGTGGAGGCCTTTCCGGTTCCAAGATCACGCTCTTATGTCCATGAGGCAATATTTCTTCAACATGGTGGAGTTATTGCTTGCGGTAGCGATAGCGGCAGAATTCATATTTTCTGCACTGAGACTGCGAAGAAAATACAAACTCTTCGACATGGTTCACGAACATCAATGGTGCAAGTTCTTAGTGTACGTTTACCCATTTCTTTTTCTCATCAAGCTGACGATGGATCTACCAGGGCTGCACGACGCAAGGAAAACACCTGCTTGCAAGTGGGACTAGTGATTCTAAACCAGTGATATGTGTATGGGTGAAGAACGTATGTGGGCAATTTTCTCGTCTGACAATGAGCTCATTCCAGTACTAAGAACAAGAAAGACTCTGGTTCCATCAGTCGAAGCGGCTGCTCTTGTGGATTGGTGCTCTCGATGATGATACTAGTAAATGTCCTAACTGTCCCACTTATCCTGATGTTCGTCGCTTTTCCTTCAAGCAACGGCCTGGCCCTGGCCTGGTTTCCAGTGCAGACTTCGGTAGTGTTTGCCAACATGATCCCCACACCAGCTGAACTGACGAGAAGGGTGAACTCGGCACTGGAAGTTGCGGAAGCGCTAGACAGAAGAATGGGTTGACATCGTCTTGTAAATTCCTTTCCAATTATTGTTTCTTGAAGTCAATCAAATTTTGTATGATTCAAAACCACTTGGAACCCTCCGATGGACAGAAACAGACCCCAAACGTTCTGATATTGTTTCGCAGCTAACAGACGCTCTCACCAAGCTCCACAAGAATGGTTTTGTCTTTGGAGATTGGAGACTCCAATGTCCTTTTTCAAGTGAGAAAACTTTGTTTTATTAACTACAATTTGCCGGTCGACAAAGAGATTTTGGGTACCTTTGAGGTTTCAAACTCGCTCCTTCCTCTCTTTCGAATGCCACCTACGCTCAGTACCCCGCCTTTGTGTCTGACACTGTCGCTTAGCCGACCAGGATCGGTCCAAGGGATTACATTCTTCAATGGCACGACTAAGACATGCTAAATAGACTTTCGAATCTCCATCGTCGTCATCATTTGTATAATTCATCGTCGAATGTAGCCTAACTATGTATTTCTCAGGTCTGAATATATTTTGGGGTTTTTGAGTGTTAAATGTGCGCGAATTAGGTTCGAGTATGAGCATGTAAATGTGATATCGCAAGTTTTTACACAGGGAGAGTAAAATAGCGGGCAAGGGGCTTGTATAGATAAGAACACGATTAAACGATGATCTTGATCTGCTTGGGAAGGCGGAAGCGCGGCTTTTGTTCATAGCGGTAAAGGAATCTATTTTGGAATGAGAGGCAAGACAGGCTGAGGAGGGAGGGGAGCTCACTCATGGATCATCTCGTCGATTAAAAGTGTGTCCTCTGCTCGAGCATTGACAATTCCAATATCCGGATTCTGAGCCACCCGAATGACAACTATGTCGCCGCGCCATCGGTCTTGAAGAGAAGAATTAAGAGGTAGGTGGAGATGGTTCTGGCAAAAGATCAAGTAATCGTATTGCCGACCTTGCTGGATAAACCTGACGTGTGCCTCGTGGATGACAGGCTGAATGTCGCGATCTCTGAATAATGTTTCCACCCAAGGATAACGCCTGGGCATGTTAGCACCAACTCCTCCAGGGCCTCGACGCTTAGGTACAATCTGAGTTTGCACAGTATTGTAGATGGCGCCCTTGCGAGACGAATAAGTTCGGACGCGGAGATGGATCATTTTGTGCTGTGGGATGTTGAGTATAGAATAAAATAGAACACCAAATTGAACTGACATATCGTGATGGAGATGGTGGCTGGCCACGAACTGAAGGAGGCATGCTACTTGCATAAAAGACGATGTGACGAGAAGAATATGGCCTTCATCGTCAAAATTGATGCTGTACTTAAGGAATTGTTGGTCATTTCTGAACAATAACAACATTTCGGACAGAACCCTCCTGCGAACTACATGAGTCGACGAGAAAGTGAGTCAAAATACCCCTGACCAAAATGATATAGCATCATGGACGATAACTTGATAGCGACTAATCAGGAATGCTCCACCCTGCGCGCTGAAATGTGTGAAATCCCGGAGATCGAGTCAGAGTATTGTAAGCATCGAAAGACAAAGGAATGTGTTGTTCCTTGTGATATCTTCGTGGCAAGATATGCAGATATGCGTGGGGCATAATGAATTTTGGGCAATATTCTCAAGGATACTTTAGCGCACTTTACCCTCCTAACCAACCCACATTCGACGCCATCTAATCTTCGCCAGATGTTTTCGTTCACATTTCCTTCACCCTTCAAGGTTCAGGCTCAAGCTCCAAGGAAAGGCGATATCGAACTTCTCGAAGTAGAGGAAGGTACTGCAAAGGTTATTGATATTAACCAAAGTGGTGACCTCGACATGCCAGCCGCTGCCGATACACCCACCCCACAAGATTTTGTAGGCCTGCCACTCTATCATTCTGGAAATGGAAGATGGGGTGCTATGGATGATGTTTCTCGTCAACAAGAGGACTCTATGGACGAAGATTCTCAGCTTCGTACACTAGAAGAGGGTGGTACAAAGGAAACTGACGACCCCAACACGCCAGCCTCTTTTGATACTTCCACTCCACAGGGTTCCTCAACCCTCTTCCCCTATCCTCCCGGGAGTGTAAGACAAGGTGTTGTGGATGATAATCAGCGGCCTATCCAAAAGCTCCATCATGCCCCAGGTTCCTCGTCGGTTGTCAAAAAACTTCCCATGGAGATTAGCAGAGAACGGAAGGACGAGAGGGACCATAGTGCAGCCACGAAGGTCCGGATGGTCGAGTCTGCCTCGAGATTGCCTGCCCTGGTGAATATTTTTTACGCCTTCGGATGTTGACAGCTCTAATCCCACTCCCAGCGGGAGAAAGAACAGGCGCTCAGGGATAGGATTTACAAGAATCTTCGAGCTGATTTTGAACGTCAGGCCCAAAAAATCGTGGATGAAACGAATAAGAAGTCGAGAGCCGAGCTTGAGAGGTCAAGGCAGGAGGTTCGAGAGGCTGTTGATCGGGCGAACCTTGCAGCGAAGAAGGTAGAAGATGCTGCTGAAATCGTCCAGAACATGGCGCGAGAGCTCTTGGAGGCCAGAAACCACGCGGCTGCGGCAGAGAAGGAGCTCGCGGGTATGAAATTGAAGTTACGAGCACCGGCATCGGGTACGGAACCTACGCCACAGCACGGAGTCCAGACACCAAGGCATCGGGTGCATTGGGTGGATAGTACAAATTCAACTGGAATGGCAGGGGATCAGGATGAGGAGTACGAAATAGTGGATCTTCATGACATGATTGGGCCACAGGTAGAACCACGCAAGGAATACGGAAGGGCCATGGACACAAACAGAAATCCAGACGATAGAATGCCATCGACAACACCCTCTCCTCCTCCGAAGTTGGACAAGGGGAAAGGTCGTGAGGGAGAGTTGCAGATGGTGAGAACACCCACGCAGAATAGGGAGTCGGTATGATGCTTTTTGCACTAGTTGATAACTTGGCCCTCAATCATTTTATCAGACTCCCATTCAACCTTCCACACCAAACCGGCGTTCAACCTCACCCCTCGGACCGCGGGTATTATTGAATTTTCCACCATCCAACATGCGAGGAAGTAGTCATAGGCAGGTGAGTCCGGTCCGCACCCTATTGATTTGCGGCTGATCGTCCATGAAGGTTCCACCTCCCCAAAAGTTTGCACGGCCACGAGCCGGAGGCGGTCCTTCAGTACAGGTCGAGTCTTGCCCAGGGTCTGAACGAACTGGTTCAGATCATGCATCCAGTTCCCGCAGGTCCAGCCGTCGTCGTCGAGATGAATCACTGAGTGAGGGCGATGATGAAACTGAGGATATCAGCGATGGAGAGCAGCTCACAAGGCGTAACAATCGCCTTTATCAGGGGTCCCCATATCGTCAAAAATCCTGGCGCCAAACACGACCTCGTGGATATGACAGGGAGCAGGCAGCGCTAAAGGTAAGCACTGCTATGGATACCTTGAAGGACTCTGATTGACCTTGAATTCCAGACATCTGTCAGGAAGGCGATGAACGAGCTCATGGGGATGAAGCGCGACAATGATATTGTGGACAAGGACCTTGCTACTGAAGAAGAGGTGATGGCTTTTGAGAATGGCGATGAGGGTTCGACAGCACCAGAACTTCAGCCGTTACGACCCTATTTGGAAGGAAATTTGAGGTGCAGCTGGAATGCAACCCTCTGCGAGATGTTTCTACAGCAGTGGGAGGAGAGTCAAGAAGAGAGGCTGACGGTGGAGAAGTCGAGGGCAATAGAGGACCGATTTGAGAAACGACTTGAAAACTTGAAGAAGGCTCTGGCCCGCATGCGAAAACACACAGAGGAGGAGCTAAAAGATGAGATGGCCAGATCGCGTCATATTTCTAGGGTCACAGGACGCAGAGATAGAGTAAGTTCATTTATTTCTAGAAATCTCTATGTTCTGACAGAGGTACACCAGCTCTGGCAAGAGCGGCGCCAGATTTGCATGGACATGATGACGAAACGCGACGGTTCGATACACTCTGGATGGAAAGGTTTGCTACGCATAGTTGAGCGCTTGGGAATGTGTGGGATGAGCTCTGACGAGAGTGAAGTCGACGATGTCGGTAGACCATATTATGTGGTCAGGGCTCGGCGCTGGAGACACTCGGATATCACGACCCGTCTCGACGCCATCGACAAATCCAAGAACACCACTAGCGGTTATGGCGAGACACGACCAGGAAATCCTCCTCGAAGGAGGGTTCGTCGTCAGAATGCACCGGTCAGCACACGAGATCCACCAGTTGGATGCCCAGAAAACTACTACGGCGATGAGTTCATGGCAAATCTGGATAACAAGCAGTTCCGCGACTTGCAAATAAAAGAGGAGGCTGAATTACCGCAGGTGAATTTTTACGATTAGGGCCGTGGATATTCATCCCCAACCATGCCTGTTGCTTCGCACTTGGTGTTGCGGTCAGACATGGGCAGTCCAGAGGCCACCTATCACACGAAAAATATAAGAAATTGAACAAAAAATGACCTAATTGATATACCTGAGAGGGCCACATGTAATCAGGGTGGATAATCTCATCGTAGTGGCAGTGGTGATGGGTGATGGGTGATGGGTGGGCGTAAACAGATGAGGATGTCAGTGCGCATACCGAGATTTAAACTCCGAAATGTCCCATGGCCTCGCACTGTTGTTGTGATCGCTTGTTCCTTTACTTCCTTCAACTTCCTTCTCAGCGCTATGGACTCCGCATCGCAGCTGATCTGGATTGTCAATATAAATCCACTCCGGACGCTCTTCATAGCACAAGGCATAGACACGACACCGCTCACTTTTTTTTCTTCTTGTTCTCTCCTACCTAGGCAACGATTGACAACAAGTCCTCCCTTTTCTATCACAAGGTACTCTGCTGTTAAATATGCTATCTCAGCTGTCGAAATCAAATCATTCCTTACTCTTACTCCCTCACGGTGTGTTCTGTTTTAACCACGCCACACCGATTGGAAGATGCCTCTCTGTTACTGCAAGTCCGCCGGTTGCGGAAGTATCGTCGATCCGAGAACAGGCAGAAAGTTAGGGAGGGATGTGGATCGTAGAACCCAGAAGGCACATGCAACCGATGATCAAGCGGCTGCCATCGCAGAGGCTGAGAAGCTCGCACAGGAAGTAGTCGACGATGAGATAGAGCGAATCGCTCATCATCTATCTGCTACAACGCTGGCCAACCGTGTCTCTGGCACATCGACTACACCTGGCGGTCGTCTCTGGTCTGTAGATGACCCAGACGTTGAAGAGATTGCGTCTTTGCATCGTTCCGTGGCATCAGACAGCCTTCCGTTGACGGCTAATCTCCCAAGCACACCTCTACCCACGCACAAGTCAAAGTCCTCCTCTTCTACACCTCTAGGCAAACACTCGGAAACAATGCCGCCGCCTTCTAAGCATTTGTCCTATCAACGAGTAATTTCTGATCGGACGAAAGAGGGAGAACTGAGGCGGTGTCTTCGCGACCTTCAGGCTGAAGTCAACAGCTTTTCCGCTGAAGTAACCACTCGCCTGGACGCTCTAGGGAAGCCTCCGGATATCGGGCCACCTCTGGCCTTTCCATTGCTTGAGTTATTTGAGCCGTTGGACAGGTTCAAGGTCAGGCTATCTGCGGTCACATATTCGAGTCCGCCTATTACTGCCCTCAAATCCAGTATATCAAGCGACCTTCTCTTACTTGATGGACGACTTAAGAGCGCCAAGCGGTCCTGGGATGATGATTTGGCGCATATAAGACACCTGAAGACACCAAAATCCGGAGTCCCTTTTGATGCATGTATGTTTTTCCCCCATTTTGAACGATACTGTCAGTTACTAACTTCTGACATAGCTAACCATTACCAAACTGTCTTCGAGAATGCAGACCCAATACTTCAAGTAACGTTCTTCATGGTTGTAGCCTGTCAAGTTATTTTGGGCGTTAGCCGACGCGGTTGTGCCTTCCTCCTTTCGATGGTCAATTACATCATCCAGCTCTCTGTTCTTCGACTCGGTCCAAATCTCTCTCAACATGACGAAAAACTGCTCGCAGATATACCAGCTGATGTTCGGGGCGTAGAGGCCCGCTTCAATCTCAAAAGCGACCACACGATCTTCGCGGTCTGCCCCAACACCGATTGTCATGCTCACTACAAACCGTCGTTCAAGAAGGGCTCACCCATTCCTATCTATCCGGAAATCTGCTCCCATAAGGAGTTCAATGGCGGCGATCCCTGTGGAACAAAGCTTCTCAAACCTCGAAACATCAACGGTGTCATGGTTCAAATGCCCATCAAACAATTTGTTGGATTTAGTTTCAAGTATTGGCTTGCCGGACTTCTATCTCGCCCTGGATTTGAGAAGATGATGGACCGTTCATGGGACTCTTGTAAAACGGCGTTCACCCCTGGTGAAATGCACGATATTGTTGATGCCGAGATGTTACAGAACTTCAATGGCCCGGATGGGAAGCACTTCAGCATCGGTGGGGAGGAAGGGCGGTATGTGTTCTCGTTGGGCCTCGATTTCTTTAACCCTGGAGGAAACAAGCAAGCTGGAAAGAAGAAATCGGTGGGGATGGTGTCTTTGGTTTGTTTAAACCTACCTATCGACATTCGCAACCAGCCCGAGTGCATGTTTCTCTACGGCGTTATACCTGGACCTAACGAACCCCCTCTTACGTGCCTCAACCACTACCTAACTTATCTGGTCGACGAGCTGAATGACTTCTGGTCACCTGGAGTTCGCTTTTCACGCACCGCTGAATACTACTATGGACGTTTGATTCTTGCGGCCATCGTATGCGTTGTGTGCGATCTGCTCGCTGCTCGCAAGACTGCTGGTTTTGCTTCGCTTGGGCACACTCAGATGTGTGCCATGTGCCACTGTACTCGCAAGAGCCACGGCCTCGGCAACACCGATGTCCACACCTGGCGACGCAGAACAAAACAAGAGTTTCTAGATGCAGCTACTCAACATCGAGCTGCTAGAGATGAAAAGGAGCGAAAGGCCATTGTTGACGATACTGGAATGCGTTGGTCTGAGCTCCTTCGACTTCCTTATTTTGATCCATCACGTTTCGTGGTTGTCGATGCCATGCACAACCTCTTCCTTGGCCTCATACACGAACATTTTGAAATCTTGGGGATACGGTTGGACAACGATGACTCGCTCTTGGTCGTTGTCGATATTGCCGAATTTATTCCATCTGATTCCTATAACCACCTCTCTGTCCACGAGCAGCGCTCAATGAAGCGGCTAATCCACACCCTAGAAGCTCCGATGGCCGCTGATCTGAAGACTTCTGAGGGCTACCTTTTCTATGAGAAGAGGTTCTCGCGATATCACCTGGGAACCCTAAAGCTTGCATGTGAACTGCTCAATACACCTGCTCTACCCGCAATTCATGCTAAGAAGACAAAAACCTTCAAATCTGATTACGTCAAGATGCTTCTTGCTTGGGTACGTGCATCTCGGACTCAAACTGCCTGCGTGTATTGATCTCCAACAATGTCCTCAGAGGACCGCGCAGAATGAGAATTCAACATCTGCCTTCAAACGAGGGCACATTCTCAATGAAGACGAGGTTGACGCACTCCGCGCTGACATCCAAAACATGACTACTCCTTCTTGGCTCACGTCTATTCCAGGTAACCTTGGCCAGCCCAGTCACGGAAAGCTAAAAGCAGACCAATGGCGGACTCTGGGCACGGTTTACCTTCCGATTTCACTGATTCGCTTATGGGAGAAAGTTGTCCCTAACAGCGATCGATCGAGTCGGTGCCACAAGATGCTCATCACCACCCTTCACTTGATCTCAGCAGTGATCATCGCATCCTTACGCTCCACATCTCGGGAGAAGGCCAAGCTTTATCTTCACCATATGTCAGAATATTTGAAGGGCATACGAGAGCTCATTCCTGACTACAAGTTCCGCCCAAATCACCATATGGCACTCCATTTGTGGGAGTACCTCTGCCTGTATGGTCCTGTGCATTCCTGGTGGACTTTTCCATTCGAACGCCTCATTGGCCTACTCCAGCGTTTGCCCACGAATTTCAAACCAGGTAAGTGTGGTCCCTATAGGGCATTGCATCACATTCTAATTATCTTCATTGTGAAGGACAACTTGAAGAAACCATCGCACACTCTTTTATGAGATCTGCAAACCTTCGGGGTTTGCTTCTCAAGGCAGAATGTCCTCCAGCTATCAAGAACTGCAGCTCGATCTTCGAAAAGCTTGTTGATCCGGATATCCGGAGTACACTTCTGTCCGATATCACCGAATTCGCTATCACTAATGGCGATGAACTTCCTGAAGAAGCGCTAGGTGGGCTTTCCCCTCTCAAGGAGCCCGTGTATCGAGCACTATGCACATTCTTTGGCAATTCAGCACCCCGCGCTGCAAAGTCGCTATCTTACTTCACGATAAATGCTCGCACATTCTCTATCATGTCAAGGCACAAGGGTAACAGCTCAGTGCTTATTCGTCAGGCGGCCACTCCCAAAGCCGAGTCCCTACCTGCTCACATAGAAGAGATCATCCAGACTTCGTCCAAGGATGTTCTATTTGCAGTTCGCTATTATAAGAAGCGTGTCGCCAGTGACCCATTCCCCCAATACCCTGTTCTTCGTTCATCCATGTGGCTTCTTGACCTTGGACAATTGGTGATTGTCCGTCCCAAGGATATTGAATGCCACTTCGCCAGCTTGGCCATAAACCGGGATGGCCTTGCCTGTGTCGCTGTAATCTCGCTTGCTCGTGTACGTGCACCCTTTATTTGACGGGATATTTTTTACTCAAACGACGCCTATAGGTTTAAAACAATGGATACAGTTGATGTGTAATACCTGTAGTTCCTTACATTTACCTGCTCAATAGATTTACATTCAACTTGAAGCCTATACGGACGTCTCAAACCACTTGATACATGTTGGTCATTAGCTTTGGAGAGCGACATGATAATCACCATGCCGACCCCTTCACACTTGAAGTTGAATTCATTCCTCATCCCTTCAATATAGTCCCATATTCCCTGATTTGTTGAGGATCTAGGTATCACGATGGGCAGTGGGCGAAGATCTTGGGTAGACATCGGCGCGCGCATAGTGAATTTGAACTTCAAAATTGATGGCGCATATCAAATTTCAGGCTCCGAAAGATTGTTGCAACGTCGTGACTTCTAACCCCTCCCAGATCCTTGAGGACACTTTTTCATAGCCTCTAAGCCGATTGACAGTCTGAAAATGATCTCAGGTAACCCAGTCTCCCTAGTGGAGTCTAAAACCAAATTGGTCACAGAGCTGGATGCGCTGAAAAGTATGTAAATCTGCCATCTATTTTGCCGACGATCTAACAGAATATCTAGCCTTCAACGCCACTATCGAATTGGCACTGACAAGCTCCATGCCGCCATGCATGCTGGAGAGATCTGAGCAATACGCGATTCATCAGATCAACCCAGTAACCGCCATCCACGATGGACGCGGGCCTGCGGACCAACACAATCAGTCCCCGCCTATCCGAATCTATCATCCCATGTTTGCAAAGTACGAGGCGGGCCTGTCGTCAGCAAATGTTGACAAAAGGGACTTGGAGGTTACTCGTGAGCTCT
>Ga0247741_1001326_pt1 | contig 13802 bp, 16 predicted proteins | sample UWRJL213509R2_FD_180945 | JGI IMG/M metagenome (GOLD analysis project Ga0247741, IMG submission 180945) | Plant litter microbial communities from Arlington Agricultural Research Station in Wisconsin, United States - UWRJ-L213-509R-2 | ecosystem: Environmental > Terrestrial > Plant litter >... | reverse complement strand
TCGGGTCGCGAGTTTTGACCCCGAACGCGGACGTACTATGTTCATGAGAATATGACTAGCGCGGAAACAGCAGGATCTCCGGAATAGCAATGGGGTTACCCAGATTGACGCATATTCTGACTATGTATGGTGGTTCATGAGAATGGCTAGCGAATGTAGTAGCTGAATCTCTGGAAAGCTAAAACCCCAGAACATTCAAATTTCAATATTTGTTAGTCCGTAATTTCAAATGGTTCACTGAGTCACGGTATTCAGCCAGATTCAATCACAGCGGCTCCTGCACGCTCAAATGATCATTGTCACTGATTTAGTAGAATTACCCCCTATGGGATGGTGGAGTCGGTATTTCATGGAGGTAGTTATCCGAACATTGATTGAATCATTCATGTTGCCATGGGCAGCTGTGTATCCCAGTGATGATTAATCGTTGTCCTTCCATCAGGAAATTGATTCTGAAGGCCGTGATCTATGTTCATTTCTTACCTTATGTAGCCAGATCCAAAATTAGATGAGGGAGAATTCCCAAAGGGACAATATTGATGGATGGTAATTGTGCAATTATCTACATATGGAAATAGTCCACACTGCTGAGCGCCTAATTATCACTAATACCATCTGACTACTCATCTCCATCAGATTCAATGATCTCAGAGCTCTTGTACTGGGAAGGGTTATTCTCCTTGTTTCCCTCTGCATCGCTACTATTTCCTGCAGTGCGAACTCGCTTTTTGGACCGCTTTCCTCCAGCGTCACTTCTCTGTTTTCGCTTGCGAGGCTGGACTTCACCAGAAATTAACTTGGCAGTGTGATCTTCCTCACGCCTTTTATGTTCCTCGGCCGAAAGCTTGATAAACTTACAGACTCCGGTCTCCAGTGCGGTCAGGAGGGCCTTCAATGGTGGGATTGACGTACTAAGCTCGCTTGGGTTCTGGAGCTTCTCGTATGGCGTATAACCCACAAGGTCAATGCCGTATCGAAGGACAACATCTTCTTCAAAGTGTGTCCAGTGCATCACGGCCTGCGGATTACCGGTGATCTCCACTATTGGGGTGCATCTCTGATTAATCTAACACCGAAATCAACGCAGAAGTTGTGTCTTACCCAGATTAGACTGGAACTTATCACGGATCTGAGATTTGAGATAGTCGGCCTTCTTTTTCGACGTGTTGAGAAGGTCTATGTGGTATGAGTTGACGTTGGAGGAGACAACCAGATATCGAGCACATACTGATTGGGTCACAGCCTGCAATGGCAAACGCTTCGAGCTTTGTCCCAACTTCATGAGTGTCCCACTTCCTTCTTACAGCAATCTTCATATAGTCCGACAAAGCCTCAGTCGTGAAATACCACTGTGGGCTGATGTGATAGTCGGGTGTGCTACGAACAATACAGAAGAACCCCTCAATGCCTGAGCGTGCCTTCAGTCCACTGAGCTAATCTATTGTGTCAGAAGGTTCGAAGGAAATAGAACTGCAACATACCAAACTAATCATATTGCGCTTGACGTTGCTAACATCCTGAAGACGGCTTCGAGGTAAAGGGTGTCGTATGGTCCTCTTGCTGGTCGTGTTCTCTTTGTGCTCCTCCACAATTTCCTGTCGTTCTTCTTTGCCCAAGGCATTATATTCGGATGTGAACTCTTTCTGGATGTTGGACAACGACATAATGGTACCCTCTTTGCAAATATTGTAGTCAATTGTAAAAGAATGTACCAATGAACAAGCTGCTTACCGTCTCGAAGCTCCTGGGATTTAAGGCTGAGAAATGCGCAATAGGGATTGACCTTCTCATGCGCATTGACCATACGAGCTCCACCATGGAAAAAAATGTCAAGGATGTGTCTGGGTTTCTTGTTGAACTTCTCTGCTATGTGATTTGCTTTTGCCATGGTGTCGTCGAACCACTCGATGATGGCGGCATTCATTTCTTCTTGGTTCTCTTCACGCTTTGCGGCTTTCTCCTTCCTCTGAGCAGCCGTTGTAGGGGCAGACTTGGAGGTAGTATGACGGATACGAGGCTGTTTTATGGTTAGCGATGTTAAGGACGACATTTTGGGTTTAAATTTTTGATACACTGGAGGTTGAACTTATATCTTTGCAGGCAACCTTAAAGCATATACGAAAAATTTATTTTCCGCATGGAAATCAATGCAAGTGATTAATAGCTAGCTACTCATCCTGATCCAACCTGATCGCCCTTGCTAACCCGGTCGCCAACTTGTCGTCTATTCCCAAATTAGTCAGCTCATCAATGAGCTGGGCGGTTGGAGCTAAGCGCGCAACAGCCTGTATCCCCGGAAGGTGTTCGGACAGACTATGCAGCTGAATGAACATCTCAGCAGTTGACAAGAGGGGTCCTTCATCAGAAGCTATACGAGATTTGGACGGAGACATGGGAATGCGGCTGAATGATTGCACCGGGGTCGCACGACCATGGCTCGCTCCCGAAGACTTGGTAGCATGAAGCAAACGTGCCGGGCTTGAATGATCACGACCGGCCCCCGATGATGAGGTTTCAAAACGGTTACTAGAAATAGTTAAGTCAGCGACAAGAATCTCAATCAGTTTCAGACACTTACGGCTTGGAAGGTGTTGAAAACGGGGCTGGAGAAGCTTCAGTGCGGCGAGTGGGCACGCGGTTGGATCCAGCACTCCCTGGGATTTTAGGCGGTTCTTTGTATCCTACGGCGGGTCGGTTGGAGGGCCCCGGTGACCCAGGTACCATTTCCAGCTGCGCTTCCAGCATTTTTATGGTTCTGTAAGCTCGACGAAGGTCTTCCACAAGAGCAGTATTGGTACTCTGAAGGTCGCGAACACTCTCTTGAAGGTCGAGAATCTCAGCTGCCTTGTCGCTGGAATCTGTGAGAGGACAGGAGTTACCACTGAAGACGGAGGAGAACCACTGTTAAATGTACCTTCATTGTGTTCTCCAGTGCACTGGCCCAAGAAAGTATAATGTGCTGAGTTCGTCTCAGGTGCTGGCATCCCAATGACAGCTGGGTTTGGCTCTGGACTACCAACCTGTCGGAGTCCCCATTTGAGCTGGGATCGTGCACGAGCAGTCCAGTCGTTCGTCGTTTTGACAGCTATTGTTTCAATAAAGAGCTGGACGAGCTGAAGAATTGACGTGTGGAGTTGAGGGTTATGCTGAACAAAAGCTGGAGGTAAATATCCAATTGCCTTCAGATATTCGGGGCGATGAGGAGCGCCAGGTACAGTTGTACCAGACGAGTGAAGGACCATGGTGGTCCCACCTGAAATACGGTCGAGGCAAGCCGCCTTTATCCACATGATCAGAAAGAGATGATGGAGAACGATAGCCACGCACTATATCAAGCAGCAAACGCAGGACCTCAACAATAAGTTCCTTCCTCTCACTACGAGAGGCGTCTGTTTCTTTGGTGTCCAGGACAAGGGCCTTCATAAGCGGATGGAACTGGTTTTGAGGATGGTTGTGCAGCCCATCGTACGCCATTCCAGCTGCAAAAAAGGCGATATCCGAAGCACGAAACCGGTGTATGTTGTTCACAAAATAGTTCGGTCCACCTTCTGGGAAGAATCCCTGCCAAATACGCCAGTAGTAAAGTCCCAATGGACCAAACCGAAGGCTTGCCAGTGGCGGGCGATGACCGTTGTGAGCCCCATGAGGGACAGGAATGGGAGGGTTGGGAGCACGGTGCATGCACTAAACTCTGGGTTTGGGAAAGAATGAGCTGAACGAAAGGTGAACATTGTCGTGCAACTTATGGAGGTGGAAAAAGCGGAGGCAATTCACGATGTGGTTGAGCTGATCTTGCAAGATCTGAACACGGAGATCGATCGTGCTTTGCTCACATCCCAAATTTGGTAACCGGCACCGTTGGACTTGCGATAGACGTGAACAGAGAAAGTTCAAGATAATAAACCTATTATATTAGCGCATTCTGCCTCTGAATCTACCTAGATACAGCTCAAAACATTATCCTATTTCTACATGTATAAATACTTAATATTATCTAGGAGTTTTATCTGCTGCAGAAATCAGTCTGATTGCTCGATTTTCAAACCGACAATTGAGTATGTTTACCTTCATTTCGTCTAGTACATCTTAAATTTCGGTTAGAGTTGTAACTCAAGGTACTGGAACTTTTTTTAGTACGTTATGTATGCAAAATACTGGCTTCTGCAAAGGATACTCAGCAAAACTGTCCCAGTACGTATCGGCTGCCCATTCGTAAACAGGAATGGTGAAATCGAAACAACACGAGTTCTAAACGTGTTGGATTTCAATTTCCATTAAGCCCTCTAGAATATTTCCTCAGTCGTCATATATCCCTCTTGTGCACTACTATACAGTGATCTGCGTCTACAGTACTGGCCATGGAAATCACAAACAACTGGATTTGTGTGGTCCATGATCATTGATTTTAGGCTTCCAGTACGATGACATCCTGAGGTCTTGACCTTCACTCGAAGTGGATGGAATAATACGCAGTGGAACCAGTAAATTGAACAACGCTTTGTACAGAGTGTATGTAATCTAATTATCAGAAGTACCTATACGGTCAATAAATTCTACGAGAGCGTCGGTACCAACGTCAAGCTCTCGCGGTACATCATCATCATCGTCTCCGTTCCCTCTACTATCTACTTCCATAGCTTGCCCCACATTGACGGTATCGGCTACGCTTTTAACCTTCATCCAACTCGGTAATGGGACATCCTTGTTAAGTGCTTTGTCACGGTTGAGACGTTCACCAAAGGACAGTGTCCCAGTAAAGCCTGGCAGCTTGCTTGTCTCGATGAGCTTACGCATGATGCTCTCGTGGAGTTGGTCCTGATACTGCCACTCCAAGGAGAGAGCGTATGCAAGAGATGGATTCTGGACAATGTTTGCCTGTATCGCATGATAGTAGTCAGCATGGCTATCAACCATGAAGGTGAGCAAACGATTTATTTCGACATTGAGTCGAACAATTTCTTCTCGAGCACGTTTCATCCCAAAGTAGTAGCCCATTGCCTCTCGACGAGACGGCTCTGCCCACGGGAGTGAACGAATATCAGTTCTTGTATCACGAAGCAGGTCAAAGTCGGCAATGGTTGCCGCATTCAAAACACTGCTCCAAGTCAGTTGTGGTCGAGGAGGGCTCAAACAAGCTCCCGCTTCGTTATACTGGCGAAGTGCCGACTTGATTGCCTCTGATCGAGTCTTCAATGCCTTACTGATCTTCTCTCGTAACTTATAGCCTGTAATTTTTGAGTACTGAGACTTTAGAAAATGCAACCACGCACTCACCGACCCCGTTCATACCAAGTTTTGTGAGCTCAAATAGACGTTGAACCACAAGCCGTTCCAAGTTATCGACAGCACGTCTATAGTTCCTCTCTACGAGAAGTTTTTCTGCCTCCTTGTATGCTGGCGACTCGGGAGTCCACCGTGTCAAGATGTTGTGTTCCTCTTCGAATCGAATAAGCTCTTCCTCTTGTACCTTATAGCGTGAAAATGTTGTACGATATCGAGTTCGTATTGGTGTGGTCTGCTTTGAGGTGTAGCCGTTTACGATGATGTTGTAGTCAAGATTCTTGAAATCTTTTTCTGCAGCGTTGGATTCCCTCCTATACTAGAGGTTATAATAGCACAATACACGAGTAATGATGACTGACAAGCACTTTTCAACCTTCGACAAGATTTCCATATAATCGATGGCTCGTTGAACTCCCTCAGGCTCTGTCTTGAGTGCTTGAAGGTGAGCACGCTCGGCATTCAGATAGCCTTCGTAGTCAGTGTCAGTCGTCTTGAGTTTTGACTCTAGCGCTGCAAGTTGGGGAATGCTGCTGGCGATCTTCTCGAGAGCTTGACGATAGTTCTGGAAGATAAAATTTCCTACGGTTGTCTGAGTATGCGTGATAAGGTGATCCACAAAGCGACTTACCGGACGCTGCATGTTTATCTTGGTCGTGAAATGTGAAATGCTCGTCGATATGTTGCTGCCGATGATACGAGGATGCAAGCCGGGTGACGGATGCAAGCTCATTGGACTTACAGAACGTTCGTTCACATTCTTCAAAATCTTCTAGCCCTACTCCTTCAGTATACATTGGATGCCAGTTCAACTGGCATCCGCGGTTATGCGCATGACCGTGAAATGACGGAACAACACCGTGAAGCCGGAATGCGACCTTCTTCTTGCCAAGGACACTCCGGGAAAGCGTCTTTGTAAAAGCGCACATGATGTCGTAACCAAGGCAGATGTCCGTACCATATGTATCCATCAGGCGGTTGACAATGGAAAGGGGATACTTCATTCTGATAAGAATTCATGTCATCTAGGTAATGGCGATTAAAATGACGAACTCACAGTTCACCGCTGCGAATCATATCACATATCACAAGCACATGCCCATGTCTGCAGACGGCAAGAAAGATTCCAGCGATCGCAAAAAGGGCGAACATCTTTTTGCGAGCTTCAGGCCCTGCATTCCGCCAGCGCTCAACACAGGTGTTCATGCATTGCGCCAGATCGTCCATCTCCGCCACGTTCAGCCAAGCAATATCGTCATCATTATCACCATCATTGGTGTTGGAAACGGACTCGGATGTGGTGGATGGGGTAGTTTCGGCCTGAAATATACACAACATGAGATCAGAGCATCGCAGCAATCAGGACTTACCTCTAACGCCACTGAGGAGGAAGTTGCAGGTACGGCACCAGAGGTGGAATATGTTGCCTGAGTTACAATGCGGATAAGACGAATCAGCGTCTGAGAAAAAGAACGCCCACCTTCTTGTTGACTTCGTCTTTGAAGATGTCGACATCATTGGGCGCAATCCAGCGGAGCGAGTCTGAAACTCGATCGTCATACCTCACAGACCCAGATCGGAAGGTAGAATCAACAAGCTTTAGTGAATTATTGCCGTCCATTGCAGCCAAGAAGCTGAATTTCAAGGCTGGCTCATCGTTGATTTTATAGAGGCACGGTGGACAGATGTTCTGCTGGTCCCATTCTTGCCCGCGGCCGAGTGCTCGTTGACTTGTACGCTTGACGCAGCGCTGGATTTCCAGGAAAGCATCGTATGCTGAACTTAGCTGATCAGCCAGATGGGGAAGGCGTGGGCGCTGATATCGTGGACTGAGCGTCTGTATAAGTCAATGGGGAAAAACTTACCCGATGAATATGACACAACGCGCGGGCTAGAGCGTCTAAGCTGAATCGAGGACATACGCGCCGGAGCTGTCTGTAGATTTCGAGAAGCTCGATGGAGAATGCTAGTGATGGTTTCTCGGGGGAGGCGCCAAGAAAACCCCAGCGAACAAGAGTCTCGTTGCTGTAGGCGCCGTTGATCTCCTTGAACTCACGGGGCCCAAAATCTTAGATAGGATTGAGTACAAGACTAGGATTTAAGAAAACACTCACATGAGAAGGAGACGACGTCAATTTGCCAGGAGTGCCCATTGGACGTAATATCCATGTCGCCCATTCGTTTCCAATCCATGTAGTGGGAGGCAAGTTTGTCAGTTTGGCATCGCCATGCATCGATTCTCTTCTGCAGGCGGTCGCGTCTTGTACGAGAGTCATACTGCTTTCTAATTAGTAGTAAGCACATTGACAACACATCAAAAAAAGAGTGCTCACGAGAAGGTCATGCCCTCCATAATTTCCTCCAGGACTGTTTCGCCCCCAGCATGACTGCGAAAAAATGCTTCCTCTCCAGGCGGCAGAGTATGCATTGCTATTTCCTCGTCGTCGTCCCAATCCAAGTCTCCATCGTCAAGAGGGTACACGCTTGCATCATCGTTTGTTTGAGGCACCAGGAGATCGTTGAAAAGAAGCCGTTGGCGAGCTGTGAAGCTGAGAACTTATAATTACAGTCAGTAGAAGTTAACTATGAAACGGAATGGACTCACCAGAGAGCTCAAAAATGTGTGCTTCTCGATCCTTTTCAATCTCCCGTGCATTCCGGTTGGCTTTAGTAGTTTTCTTTTTGGGACGTTGATAAAGAGTCGATCCGAATGTGATTTGGACACTTTTTGAGAGTCCCTTGGGCATCGCGTCGAGGTAGGTGGTGGAAGACTGACAACTGAGTTCATGGGGGACCGATCCTCAATTGGTACATTTACCATATGCGTCAATCTGGGTAACCCCATTGCTATTCCGGAGATCCTGCTGTTTCCGCGCTAGTCATATTCTCATGAACATAGTACGTCCGCGTTCGGGGTCAAAACTCGGGACCCGAAAGTCTCGTCATCTCGGAGAAACTCAAGACACGTGGACTGATCTTAACCAGCTGAGAAACCAACCATCGATGTTAAGAAGTTGAGCTCGCTGTTCATCACAGTGAGCAGCACCCAGTAGAGGTATACTCGACCCTCCGTTAAATCTGTAGTAATACTATTACCTCTAAAATTGCATACATTCCAGCTATATTAGTAATAGATACTCTCCGACGATGAGAGGGAAAGAGTGCAGAGCAATGTGCCAGAAAAGGAAGAGAACGATGGGGAGGAGAGCGCGAAGAAGCGGAGGTAATATGACCGAAATGGGTGGGAGCGGCGATGCCAAGAGGACGTGGGGCGGGGAGTCGGTGTAGAGGATGATGGGGAGAGCGGCATGTCGGCGGGGACAGTGGCTAAGGAACTGTATAGGTCCTGGGAATACCCGAAGATGTGTCGTAGCTGGTACCACCGGCTACCCTATTAGTCGTTAGCCGGAGACCCTCCTACCTTCACAAAGGTAGGATTTTGCGAAAGAATTGCTCGAGAGTAAGGTAAACGGGCATTTCCATTGATCGTGAGGGGGCTTGTACTGATGCGAAGATGTCCGTTGATAAGTGGCGAATCGTGGGACCCTTAGGTGCTGTAGGTGGACAGGTAGTTTACTGTCCTGAATAAATGACCTTAACTAATAACTACCTGTATCTGAAGGCTTAGGGTGGCTACTATAGGTGTCGGAGTCGGTTGATGGAAGTAAAGTGGGTCTCTTATACTCCACTCCGATGCTAATGGAGGAAACAATAAAATCGTTAGTCTGGGTTTGCTTCCTTATATAAATCGAACTCACATGAATCCATCGTAGCGTAAAATTGCGATGCTGACATCTCTGCCATACGACATGCCACCAGATATCACGGTTAAATTCTGGCAACGTCAACCTCCCGCTGTGAAGAAATGACAGAACGTTCTTCGAATCTTCTGTCCTATCCAAAACAATTCGCCTCCTCTGCTTCGGGAAGGTCGCTGATAACCAACAGCATCTTTCCCTCTTTCTCCTATCCCATGTATACAGCCACGGTCGGTGGGGATAGGGCTTGAAAGTTGGGGTGTAGAGGAGCCAGCGACAGACGGAGTCACCGACGACCCGGTGTCGAAGAGCTACGGGGCTGGTATGCGACCGTATGTCCTCTATCATGAAAGCTGCAGTCACGATCCCGAGAGACGAAGATCCACAACGACCGCTCATCGCGTCGTCCATAGATATTTGTCCCAAACGTGATATAGCGACTTCGGGTGGTCATAATGTAGCAGGAAACGACTGGGATGCATATGCATTAGTTGAAAGTAGGTGATAGAGGAGCAACGCGTACAAGTATGTAGGTTTTAACTTTTGGCGTTCAGAGCGTATCCATCCATAGGATATAACAACCATGGTCCGAATCTCCAGGAACGAGACGTCGAGAAATGTTCGGCAGCGTTCGAGTTCGAGTCCAGGATTGACGAGAATAGGAAAAAAGGAGAATATAATCTATGCTCTTGGTGTTGGTGTAACGTCGTCGACATCCGGATTGGCTCTCCGTGAAAAATGCAAGGGGACATGACGCTTCTGTCGTCGTACGAAACATGGCAGTGTCTTGAAGAACCAACGATCGCTTCATTCATCGAACTTCAGCGAGCTGGCGGGTCGCACCCAACGTGGTAAGTGTAAAGCCGGACTTGTGCTCGCACTCCTCAGCACGTCTCCCACAGGCGCTGAACCCCTCATAAACGCGGCTTGAACAACGGACATCATGGGTATTGATTAATGAGCTGGTAGAACTGAAACGCGGTGGTCGAAGTTGTTGTGGCAGTTGGGTCTTCCAGCGAGAATTCCAGAGAAGCCGCCAACAGATGTAAAAGAGTCGTAGGCAATCCTGAGGCCTAACGCCAGAAGTGTACGCGTAATCGGTCGAGGTATCTCTAGATTGAGGATGAGGATGTTGAATATGTTGGAGCGTTGGAGGCTATTTGCTACCAGTACCGGCGTTCTTCTTAGACCAAGGAAACGGCGACCTTCTGGACTTCAAAGGCGAGCTCCTTACTGGACAACGCAAATGTGGCCGTCGCGACGAGCCGTGGAGTGGTGGAAGATGCTCTAGCGTATGTCTGCGCCAAAGCTGAACTTGGGCCAGAGCCAGAGGTATTCAACGCCAACAGTGGACTTGGCCCTTGAAAGTGAACGAGGACCGAACGGACCATGTACGTTCGAGGACCATGAAATGAGCAATCCATATCGACGGATTTTTAGGTGTTTGCGTCGTTGTATGCGTGTGCGGTGTGGTTCGAGATGTTCGATTTGAGCGCCGTGAGCTCTACTGACGTTCTTTCGCCACGACTACTATTAGTCATCATGATCTCGGACACCTAAGACCATTTTGCGAATTACCGCACACAGAAAGCAAATCTTCCCAATAAAATTGCATATTATAGTAGACAAATATACAAGGATTTGAGTCGTAAATTTTGATGGAATTTGAATGTCTTTCTGAACCGCTATGAATATTTTTCTACTAACATTAAAGTGTGACCCTGAAACCAGGAAGTCGGCCACCCTATTCACTACAAATCAGATATCGCTAGCTAATCAATTAATTAATTGCAATTAGAATATAGATAAGATAACAAACAAAAATAGCATGGCACAAGTACTCGACGACCTGTAGCTCCTGCTCAAGTAATAAATTTCCATAAAAAACTATCTAAAAACATTTCCATAAGTCTTCCGCATATTATCCCGGCCTTAGAGCCTCCTACACAGCCACCAATACGATAAAGCCCCGACGTACATTATGACTATCAGAAATCGGCACAAACCGAGTCCTTGCAACTTTCAGCGCTGTAAAAAATTATTAAAAATGAGAAGCATGCTTTAAAAGCTAACTGAAGATACACTGAATACACTCCATTAAATTTATTGTCTTTCGTTGCAATTACCGGTTCTTGAATCGGCCAACATTCATGTATATCGAAAAATGATTAAATTAAACAAATAACATGTGATATACCGCACAAAATAGACACCCAACTGGTTTCAGGCAATTTGATAATTTAAATACTCGACTTGGACCCACAAATATTGGATTTAACAAGCGCTCTGTCGAGAATCGTACAATGGACAAAGCACCAGCCAATTCACGCGGTTGGACAGATTTCCGAATTAGGAAAATCGGCCATCACGGCATCAAACCCACCATACGAGGCTCTTCCAAACGTCATGCCCAGTATTTTCGAGATAAATTTACTACCAGGTTGTAGAGATTTATTAAGGCTTTCTATTTCACTTAAAATCTCGCAAAATGAAGTATTTCTCGTTGAGTTATTTGCTAGTGTCCGAGTACCCTGAGTATCCGAGTACCTGATGACTAATAGTAGAGGGTGTATCCGGCCTCGGAGTGGTCCACCTAGCCTCCCTGAAGCTTCCGATACAAGAACTCGATCCGAATGCAGCCTTCTGGTCTACATACGCCTCTCCCGCCCCTCCAATGCCAGGATACGCTCCATTAACAGCATCCCGTGTCGTATGAGCGGTGTTTCTCCCATGCCTCGCCTGGGCGTAGCAGAAACCATGCGCGAGGAACGCTGCTACGAGGACAAGTATAGGCCGAGTACGTAGTGCGTTATTGAAAGTATTTTGGGTGCGCAGAAGGTGTCCGTGTGGTTGTCGAGCCTGGGCTCGAGCCAGAAAGGAGGGCATAGGACTGGAGGTACAGGAAAGGGTTCGATTAGGAATGGGACAGATGTTTGGGACGAGGTGAGGGAAGAACGCCCAATGGTCGAGTTTCATCTACCTTGAATCTAGAGTTGAAACATTGACCAGTGGTCTACGACGCGTCAGACACAAAGTTCAAAGACAGCAGACAAGAAACGTACATGATCTGACGCAAAATAGCATACAGTCCGGCCCTTGGTTCAGACAATCTTAAGGCCCTTTCCTCATTCCTCGGTGTGGGTCCATTCAGGGTATCACGGCCAGAGCCACAACTACGAAGACAATGTTAGATGCTTCACTGTCTCCGTGGGTATGCGTATCTGGACGTGTGGTCTTGGGAGTTGTGAATGGTTGGGCCCGTCGGAGGTGCACCTTGGGTGGTAGATGGAATCGATATGCTGAGTTGTAGTGTAGAGAATTGCTGCGCAGAGTGAATGTAGAATGATAAAACTACAATGAATGGGTGTCAGACCTCTGGTGAGAATAGGGAAAATGAGGGACATACATTTGACAGAGGCCATACAGTCATCAACCGTCACGTGAAACACCGAAATATGATCAAGAAATTGTGCCACTTATATACGTTCGAATGAGACAAAATTTGACATGATATAAGCTGGCATTAGAATACATACAATAAAAAAACAATGAGAGCAATACAAAAAGTAATGCTCGAGAAATTTGAGAAACAATTTTGGTGGTGGGAAAAGTGGTACACCGGCAATTGAAACACCGGCTGGCAGTGCGCTAGGTGCAGTGCGTGATAAGCGCGCGTTGTTGTCTCTGCAGTCGCTGGTCATTCTAAACCCCTCTCTAGTGGAACTGACCTTAGTACCAGCCTCAAGATGTCTTTGAAATTCAGTGCACACTTTTTTTGGGGGGGCGCAGACCTCGTTTCGATTTTAGAACCCTAATTGAATTGAAATGGGCACTGGGCCTTGTCAGAACCTTCTCTGTTGCCTTCTCCTGGGACACAGGCCGGTGAAAAAAATTAAAGATGAGAAATATTGGACAAGAATAAGATTTCAAGAAAAGATCCGACTCTCCATAGCCATTTCATGAGTCAATCTTGAAGAGTTGCAGACAAGCAAAAGTGTAGAACGTTTCATGTATGGTTTTCAGGTTATAATTCATGAACTACACCATATAAAAACTTCAAAATTGCTTTCAGTTTATTCTGTAAGCAACTAACTGCTATTCCAGGCTTTATTTTAATTCAAACTGCCCTCGGTGCATTGCAGGATCCTCTAAACAGTTTCATAAATCTCAAAATGATGGCATTTCTGGCTAATGAGACACAATTTATGGAAAACCTATGGGCCCTATTATATTTTAAATATCATTAATATGTTTCTAACGAGTATATCTAGCCACCATAAGTTGTTTCATAGTGATTGCTGCACGTACGGTCGAGGAATATCGAAATTAAGTTCTACTGTGTCACCGTGTGGGTGTGTGTCACGTGACGGTGGATGACTGTAGTCGATCCCACGCGACTGGTGGTCTTCATGTAGGGATCTTGAGGTCGACTCAGACACACAGGTAGTCAGATCGAACACGATCGAACACAAACTCGGCATCCTTTTGTCGTGGCCGTTTTCATCAAACATTGGCGCGTGCCTGGAACAATTTTCCTTCTGCGACTCGTCGGCGCGCGCTCACTGGCGCGGATTTTGTCTAAATGGGGAAGGATGGATGGACTTGCCATCCCGCCAAGAGGTGTTGGATCGGTCGATCACGGCCGTGGATCTCACAAGGGGAGGGTACTACCTACCCCCCCAAATAAGGAAAAGCGGCAGAGGCGGCAATGCTAACTGCCATCACTGCCTTCCACCTACCAGCGTCCCTGCCCATCCCGTTGCG
>Ga0247741_1001325_pt1 | contig 13804 bp, 13 predicted proteins | sample UWRJL213509R2_FD_180945 | JGI IMG/M metagenome (GOLD analysis project Ga0247741, IMG submission 180945) | Plant litter microbial communities from Arlington Agricultural Research Station in Wisconsin, United States - UWRJ-L213-509R-2 | ecosystem: Environmental > Terrestrial > Plant litter >... | reverse complement strand
CGACTGCCAGCGGCCTGATCGGCGCGTGGATGGCGAGTTCGCTGCTGCCGATCGGATTCCTGCCGGCGCTGTTCGACTGGATCGTCGGCCACGGCATCGGCAGCCTGATCGCGGCGCCGCTGGCGACGCAGATGACGCGCCGCGACATCGACTGGCCCTTGTTCCATGCGAGGCGCGGCACCCTCAAGGCGATCGGCGCGATCGGGCTGCTGATCGCGGTGAGCGTGCCGGTCTTCTACCAGACCGCGCTGCCGCTGCTTTTCCTGCCGATCGTGCCGCTGCTGATCGGCACCTTCGCGTTCCAGCGTTTCGGCGCGGCCGTCGGCATCCTGATCGTCGCGGTGATCGGCGGCGTGCTGACCACCAACGGCCATGGCCCGATGGCGCTGATGCACGCCGACCAGGCCGGGCGGCTGCAATTCTTCCAATTCTACATGGTCGTGCTGTTCTTCACGGCCCTGCCGGTTGCCGCCACCATGGTGCAGCGCGACCGGCTGCTCGCCGCGCTGAGCGAGAGCGAAACCCGCTATCGGCTGATGGCGGAGAACGCGACGGACATCATGATGACGCTGGAGCCCGACGGGACGATCCGCTTCATCTCGCCGGCGGTGCGCCAGCTCGGCTATTTCGAACCCGAGGAGATCATCGGGCTGAACGCCGCGATCCTGGTGCATCCGGAAGACCGCGAGAAAGTGAGCGCCGTGCATGTCGAAGCGCTGGGCGCGCCCGCCCGGGTGTTCACGGTGGAATATCGCGCCACCAAGGCCAATGGGGAAGTCGCCTGGTTCGAATCCAACATGCGATCGGTCCGCGACGAATCGGGCAGGATCACCGCCGTGTTCAGCGTGATCCGCGATCTCGACGGGCGGAAGATGCGCGAGGACGAATTGCTGCGCGCCGCCAATACCGATCCGCTGACCGGCCTGCTCAACCGTGGTGCGTTCCGGCGGCAGGTAAAGGACGCGATGAACCATGTGCGGCCGGACCATCCCGCGACCCTGGCACTGCTCGACCTCGACCATTTCAAGAAGGTCAACGACACTCATGGCCATGTCGCGGGTGATGCGGCGCTGCTGATGCTGGCCGACCTGTTGCGCGAGAATCTCCGCCCCGGCGATGCGATCGGGCGGATCGGTGGGGAGGAATTCGGGATCCTTCTCGCCGGACTGGCCATTATCGAGGCGAGCGCGGTGTGCGAACGCCTCCGCCGGACCCTGTCGGAGCGCGCGGTGCCCGGCATCGAGCCCGATGTCCGCATCACCGCGAGCATGGGCCTGGAATCACTGACCCCCGGCGCGACGATCGACGACATCTTCCGCGCCGCGGACACCGCGCTGTATGCGGCCAAGGCAGGCGGGCGAAACCGGATCCGGCTCGCCGCCTGAGCGCGGGTCGACGCCGGATTGACGGGGCCGGCGGCGCAGGCCATCGCCGCAGCATGACCCGCCCCGGCTTTGCCTTCTCCACCAGTCTCAAGGTCCGCTATGCCGAGATCGACGGGCAGAAGGTGGTCTTCAACTCGCGCTATCTCGAATATGCCGATGTCGCGGCAACGGAATTCTGGGACTGGACCGGGATCGGCGACGCGCTCGGCCCGGTCTGGACCGAGACCGAGTTCCATGTCCGCCGCACCGAGATCGATTATCTGAAGCCGTTCGTGTTCGGCGATTCGCTCCATGCCTATGTGCGGATCGAACGAGTCGGCAATTCGAGCATGACCCAGCGTTTCGAGCTATGCCATGCCGTGACGGGCGACCTGCACACGGTGATCAACATGGTCATCGTCAATGTGCACCTGACGACCGGAAAGCCGGTCCCGATCGACGCGCCGATCCGGGCTTTCCTGGAAACGCTGCCGGGCTAGCCTATTCCGCAGCCCGCATTTCGGGTTCGTTCACGACATCCTCAGCGAGCGCCCAGAGCAGGTCGTGCTTGGTCAGCACGCGCCCGTCCCAGGCGCGGACTTCGATCGGGCCGATCGGGCGCATGTCGCGCGCGTCGACCAGCACCGGGGTGGCGGGCATGCCGGTTTCCCAGCGTTCGCCCCATTGGCGCAGCGCGATCATCGTCGGCAGCAGCGCCGCGCCCTTTTCGGTCAGGCGATATTCGATCTTGCGTCGATCCTCGGGCATCGCCTCGCGCGTCAGGATGCCATGCTCGACCAGACGGGCGAGCCGGTTGGCGAGGATGTTGCGCGCAATGCCGAGCTCCGACTGGAACTCCTCGAAATGATGGAGGCCGTTAAAGGCAGCCCGCAGGATCATGAAGCTCCAGCGTTCGCCCATCGCCTCGAGCGCGGCAGGCAGGCTGCACTCGCTCAGTACTTCACGGATTTTACCGCCCATCTCGTTCCTCTCGACCCATGGAGCGTAACCCAATTCGCGCGTCATGGGAATGACATATAAGTTTTGAGTTGCAACTTAAGACTTAGTGCACTAAGTGGTGATTCGCAACTGGTTTCAAGGAGGACAGACTATGACCCGCATGCTTTCAATCGCCGCCGCTCTCGCTGGTTCCGTCATGGCACTGTCCCCGACGGCCGGCATCGCGCAGGTCCCGGGCGGCTATTACACCGCCACCCCCGTCGCGCAGCCGACCAAGACCAGCTTCATCACCAACAACGTGATGTGGAAATGGCGCGACACGAATTTCACCGCAAACAAGACCAGCGCCCGCGACAATATCGTGTGCCAGATGATCGTGCAGCGCGCCGGAGCGCTGAGCGAATTCACCGCCGGCGGCACCGCCTTCGACGCCGACGCGCTCGCCAAGTGCAACGCCCGCGCGAAATAAGATCCCCTCTGGCCGCGGTTTCACGACTGCGGCCAGTTTTTTATGTCGCCCGGCCGGGCCGGCGGCGACAAGAACATGTTGCAAAGCAACACATCGCGGCCCCATCTTAAGGCGTGCTGCGCCAATATGAACTTGTAGACCGGGTCCTCGATTACGACCCGCAAGCCGACGAGGCGTTGCTAAACCGCGCCTATGTCTTCTCGGTCAATGCCCATGGCACGCAGAAGCGCGCCTCGGGCGACCCCTATTTCAGTCATCCGATCGAGGTGGCCGGCATCCTGACCGAGCTGCATCTCGACGACGAGACGATCGCCACCGCGATCCTGCACGATACGGTGGAGGATACGGTCGCGACGATCGAGGAGATCGAGAAGCTGTTCGGCCCAGCGGTCGCGCGGCTGGTCGACGGCGTCACCAAGCTATCCAGGATCGAAGCGCAGACCGAAAATGAGCGCGCGGCAGAGAATCTCCGCAAGTTCCTGCTCGCCATGTCGGACGATATCCGCGTGCTGCTGGTCAAGCTGGCCGACCGGCTGCACAATATGCGGACGCTCCATTACATCCCGAAGCCCGAGAAGCGCCGCCGCATCGCGCGCGAAACGATGGACATCTATGCCCCGCTCGCCGAGCGGATCGGCATGTACGAGTTCATGAAGGAGATGCAGACGCTCGCCTTCAAGGAGCTCGAGCCCGAGGCTTATGCCTCGATCGACAAGCGGCTCACCCAGCTCAAGGAAGGCGGCGGGGACCGCATCGCCAAGATCGGATCGGGGCTGAAGCTGCTGCTCTCCCGCCACGGCATCGACGCCGACATCTCGGGCCGCGAGAAGCACCCCTATTCGATCTGGAAGAAGATGGCCGAACGGCACATCAGCTTCGAGCAGCTCTCCGACATCATGGCGTTCCGCGCGATCGTGCCGAGCGAGGAGGCCTGTTACCAGGCGCTGGGCGTGATCCACCGCCGCTGGCCGATGGTGCCGGGGCGGTTCAAGGATTATATATCGACGCCCAAGCGCAACGGTTACCGATCACTCCACACATCGGTCATCCATGCCGACAATACCCGCGTCGAAGTGCAGATCCGCACCGAGGAAATGCATGAGGAGGCCGAGCTCGGCCTTGCCGCGCACTGGGCCTACAAGCAGGACAAGGTGCGGCCCGAGACCCAGGTGAGCTGGATCCGCGACTTGGTCGAGATCCTCGACAATGCCGAGAGCCCGGAAGAGCTGCTCGAACATACGCGCATGGCGATGTATCAGGACCGGATCTTCGCCTTCACCCCCAAGGGCGAGCTGCACCAGCTGCCCAAGGGCGCGACGCCGATCGATTTCGCCTATGCCGTGCATACCGATCTGGGCGACCAGGCGGTGGGTGCGAAGATCAACGGTCGCGTCGTGCCGCTGAAGACCAGCATCGAGAATGGCGACCAGGTGCAGATCCTGCGCTCCAAGGCGCAGGAGCCGCAGGCGAACTGGCTGAGCTTCGCCATCACCGGCAAGGCGCGCGCCGCGATCCGCCGGCACCTACGCCACAAGGAGCGCGAGGAGACCAAGGCGCTCGGGCGGAAGATCTATGACGAGATCGTGTTGCATCTCCCCGCGCCGCTTGCCGCGGGCGCGATCGGCGCGGCACTGAAGCGTCTCAAGCTGCCCGACGAAGCCGCGCTTATGGAGGCGATCGCGCGGCGGCGATTCACCGATTCCGAGGTAATGGAGGCGCTGATGCCGGGATCTGGCAGCACCACCACGACGCGCGCGGCGCCGATCCAGACCAGCGCGATCTCGATCAAGGGGCTGACACCGGGGGTCGCGTTCGACCTTGCCGAATGCTGCCATCCGGTGCCGGGCGACCGCATCGTCGGCCTGCGCCGCCCGAACGAGGGCATCGAAATCCACACGATCAACTGCCCTCGCCTGGCCGAAAGCGACGACGCCGACTGGGTCGACATCGCGTGGGGCGACAAGACCGAGGGAGCAACCGCCCGCATCTCGGTCGAGGTGAAGAATGAGCCCGGCGCGCTGGGCGTGATCGCGACGATCATCGGCGCGCAAAAGGCCAATATCGTCAACATGCGGCTCGACAACCGCGACACCGGATTTCACACCAACACGATCGATGTGGAGGTGCATGACCTGCATCATCTGACGCGGTTGATCGCGGCACTGCGCGCGGCGGATGCGGTGAGCATGGTGGAGCGGGTGTGAGAGGTTGCAAACATTCGCGGCGGTTGAGGCGCGATTGAATATCGGACATCGGTTCAGGTTCGGCCTGGCGACCACATTTCGCTCGCAGGCGGCCGTGGATCGCTGAAATCTCGAGAACGCGATCTCACACCAAAGGGATCGAAAAGGCGAGCTGCAAATGACGCAACTGAGTCACCCGACGCAAAATTCGTCGATGATCTGAGTGTCTTAGCTTTGCCTCTGTGGGAGCACCCCTCAGTCATCCCCCATATGATAGTCTCGACGCTCGCGGCATTGACCGTGGGGAAATTGCATAAATCCCGCGATACCATATCGTTGCGTTGCAACATTGAAGTCTATGGGGTATCAAGGACCGTTATTTCAAGGAGTTCAGAAGATGACTTCAGTAGAATCTACCGTTGTTCCTGTCGATTCTGCCGGGGCAGTTACGCGCGAAGCATGGGTGAAGCCGGCGATTGAGTCGTTCGAGCCCGTCTCGGCCACCGAGTCGGTCACGTCCACCAACCCGGGTGACATCATCAACAGCAATAGCTGAAACGGCCGGGCGATATTCCGGTATCGCTACGGGGGTTTAGGGCTCGCATCGAATTCATCGCTCGCCCAATTACGGGCCGAGCGAGCGGATTCGGGCGAGCCCAAAACTGTGCTTGCGCTCGATATCGAGCGCGGCCAGCTTCCGGTGGCGGATCGCGTGCTGTTCCGCTGGAACGGGCGCTACAAGCTTCAACTCGGGATGCTCGGCTCGGCGTGGCTGATGACCTCGTCATTTGACGGGGCTTTCCTGATCGATCCAGCCGCCCGCACGATACGCTGTTTCGTGCAGGACCCCGACGACCCAGCCTGGCTCGACGTGTTCGTCCGGCGCGTGCTGCCGCGTGTCGCGATCCTGTTCGGCGCGAGTGCAATTCACGCAGCCGCGGCTGCGATCGATGGCCACGCGCTGTTGCTGCTCGGGGAATCGGGCGCCGGCAAATCGACGACCTCTGCGGCGCTGGGGTCCGCCGGCTGGGACGTGCTGAGCGACGATATCTCGATCCTGTGGCACCGCGACGCGCCGACCGTTGCACCCGCCACGACCGGCATGTGCGTCTGGCCCGATTCACGCCAGGCGTTACGACTCGACGATGCGCACTGCGTCCCGATGCCGGGCTATCCAGGCAAGATGCGGTTCGTGCCCGGCAATGAAAGCAACACCGCGCTGGTGCCGCTTGGCGCGCTGGTCTTTCTCGATCAGGGGGAAGGAAATGCGCCTTCCATTTCACCGATATCCGGCGCCGAAGCGGCGACCCGCGCCTCGCATCAGCGCATCCGCTTCAATCCTTCCGATCGGGCAGGCAAGGAGATGCATGACGGATTTGCAGCGCTGGTGGCGATCGCGCGCGTCACGCCTTGCTATCGCCTGACCCGTCCGAGAGATTATGGCGCGTTGCCGGCGGCCGTCGCGCTGTTGCGCCAAACACTGGAAAGCTGAGATGTCCGCCGAGCCGACCGTACGCCGGAAGCCCTATGACCTGACGACCGAAGAGCATGACTATCCCGAATGGGTGGGTCCCCCGAAGCGCACGCTGCTGCTGTGCTCGCATCCCCGCTCGGGCAGCACGCTGCTGGGCGAGGCTCTCTACTTTGCCGGAGGGCTGGGCTGTCCGCTCGAATATTTTCACGGCGGCTTCCGCCCGGGACTGGCCAAACAATGGGGCACGCAGACGCTGGCCGAGCATGCCCGCGAGGTCCATCGCCGCCGCACCGATCCGAGCGGGACGCTGGCGGTCAAGCTGTTCTGGCGCGACATCGCGCATATGGCGATGGAGCTGGAACCGGCGAGGTTCGGCGCGGACTTCGACAAGGTGCCGCCCGAGGATCTGAGCCCTGAGGATTACCGCCATATCGCCGGATTGCTCGAACCGATCCTACCGAGTTCGAGCTATGTCCATCTCTCGCGGCGCGACCGGGTGCGGCTTGCCGTCTCCTCGTTGACTGCGGCGCAGACAGGGCTGTGGCGGGAGATTCCTGCGATGGGCGAGCAACCGGCATCGGGCACCGCCGAATATGATTTCCGGCGGATCGACGCGCTCGTCGGGATGGCCGATTTCAGCCACGCGCATTGGCGCAACTATTTCGCGGCGATCGGCGCGTCGGCCTGGCCGATCACTTATGAGCAGATCGCCGCCGACTATGAAGGCAGCGTGCGCGACCTGCTCGATCATCTCGGCAGCGACGCCGAAGTGCCGCCGATTCGGATGCGGCGCCAGTCAGGCGCACGCAACGAAGCCTTTGTACTGCGCTATCTGCGCGACAAGTCGCTCCAGGCATGACCCAGGCGCCGGCGCCGCTCGGCCCGATGATGCCCTATCGCGTGATCCACGATTTCCTGCCGGCGGAGGAGCATCGCGCGCTGCTGGACTGGACGCTGGAGAACGAAGCGCGCTTCCGTCCGGCACCGCTGGCCGGCGGCATCGTCGATACCCAGATTCGCAACGCGCAAGTGCTGCGCGACCTGGGGCCGACCGAGCCGCTGCTCCGGGCCGCCATCGCCGCGCTGGTCCCGCAATGGATCGCCGAGCTGCGCGTCACGCCGTTCGACATCAGCGAGATCGAGCTCGAACTCGCAGCGCATAACGACGCTTCACATTTCACGCTGCATATCGACACATTCCGCACCGGCCTCACCGCGCGCGGCGACCGGATGCTGAGCGGCGTCTATTATTTTCACCGCGAGCCCAAGGCGTTCGAGGGCGGTATTCTGCGGCTGCACCGCATCGGCGCCAAGCCGGGCGACGCCGGCGGCGCGAACATCGCGCCCGACCAGAACAGCCTGGTCGTGTTCCCGTCATGGGGACCGCACGAGGTGTTGCCGATCAGCTGTCCATCCGGCGCGTTCGCGGATTCGCGGTTCGCGGTGAATTGCTGGGTCTATCGCGCGCGATCTAGCTGACCGTCGCCAGTTTCTTGTCGAGCATCGTTTCGACGAACGCGATCACTTCGCTGCGGCAGGTGTCCGCGTCGATCTCGAACGCGGCCTGCAGCTTCTCGCAGAGCGCCCCGATCGACAGCGGCGATTCGAGCAGGCTCCAGATTCGCGCGCCGGTGACGTTGAGCTGGAAATAATAGCCGCTCTCGATGTCGAGGATGACGGTTTCGTCGCCGATCTCGGCGGCGACCTTGTTGTCCGCGCGGGCGGCGATGGTGGTGTCGGTCAGCATGGCGGCCCCTATAGCCCGAACGCGTGCTGAAGCCACATATCCATGGCGATGATGAACCAGACCGGCCCAAGCGGCGCGCGCGTCAGCTTTCCCTGCGACCCTGCGTCGCGCCATTGCTGCGCCGGCGCGAACATCGCTTCGAGCTTGTCGCCATCGACCCAGCCGAGCTTGACGGGCAGCATCTGCTGCGGCGGGCACTCGCGGAATCGCTCGGCGATCGCGTCGATCAGGCCGGTGATGAAGATCGCCTTGTCCTGGCGGGTGCGCACCAGCTCGGGAAGGGTGCCGCGCATCGCCTCGCGCAGCAGATATTTCTTCTCGCCGTTCCGTCGCAACATGCGCCCCGAGACGCCGATCAGGAAATGGGTGAGCCGCTGGTCCTGAAGCGGATTGCGTATTTCGATGCCGTTGCCTTCGGCATAGGCCATTACCGGATCGTGATTGATGTGGCGGCGGGCCTGGACGAACACGCCATAGCGCTGCTTCTGCGCAAACAGTGGCGGATCGACGGCGGGCGGCGTCGAGCGCCACCGGTCGGTCAGCCCGATGCGCTGCGCCCATTCCGGCCGGATGAAATCGGGCAGAGGCGTGCTGAAATCGAGGTGCGGACGAACGAACTTTTCACGATAGGCAGCGCTGAACACCGGCGCACTGGCGAGAAAGCCGGTGCGGCGCAGGGCGACGTAGCGACGCTCGTCCGGGAACTGGGTGAGTGCCTCGCGCAGCAGCCCGAACAGGTCGCCTCGCATCAGCATGTCGGGAAGATAGCTGAAATTGCCGGCTAGCCAGTCGTCCCCGCCCTCCCCGGTGAGCAGGACGCGTTCGCCCTCAGTCCGCTGGATGCGGACGCCCGCGGTGATGGCGTCGTAGATGTTGGGCCGCAATGGCAATTGATAGCTCGACGCGGTCCATTGCCTGGCCTCGTCAAGGCTATAGGGGTCGCGCGCCGTGATTCGCGCAGTGATGCCGAGATGCTCCTCGACTGCACTGCTCCATTTCGTTTCGTCCTGCACTTCGCCCGGGAAGCGGGCGGATACGGCGCCAACCTGGCGATCAACCTGGCCTGCGCGATACAGTTCGGTAAGCCGGGCAATAACGGTCGACGAATCGAGCCCGCCGGAAAGATGCCCCGTCACGCCCGTGTTGCTGCGCATCGATGCGATCAGCGCCTGATCGAGCAGTTCACGGAAGCGCTCGACATGATCGGCTTCGGAGCGGCGGCTGAAATCCTCGAATGGCCCCTGATGCCAGTGCCAGGTCCGGACCCGGCCATTTTCGAGCACAAGCGCACCGCCCTGCCCGAGACGCTGGATGCCGCCCCAGAAGGTGTCGGTATCGCTGACGAAACGCGCCGACACCATTTCACCGATTGCGCCTTCGTTGAGACGTCGCTCCAGCCCCAGGCCTACGACAAGGGTGCGAGGCTCTGTGGCGAAGCCGAAAGTCTTGCCGTCATAGGTCCAAAGGAACGGTCGCCAGCCGCCCTGCGAGCGGCCGCAGAAAAGACGGCGCGCTTCGGGCTGCCAGATCGCGAAGGCCCAGTCACCGACCAGGTCGTTGAGGAGTTGCTCGCCGCGCGCCTCGAACAGCGCAAGGACGATATCGACGTCGGGCGCCGCGGCCAGCGCCTTGCCACGTTCGCCGAGCAGGCCGATCAGCGCGGCGCGGTTATCGAGCCGGCCGTCGAACGCGATCACTGCGCCCGAAGGTCCGGCGAGCGGCTGAACTTCGCCCACCGCCTCGGGCGTGGTGGCATGGTGGAAGCGGATCAGTCCGGCCGGGCCGTCGTACCACCGGCTGACGCCATCGAATCCCCGCGGCACCGCAGCTTCGGCCATCTGGGCCAGCCGGGTCTCGGAAACATCGCGACCATCGGTGAATACCGCGCCGGCAATCGCGCTCAAGGAGTCTCCTCCAATAGTCCCTTTTCACAAGCCGCGACGATGAACTCCTCGATACTCGACTCGATTGTGGCGCGCGGCGCGTCGAACCGAAGAGCCAGCTCAATCCCGATGCTCCGTCGATCGCAGCCTGCATCGATCGCGCGCCAGATGGCAGCTCCCGTCTCGTTGAGCGCGTGATAGCTGCCGTCGCGCTCGTCGAATAGCGCAAGCTCACCCTCCTGGCAGCTCCAGGCAACATGCGGCGCTATTCTGATCAAGCAGGAACTCCCCGAGTTTGCGGCACGCTCCTAGCCCAGCCTACCAGCCTTCACAATCGCGACGGCCCCCCGCTCCCGGGAGGAGCGTAGCCGGTCGTCTGCTCGAATGGGGCGACGAAGCATCGCGCGCTGGAAGATGTTTCCCCGGGGATCAACGGCGGCAAGGACCGGGAGGGATCGGGCCCGCCACCTGCCGATGCAGGGCGCGCAGGCGGGAGAGGAGCGCGGGATCAGCGGGTACGGTAACGTCACGATCCCGCTCGACGCGGGCAACCGTCTCCACGCCGATCGCGCGCAGGCAGCGGTAACGATAGATGGCACCGTTGATGCCGGCGACTACCCCCGTCATCTCCTCGGTTCCGAGCGGGATGGCGGGGATACGTTGCGAATCCTGCAGCGCCTGGCCGATCCAGCCGGGATCGGCCGCGCCGCCAAGGGCGTCCATTATGGTCGGCGCGATATCGATATGACTGGTCAGCTGCCGCTCGGGCCAGGCGGGGCGCGAGGCATCGTAGATCATCACCGGGATCGCGGTAGCTTCACGGTCGGGGGGGCCGCCGTGATAATAATAACCATGCTCGCCAAGGCGCTCGCCGTGATCGGCGGTAATGACGATAAGTGCGTTCCGCAGCAGCCCCTTGGCGCGAAACTGGTCGAACAACTGCCGGATCACATCGTCGGCGGCCCGGAGCCGGGCATCATAGGTGTTGGAGAAGGCGCTCTGGCCGGCGCGCGCCGGCCGGTAGAATCGCGCTGCCGGCGGCCGGCCACCATGCGTGGATATCAAGTGGATGTAGAGAAAACTGTGTTGCGGATCGGAAAACTCGGTCTCCGCCACGCGGCGGACCACCGCATCGTCGTTGGGATGCTCGGTCCGCGAGACAACCCCGCGACCATAGAGCTCGTAAATCTTGCCGAAGGTCGAATGCGTGCCCGACAGGATTACATAGTTGCGAAAGCCGTAATGGGAGAGCGCATCGAGGATCGTCGGCGGCCGCCGCGTGAAATTGTCCCAGCTGCGTGACGCGAGAATGCTCATGATCCCGCAGAACGAAAAGGTGCACGTCGAATAGGCGTTGGGAAAGGCGTGGAGCGTCCCGTCTCTCGCCAGGCCATCGAGGAACGGGGTCGTGTCGAGCGCGCGATCGTACACCCCCATCCGGTCGCGGCGCATCGCATCGACGAGGATCAGAATCACCGGCCTGGCGCCGGCAAGCCTCTGGGGTGGGCCTAGAGGTGCATCGGGACCGGGCGCGCCCAGCGTGAGCGCGGGCGGGGCCACGACGAAGCCGCCGATGCCGCCCCGATGGAAATATTCGAGGTACCACATCCGCTCGGGCAGCCCGATCCGCGCGACTAGCGTCAAGGCCAGCAGTGAAACGAGCAGCCAGCGTCCTTTCACCGAGGGGCCCCGTGCCCCGGGGATCGCGATGGGGTGGGCCGCCAGACGGCGGGCGAACTCGACCAGTTGCGGCGCTATCGGGGCATAGAGCAGGACGTGTAGCGCAAGCAGCAAGGAAACGGCTGCCAGCGCCTCCGCGTTCGATATGTCCATGCTGTTGAGCAGCGCGAGCCCGAACTTCGGGTCGGTCAGGATCAGCGACATCGGTGCTCCGATGCCGGTAAAGTAGAACAGCACCGACTGCCCGAGGTCGAACGCCGTCGCGAGGGCATGGGCGGCGCCCAGCATCAGTGCCACGGCTAAAGCCGCGACCGGCCTGCCGCGCCGTCCCACCGGCAGCGAGGCGGCCACCAGCAGGACCAGAGCCAGCCAAGCGGCCCATAGCAGAAGATGCAGGCTGGCGCCGATCACACTACGGTAGAAAGCGAGCGAAAAGAAGAGGATGCGGAAGAGCGTCTGCGCGATCAGCAGCGCCGCGAGGGCGGCCAGCCAGATGTGACGCCACCGCGCTACTGAACGATCCCCCACCATCGCCGGGACGTGGACGCACTGCGCCGCTCACGTCAACCTGTCGCCTCGATCGGGCGCGAGAAACCTGCGCCGGACGGAAGCGTGGACCAGTGGCCGTCCCCGACGGAGAATGGTGTGCAGGCGCGTCGACCCTGTCTAAGGGGTGGACGCACGCTTCACGATCGTGTGTGCGGCCATATACTCTCATTCGAGCCCGACCATGCCCGATCAGTTCAAGATCCTGCTTCAACATCTGTTGCCGAAGCAGCGCCTGACCGAATTCGCCGGCCGCGTCGCCGGTGCGCAGGGGAGCGCAGTGACGCTGCCGCTGATCCGCTGGTTCGTTCGCACCTATGGCGTCGATATGGAGGAAGCCGAGAATCCGGACCTTGCCAGCTATGCCAGCTTCAATGCGTTCTTCACCCGGCCGCTCAGGGCGGGTGTGCGGCCCTTGGCCACAGCCGATTTCACCTGTCCGGTGGACGGCGCGATCAGCCAGTTCGGCGCGATCGACGACGGTCATATGGTGCAGGCCAAGGGCCATCGCTTTACCGCTACCGATCTGGTCGGCGGCGACTCGGTGCTCGCGGCGCAGTTCCGCCAAGGCAGTTTCGCCAATCTCTACCTGTCGCCGAAGGATTATCACCGGCTGCACATGCCGTGCGACGGCAGGCTGATGCGGATGATCCATGTGCCGGGCGCGCTATTCTCCGTGAACCCGACCACGGCGCGTGGCGTGCCGAACCTGTTCGCGCGCAACGAGCGTGTGGTGTGCGTGTTCGACTCGCCGGAGCATGGCCCATTCGTGATGGTGCTGGTCGGCGCGACGATCGTCGGCAGCATGGCGACCGTCTGGCACGGCACGGTCAATGCTACGCGCACCGGCAGGGTTACCGAATGGAGCTATTCCGATCGGGACATCCTCCTGAAGCAGGGCGAGGAAATGGGCCGTTTCCTGCTCGGCTCGACGATCGTGATGCTGTTCAGGCACGACACGATCGCCTTCAACCGGGACTGGACGGCGGAGCGGCCGGTGCGGCTCGGCGAGATGATGGGCAATCGCCCGGGCTGACCGACGGGGCGCGCCGGAATCGATGGCGCGTCGATGGATGGCCGGAGTCGCAAGCGGCGCCCCACCGGGCTAAGTGAGTGTACCTCCATGCCGACACCCCTCCCCTATGACCCGAGCAACCAGGCGCTGTACCGGCCCGAAGCGCAGCAGCCGTTGGCGATGGGAGCCGACTGGAGCGTGGATGCCATCGCCGCGGAATGCTCGCGGCTGGCCTATCGTCGGTTCGAGCAGGATGAGGCCGAACTGCGCCTGATCGCCGAAACGATCGGCGCCGTCGGGTATCGCCGGCCGGGCTGGTTCCGCGAAGCGACCGGGAAGGCGAAATTCAGTGCGACGGGGTTTGCCGCGGTGCATGACGATGGCCGCGCGATCATCGCGTTTCGTGGCACGCAGGCGGACTCGTTTCGCGACGTGATGACCGATGCGAGCGTCTTCCTGGAAAATTGGGAACGCCCGGGTCGG
>Ga0247741_1001324_pt1 | contig 13806 bp, 11 predicted proteins | sample UWRJL213509R2_FD_180945 | JGI IMG/M metagenome (GOLD analysis project Ga0247741, IMG submission 180945) | Plant litter microbial communities from Arlington Agricultural Research Station in Wisconsin, United States - UWRJ-L213-509R-2 | ecosystem: Environmental > Terrestrial > Plant litter >... | reverse complement strand
GTGCCGCGCGACACCGAGCAGCTGGAGGGATCGACATGCCACTGTGCGGCGGCGGCGGCAACGAGCATCTCGCGGGCAACCGCACCCGCCTCGCGCAGCGATTGCCATTGCCCGCGCGTGCTGGTCGAGCCGCCAGTGATCTGGCCGCCGCCCAGCAGGGCGATCCCGTAGAGCGCATCGCTCGCGATCGAATGCTCGACCTTGATCTGGTCGAGCCCGACCCCGAGCTCCTCCGCCAGCATCATCGAGATGCCGGTATAGATGGCCTGGCCCATTTCCGCGCTGGGCATCACCAGTCGCACGCTGCCATCGGCATCGATGCGAATGAAGGCGTTCGGAGCGAAGGGCGGGTTGCCATCCGCTGCGGCGGCCGCTTCATCCGCCGCCTGCCGGCGTGGATTCATCTGGGCAACGGCAGGACCGAGGCCAGCCGTCCAAAGGAAGGCAACGGCGAGCCCGCCGCCCGCCAGCTTCATCGCGGCGCGACGACCGCTGTCGACATCGGTATCGGGGGGCGTGCGCGTCTTCATGCGGCGCTCCCATCGACGAGGACCTGGAGACCCTGGGGCTGACCCGTCGCCGCCTGCTTGATGGCCTCACGGATGCGCACGTAGGTGCCGCAACGGCAGATGTTGCCGGCCATCGCGGTGTCGATGTCCTGGTCGGTCGGGTTCGGCGTGCGCGCCAGCAGCGCCGTCGCGGACATGATCTGTCCCGACTGGCAGTAGCCACACTGCACGACGTCGACGGCCAACCAGGCCTGCTGCACCTTCGCCCCTTCGGGCGTCTGGCCGATCGCTTCGATGGTGGTCACGGCGCGGTCGCCGACGGCTGACACGGGTAGCTGGCAGGAACGGACGGGCTGCCCATCCAGATGGACCGTACAGGCACCGCATTGCGCGATGCCACACCCGAACTTCGTGCCGGTCAGGCCAATCACGTCGCGCAACACCCAGAGCAACGGCATATCCGGCGGGACGTCGGCCTGACGTTCCTCGCCATTCACGCGCAACGTAACCATAGATTTTCCTCGGCTGGTGGGGCGCGAGGGCCCCCTTGGCTGACTCACAGGCAGGCTGTCAGGTTACGCCGAATATCACGCTTTGGATGCGGCCGGAATCCACGTATTTGGACCGAACCACCGCCGTGGAGTCGCCGGAACGGACAACGCGCGAGCGCCGTCCGCTCCCGTCCGGTCCGGTGATCAACCCGCCTCGATCAATTCCAGCGCGGACTGACGGCCCAGCGCCAGGATCTCGTCCGACAGGGCCGGCTCGGCCACGGCACGCGACAGCGACAACGAGCCGACCATCGAGGCGAACACCGCCATCGACAGCGTGCGGCGACGCTTGCCACGGACGGTATCCGGTAGCGTGCCGGCGATGACGTCGACCATCTCGCTGAAGCCTTCGGTGAAGGCGGCGCGGGTCTCGACGGGCCGACGGCCCATCTCAGCCGACAGGGCCGCGGCCACGCAGCCGGTCTCCGGATGGTCACGGTGCTCCACCGACAGGTAACCGTTGACCAGCGCCCGGTATCCCTCGCCGCGCGAGGCGGCGATGCGCGCGGCCATCCGTTCGGCGGCACTGCTGGCGCCGTTGGCGACGCTCTCCCGGACGAGGTCTTCCTTCGACCCGAAGTGGTTATAGAAACCACCCTGGGTCAGGCCGACATCGTTCATCAGGCTGACGACGCCGACGGCATCGATGCCGTCGGCACGAAAACGTTCGGAGGCGGCTTCGACGATCTTCTGTCGAGTCTGCTCCTTGTGACCTTTCTCGTAACGCATGCTCACTTACTCCCATCGGGGACGTCGCCCCCTGCCCGTGAGCCGATTGTAACCAATCCTTGCGCGTTGAAATGTCGAGCGTCATGGTGCGGTGCGGCGAGCCGCGTAGTCGGCGAAATTCACAACTTTGGTGAAAGTGACGCCGCGACGCAGTTCCCACGCAGACGGCCACGGGAAATCAGACATATCCGATATTCGCGGGCAAATGTCGCCGAATACTCTGGTCACGCGCTGCCATGGCGCAGCGTATCCAGAAGACATCGCCGCATGGAGGCCAACATGAAGATCCCGCACCACCGGGCGATCCGCCCTACCCTCGCGCTCGCCACACTCACCGCGCTTGCAGGACCCAGCGCCTCCCTTGCGCTGGATTACGATCCGCACCGTACCTACACCGAAAACTGCGTCGTCACTTACAAGAACGACCGCTTCCGGGCCAAGTGGTGGGTGGAGGCCGGTCACACGCCTGCTGACGTCGATAGCGCCGCGAATCCCTGGGATACGCCGTGGGAACGCACCGGGCAGGGGTCACCGATTGGCTGCCCCGGCGGCGACCCGGTTGACCCGGGCAAGCCGGACCCTGGCCAGCCAGGCCGGGTGTTGCTGAGCAAGCTGCTCGCCGACGAAGCACGCTTCACCTCCGACCCGCTGATGGCCGCCGTGAGGGCATCCATCCGCACGCTGGACAACGTCAGCGTGGAAACCGTGGCGCCGGGGCGTTCGCACAACCCGGCCAACGTGCGGCGCGTCGAAGCGATCGTCGACGAGACGCGATTCGACTATCTGTTTCCGTTGCGCGCGCCGGAGTACACCTACCGTGGATTCCTCCAGGCCATCGCCAAGTTCCCTGCCGTTTGCGACGACTACGAGGACGGTCGCGACGCCGACGCCATCTGCCGAAAGACGCTGGCGACGATGTTTGCCCACTTTGCCCAGGAGACCGGCGCTCATGAATCCTGGCGTCCGATCGAGGAGTACCGCCAGGCGCTCGCCTATGTGCGCGAAATGGGCTGGAACGAAGGCGCTCGGGACGGCTACAACGGCGAGTGCAAAGTCGATGGCTGGATCGCCGAGACGTGGCCGTGCGGCACGTACCCGGATGGCACGTTCAAGAGCTACTTCGGTCGTGGTGCCAAGCAGCTCTCGTACAACTTCAACTACGGGCCCTTCTCCGAGGCGATGTATGGCGATGTGGGCGCGCTGCTGGATGCACCGGAGCGTGTGGCGGACACCTGGCTCAACCTCGCCAGCGCCACCTTCTTTTTCACCTACCCGCAGCCCCCCAAGCCATCCATGCTGCACGTGATCGATGGCACCTGGCAGCCCAACGAAGCGGATCGTTCCGCGGGCCTGGTGCCGGGCTTCGGCGTGACGACGCAGATCATCAACGGTGGTGTGGAATGCGGAGGTACCGCCGAACACGCGCAGTCGGCCAATCGCATCACGTATTACCGCGCATTCGCCGCGACGCTGGGCGTGCCGGTCCCGGCGGATGAAGTGCTTGGCTGCAAGGGCATGAAGCAGTTCGCCGAGGGGGGTGCCGGGGCGCTTCCGGTTTATTGGGAAAACAACTGGACCGAACAGGCCGGCTGCAAGCTGGTCGGTTACCAGACGCCATTTTCCGGGCTGAAGCCAGGAGACTATGTGACGTGCGTGCGCAAAGCATTCCCACACGTCAAGATCGTCGACGACGCCAGAGAGTAAACAAGCACCTGTAGGGGCCGATTCATCGGCGATCCCGCGGCAGCGGGCAACCTCGCCGCAAGCACCCCTTCGCCGATGAATCGGCTCCTACAGATCTAGCTGGATTACCTCGTCGACGAAAGCACGCAACCGCGGAAGATGGCGCAGGTCCCTGTGATAGCCGAGCCATACATCGCGGCCGGGAGGCTCGTCGCCCAGATCGATACGGCGAAGACCCGGTGTCCCATCGCCGAGCGGGCGAGGCAACACGGCAACGCCGACGCCGAGGGCACAGGCGCGCGCCTGCGCCTCACGGCTGTTACTGCGGAACGCGACCCGGGTTCCCGGCAGGCGCGTCTGTAACCACGCGACATCGGGCATGTCGCCGAACGCGGTATCCATCGTGATGCGCTGGCGCGGCGATGCGTCATCGTCTGTCGTCGCGGTATAGGCCGCGTACGGCATGTGCAGGAGTTTTCGTTGGGCGATGTCGGGCTCGTCGAAGGGTGCGATACGAAAGACGAGGTCCGCCTCGCGACGCGCGAGGCTCAGCAGGCGCGCATCCGTCACCAACTCGATCGTCACCCCCGGATGGCGTCGATGCATCGACGCAACAGCGCGTGTGAGCACGTGCGCACCAAACCAGTCCGACGAGGACACGCGGAGGCTTCCGTCGAGTTCGCCGGGTTGTCCGCTGGCCGCCCGGGCGATGCCAAGCGCTTCGGACTCCATGCGCTCGGCATGGGCGAGCACGGCTGCGCCTTCGTTGGTGAGGAGGAAGCCTTCGCTCGTTCTTTGGAACAGCGTCTGGCCCAATGCCGCCTCCAGCGCACGGATACGCCGGCCCATCGTCGGCTGGGTCTGGCCGAGCTCGCGGCCGGCCGCGCCGAGCGTTCCGCCGCGCGCTACCGCCAAGAAGATGCGCAGGTCGCTCCATTCCATGCGGTCATCATGCATTTATGCATGGGCGTCGTGCAATCCTAGCGGTTCTCCATGCACGATCGAGGGGCTAACTTAGGTGCCAAGGACGACGCCGTCGCCCACGAGAGCCCCGCATGAACACCTCACGTCCGATGTCAGCCCTTCGCCTGGATGCGCCGGGTTCGCCCCTCACCCTCGTGCAGCTTCCGCGTCCGGTCGTCAGCCCGGGGAAGGTACGGGTCCGCATCCTCGCCGCGGGCCTGAATCCGCTCGACACCAAGATCCGTGCCGGCCAGGCGGCGCACGCACGCCAGCCGGCACCTGCCGTGCTGGGCATCGACATGTCCGGCACCGTGGAAGCGGTCGGCGAAGGCGTCGAGGGCTTCGCTCCGGGTGATGCCGTGTATGGCATGACCGGTGGCGTCGGCGGGGAGCAGGGTTCGATGGCCGAGTTCGCCAGCGTCGACGCGCGCCTGCTTGCCCATGCGCCGTCGCGGCTACCTCTCGCCGACGTCGCCGCCCTGCCGCTCGGCTTCATCACGGCGTGGGAGGGGCTGGTCGATCGCGCGAAGCTACAGGCGGGTCAAACCGTGTTCGTGCACGGCGGTGCGGGCGGTGTCGGCAGCATGGCCGTCCAACTGGCCGTCGCGCTGGGCGCACGCGTCGTCGCGACCGGTAGCGCCAGCCAGCTGGCGACGATAGAGAAAATGGGCGCAACCGCGGTCGACCGCCATGCGAACGACATCGCCTCGATCGTCGACGAATACACCGGGGGCGACGGTTTCGACATCGTCTACGACACACTCGGCGGCGCGACGCTCGACGCTTCCTTTGTCGCCGTCCGACGCTATGGCGGCCATGTCGTCAGCAGCCTTGGCTGGGGTACCCACTCGCTCGCACCCCTGTCGTTCCGCGCGGCGACCTACTCGGGCGTATTCACGCTGATGCCGCTGCTGACCGGCAACGGGCGCGAACAGCACGGCTTCATCATGGCCGAAGCGACGCGACTGGCCGACCAGGGCAAGCTATGGCCGGTACTGTCCGCGCAGCGCTTTCGACTGGCGGACGGTAACGCCGCCCTCGATCTCGTCGAGAGCGGCCGCTCCGCCGGCAAGGTGATCGTGACGATCCCCTGAGCGGATCAGCGCAGGGGATGCGCCTTGACCCCTTCATTGGTGATCTTCACCGGAAGGATCTTTCCGTCCTTGTCGAACGACATGACGTCGATCGAGGTCACGCGGTCGTTGGCCTTGGTGTCGCCCAGCGGGTGACGGTGATAGACGATGTACCAGCTGTCGTCCTTGGCCACGTGGAAGACCGAGTGATGCCCTGCACCGGTGGCGACCTTGGGGTCCTGCTTGAGGATCGTCCCCATGTTCTTGAACGGTCCCATCGGTGAATCACCGATGGCGTAGGCCACCGAGTAGTTGGGACCGCCCCAGCCGCCTTCGGACCACATGAAGTAGTAGTGCCCGTTGCGCTTGAACATCAGCGGGCCTTCGACGTACTCGGGGCCCGGCGTGATTTCCTTGAAGACCGTGCCATCGGCCATCGGCTCGACACCGGTGAAATCCGGCTTGAGCTTGACGATGTTGGCGTGCTTCCAGCCACCGTAGATCATGTAGTACGTGCCGTCGTCGTCATGGAAGACGAACTGGTCGATCGGCTGCGCACCGTTATGGAAGGCGCCGACCAAGGGTTTGCCCAGCAGGTCCTTGAACGGGCCTTCGGGCTTGTCGGCCACTGCCACGCCGATACCACCCAGCTCCTTGTCGCTCTGGATGTCGTTGGCAGCGAAGAAGAAATAGTACTTGCCGTCCTTTTCGACCAGCGCCGGCGCCCAGAGCGCCTTTTTTGCCCAGGGGATCGCCTTCATGTCGAGCACATCGGCGTGCTTGGTCCAGTGCACGAGGTCAGGCGAGGAGAAGGCGTCGAAGCCGACCTGCTCGCTGTAGGCGAGCGAGGTGGTCGGATAGATCCAGTACTGGTCGCCGAAAATGGCGGCCTCGGGGTCTGCATACCATCCCGGAAAAACCGGGTTACCCGAATAGCCGGGAGGTGGTGCAGCCAGTGCGCCTGTGGACAGCAGCGCGGCCACGGCCGCGCTGCCGATCATCTTGCGAAACCCCATCGCGATCTCCGGTTCGACGTTATCGAGCCATGGATCCTAACGGGTCTGGCCGTCCAAAGGGGACGATCGCGTATCAGAACCGGTAACGAACGGAGCCGACGATGCTGCGACGTGGACCGTAGAAGCAGTCGCCACGTGCGAGGCAGCTCGCGTTGTACGCCTGGTCGGTGACGTTGGCCGCGTTGACGGCGAACCGCCACGGGCCTTGCGAATAAGCGAGCATCGCATCGAGCAGTGTCTTGTCGGGCACACGAAGCGTGCCGGTCTCGTCGTAGTTCACGCCGATGTAGCGCGCGCCGAGGCCGAAACTCAGGCCGTCGCCGTCCGCGTCGTTGACGTGATACACGCCCCATACGGAGGCCTGGTTCTTCGGCAGTCCGGCGACGATCGTACCGTCGTCGGGGCGTGCCTTGGTCCAGGTATAGGTCCCGATGAGGTCGACGTGACTGGCGACACGCGTCGAGGCCTCGAGCTCCACGCCGCGGGTCCTCGCGCGACCGGCCTGCACCTGATTCAGCGGGTTGGTCGGATCCGGCGCCAGGCGATTCTCTTCACGCAGGTCGTAATACGTCGCCGTGATCAAGGTGGCGCTGCCGACCGGCTGGTACTTCACGCCCGCTTCGTACTGTTTGCCGCGGAGCGGCTCGTAGGGCCGGTTGTAGAAGTCCAGGCTGTCCAGCGGCTGGAACGACTCCGTATAGCTGACGTACGGCACCAGCCCGTTGTCGAACCGATACATCACGCCATAACGCGTCGTGGTGGCGTTATCCACGGAGCGGGTATCGCCCGTCGTCAGGGTGGCCCGATCATGACGAATGCCCACCGTACCGATCCAGTGCTCTCCCCAGTTGATCTGGTCCTGGAGGTAGACACCCGTCTGGCGCGTGCGGCTCGATGCCACCGGGAAGACGTCAGGGGCAACGAAGCCGTTGCCATAAACCGGCGCGTAAAGGTCGAAAGGCACGTCATCGACGCCGTTGCCCTGGCGCGAGTCCGTATGTGAATGGGCGAGGTCCACACCGATGAGGACGCGGTGATGCATGCCGGCCAGATCGATATCGGCCTCGGCGTGCGAATCCGTGGTCAGGCGCTTGTGCCTGTTGATCGAGACATAGCTGTAACGCGACACGGTGCGTTGCGCGTCGTCGAGGAACGGGTAAGACGGGTTCGAATACACGTTCGGGTAAAGCGAGCGGTAGTCCACGTTGTCGTGCGAGTAGCGCGCGTTCTGGACGAATTTCCACGTGTCGTTGAAGCGGTGCTCGAAAAGCGAGGTCATCGAGCGCTGGTCGGTGTTGTAGCGATCGAAACCGGGTTCGCTGACAAAGCGATCGGTGCGGATACGTCCATTGGGATTGGGCAGTAGCGTGCCAGCGTGTGGCAGGAAGTTCAGCGTCGATCCGCTGCGGTCGAACTGCAGGTTGGCGAGCAGCGTCCAGCTCGTGTCGGCATCCGGCTGCCACGTGATCGATGGCGCGAGGGCATTGCGGTCATCCGGAACGTGCGCGACCTGCGCATCGGCGTCGCGTACCACGCCGATTAGACGGTAAGCCCAGTGCCCGGCCGCATCGAGCGGCCCGGTGAAGTCGAAGGCGAGCTGCTTGCGCGCGTTGTTGCCGAACTGGACGTCCACCTCGCGGCTCGGGGTGAACTGCGGCCGCTTCGACGTCAGCGCGATCAGGCCGCCCGTGGTGCCCTGGCCGTAAAGCACCGACGACGGACCACGCACGATCTCCAGGCGATCCAGAAAGTACGGCTCGGTGCGCGCATAGGCGTTGCCGAAGAACTGACGCAGACCGTCGAGGTACTGCGTGAATGACGTGCCTCGCAGAAAAGCGTCGTCACCACGACTGTCCACCCCGTAAGCATCGGCACGTACGCCTGCCGAGTAGCGGAGCGCGTCCTGCACCGTGAGCACGCCCTGGTCGATCATCTGGGTGTTCGAGATGACCGAGATCGCCTGCGGCGTTTCGATGATGGGGGTATCCGTCTTCGTGGCGCTACTGGCCTCCGAGCGGGTGTAACCCTCGTCGAGCTTGAGACCCTGGACCGCGACGGGGGCGAGCTGGACCGCCTTGTCACTGGAGACCTGGGCGACCGGATCAGCCTGGGGCGGCTGACTTTGACCCTGCGAGACAAGCGGGAGCAACGCCCCGGCAATCAGGAGCGGCAGCGATTTCCTGCGGAGAATCATGGTGTTGTCCTATAGGTCGGCGGAGGGCCCTTCTCCCTCGGTCCGAGCTCAAGTGCGAATGACTATCATTACCATGATGGAACAAATCGCCGGATCGCGCAATCTTACGAACGTGCATGTGGTTACCTGACGCGATTTGCCGAAGGCACCGATAACGAGAAGCCACACCGGTAGGTCCCACTACTTGCTTTACCAAGTGGGGATCTTCCATGGGAGTGAACTGGGCCGCGGGCCTCATGAGGTGGCAACCTTACGTCGCGCCGTCAGGCCGGGCGTATCCGCTGAATCACTTGCACCCTTTCAGATTCACGTTGCTCTTGCCGTTATCGTCCGATCTGGGCGCTATCGACGTTGAGCTCGAAGTCGGCTTCTCCATGCACACGTTCACACGTGGGCGCCATGCCGCTGACTCGCTGGATTCGATTTACATCGACGCACGTGAGCGCCGTACCTTTGACCACGAACGCCACGCATTGTCTTACCGCCTTCCCGAGATCATTAGGAATCTTTCTGCACGAAAGTGCTATCTCGCGAGGAATCAGAACTATCTCTGCGTCGAAGTCATCCGGACAGCTGAATCACTATCCGACTATCGCGTCTTCTTCGTCTTGAAGCGCTTGGCGAAAGATGCCGTTTCGCCTCGTCCTCGCGTGCGCCTGATCGTCCAAAGTGCGTATGAAACCCACCGGAGTGGCCAGGGAACGGAGAGACCGATTCGCTTTCACGTGTTGATGCGTCGCGTACTGGGAATGAACCCCGCCTCCAGAAAGCGAAGGCCCCGCACGAATGCGGGGCCCCGTAGCCCGAATCTCTTGGATATCCCACGCCAGGTAGGGACCCCGAAGGGCGGATGAACGCCGTAGCGGGCGCTGCGTTCAGGGCAAACGATACGGGCATAGAGGAACGACAGCAATACAGATGTTTCTGAGATCACTGTAAGGCTTTGTCCCCTGAAACCATCCCGCGAACATCACACCATCAGCAGGTCTTCATAGAACGCACCGATCGGCAAGGTCGGATGCGCTATCTGGATCTCGAGGATCCATAACCCCGACACCGGCACGGCATCGAAGCCACCGAGTGCACCGGCCTTGTGTACCGCATGCGGATAGTCGCCGACCCGGTGGCCCTTAGTGGCGTGGTTGAGGCGCCAGCCCATGGCCTCCGCTTCGGCGGTGGCATAGTCATACAGCGCGACGCCGGTCACGCCTTCGCGCCAGCGTGTCTCGGTACGCGAGAACAGCTCACGCGATGCGCTCGCGCAGGCGTGCATCGTCGCGTCATCGCCGACCACGAAGGTGTCACCGACATCGCCCTCGTGGCCGTCGAACACCGGGCCCAGGTCGATGAAGAAGATGTCGTTCTCCGCGAGCACCGTGTCCGGTGCGGAACGTTGCCGGAACGTCTTCAGGGTGTTGGCGCCAAAGCGGAGGATGCTCGGGTGCCAGATGCGCTGCATGCCGGCAGCGGCAAGACGTTCGCCGGCGAGTTCAACGGCCTCGGGCTCGCTCATGCCCGGCACGATCCGCGAGGCAATATCGCGCAAGGCGACCCACGATTGTTCGCGGGCCCCGAGCATCTGTTCGAGGGAGAAGCGTTTGCCGACGTTTTCGGCGGTCGCGACGGCCATGGCCCGGTCCTGGGTGAGTCGAGGCCCCGATTATCCCTCGCCGGCGTCGATACCCGCCAGTTCGAGTGCCGCACGGCGGCCGGCGGCCAGCACTTCCTCGGACACAAGAGGATCATGGGTGGCGCGGGCCACCTGCATGGTCCCGGCCATCAGTCCATAGAGAGCGATGGCACGCGAGCGAGCCTGATCCGGTGACAGCAACGGCCATTGCGTGGCGGCGAGTTCGAGGAATTCGTTTACCCCGATGGTGAACGCCTCACGAACCGGATCCGAGTGGCGGGCCACCTCGGCCGCTACCGCGGATGAAGGGCAGCCATGCCCCGGGTTATCGCGATGACGGATGGAGAAGTAACTGCGAATGAGGCCACCGAGACCTTCGCCGGTATCGATCCAGTGCTGCAGCCGCGCGACGCGCTCCTTCAGGGCCGCGGTCACCGCCTCGCGCGTCAGGTCTTCCTTCGACTCGAAGTGGTTGTAGAAGGCGCCGTTGGTGAGCCCGGCCGCCGCCATCAGCGACTTCACGCCCTCGCCTTCGATACCGTGTTCGCGGAAGCGAAGCGCGGCGGTCTCGACGATACGCTGGCGGGTCTGGTCCTTGTGATCCTTGTCGTAGCGCATGGCTCAGTGCTCCGTGGTGGCGACATCGTCGTGGGGTGCGTCCCAGCCACCACCGAGCGCACGGAAAGCGGCAACCGCAGAGCGCGCATCGTTAGCGTGCACCTGCGCCAGCAAGTCGCGCGAGGCGAGCAGCTGGCGGTCTTCGTCGAGCACTTCGATCAGGCTGACCGCGCCGCCCTTGTACGCATCCTGCGCCGCATCGCGGGCACGGGTGTGCGCATCCACTTCATCGGTGAGCAGGGCGTGCTGGGCCTCGAGCTGGCTCAGCGAGACGATGGCGTTCTCGACGTCTTCCGTGGCGCGGAGCATCGACGCGCGATACTTCGCCAGGGCCTCGGCGTTGGCGCCTTTCGCCTGCTGGACTTCGGCGTCGACGCGGCCGAAGTCGAAGAGGCGCCAGTGCAGGCCGAGCGCGCCCTGCGGCTGGAAGGCAGCACCCGTAAGCAGGTGGCCGCTACCGAGCGTACTGAAGCCTAGCAAGGCGGAAAGCGACATCGAGGGGTAGTACTCGGATACGGCGACACCGATCCGTGCGTTACTGGCGGCGAGCTCGCGCTCCGCAGCAATCACATCCGGGCGGCGACGAAGCAGTGCAGCGGGACCGCCGGCGGCATCCACGCCGGGCACGACGTACGACCTGCCGGCAGCGCCGATCTCCGCGGCGTAAGTGCCCGGCGCAGCGCCCATCAACACGTCGAGGCGGTTCAGCTGCGTTTCCATCTCGATCCTGAGCGGCGGGATCGTCGCCCGGGCCTGCAACAACAGCGCCTCGGACTGCGCCGTTTCTCTCGCCGTGCCGACGCCATGCTCCGCGCGCAGTCGAACCAGGTCGACCAGGCCCGCTTCGTTCTTGATCTGCTCCTCCGCAATGGCGATCCGCTCCTGCGCGCCACGGACCCGGAAGTAGGCGTCGGCGGCTTCGGCAGCGAGGGAGATGCGCACGCCCACGTGGCTGGCTTCGGCCGCCTGGTACTCCGCGTCGGCCGCTTCAGCGCCGCGGCGCAGGCCACCGGCGAGATCGAGCTCCCAGCTGGCACCGGCACCGACGTCCTGAATCGTCTGCGCGCGCTCGTAGCCCGGGAAGGCGCTGGCGATCTTGCCCAGGGGGCTGCTCGTCGACTGGTGCTGGCGGACGACATCGCCGTCGAGGCTGCCGCTCGGCATGCGATCGGCCTGCGCATGTGCCGCGGCGGCGCGCGCCTGCTCGACGCGTGCCGTCGAAGCGGCAAGATCGAGGTTCTGTGCCATCACGCGGTCGACGATGGTGACCAGCTCGGGGTCATTGAAACCCTTCCACCAGGCATCGAGCGACGGAGCCGGTGCGGCAATCTGCCGGGCGGCCAGCGCATCGGCTTCGTGCCAGCTCGGATTCGTGGCGACATCCGGCCTGACGTAGTCGGGACCGACCGTGCAACCTGCGAGGCCCACGGCCAGCAGGGCGAAGAGGAAGTTAGTGCGCATCGGCGGAAGGTCCTTTGGGCGGCTGCACTTTGCGCATCAACGGCACCATGACCGTCGCGATGACAAAGCACACCATGATGGAAAGGAAGGCATCGCTGTAAGTCAGCGTCTGTGCCTCACGGAACGTCAGTTGCCAGAGCGAGTGCAGCGCGGCGGTGTAGCTCTCGGTATCCGCCGGGTTGGGCAGCAGGTTGTTCATGGCTTCGTTGGCCGGGGTCAGGTGTTCGGCCATGCGGTAGAAATGCAGGTTGGTGCGGTCGTTGAGGATCGTGGCGCAGGCCGCGATACCGATCGCACCACCGAGGTTGCGCATCAGGTTGAACAGGCCGGAGGCCTGCTTGAGCTTCGACGGCAACAGGCCGCCCAGGGTGAGCGTCACTGTCGGCGGTACCGCCAGTTGCTGGCCCATGCCACGCAGTGCCTGTGGAAAGAGCAGTTCGGTCGCGCTCCAGTCGTGCGTGATCGGCGTGAACTCGAACATCGAGGCAGCGAACAACGCCAGGCCGACCATCAGCAACCAGCGCAGGTCGACACGATTGGCCAGCATCGAGTAAATCGGGATGGTCAGGATCTGGAACACGCCGGTGGAGAACACGGCCTTGCCGATCTGCAGCGCGCTGTAGCCTTCCACGCGACCGAGAAACAACGGCGTGAGATAGATGGTCGCGAACAGGCCGATACCGGTGACGAAGGAGAAAAAGCAGCCGAGCGCGAAGTTGCGGTCCTTGAGTGCGCGCAGGTCCACCACCGGGTGCTCGGCCGTGAGGCCACGCCAGACGAACAGCACGCCTGAGATCGCGGTGATCCAGGCCGTCGTGCGGATCGTCGCATCCTGCATCCAGTTCCAGCGCGGGCCTTCTTCCAGCGTGTACTCGAGGCAGCCGAGGAAAGCGGCGATGAGCGCGATGCCTAGCCAGTCGCCCACCTTGAGCAAGGAGAAATCGGCTTCATCGATCTTGACCAGGATCGGCACGGCGATGGTGACGAACGCGCCGGGAATCAGGTTGATGAAGAACAGCCAGTGCCAGGAATAGTGATCGGTGATCCAGCCTCCCAGGGTCGGCCCGAGGGTCGGCGCCAGCGAAGCGAGTGCGCCGATCGTCGCGGCAGCCACGACGCGGTTCTTGCCTTCGAAGAACACGAAGGCCGTGGTGAACACCATCGGGATCATCGAGCCGCCGAGGAAGCCCTGCAGCGCACGAAACACGATCATGCTCTGGATATCCCAGGCCAGGCCGCAAAGCAGGCTGGTAAGCGTGAAGCCGGCTGCGGACACCGCGAACAACCAGCGAGTGGAGAACACACGGCTCAGCCATCCCGACAGCGGAATCACCACGATCTCGGCGATGAGGTAGCTCGTCTGCACCCATGCCGTGTCA